>Ga0208953_1000035_pt1 | contig 155910 bp, 188 predicted proteins | sample RifOxyB2_FD_184033 | JGI IMG/M metagenome (GOLD analysis project Ga0208953, IMG submission 184033) | Groundwater microbial communities from Rifle, Colorado - Rifle Oxygen_injection B2 (SPAdes) | ecosystem: Environmental > Aquatic > Deep subsurface > Groundwater | place: USA: Rifle, Colorado...
TATCCATTTTTATTTCCTCCATGAAACATTAACTTCATCTGTTCTTTGTCGTGGTAAAATGTCAACTTTATTCAAATCTTTTTCTTTAATTCCGGATTTAAACATAATTTCTCCAAGATAAGCAATCATTGCTCCGTTATCTGTTAATAAATTTGCTGGAGGGCAAAAGAATTTAGCTCCTCGTTCTTTGCACATTATCTTGCACATCTCTTGAAGACGTGAATTGCATGCTACTCCTCCTCCTAAAAGGAGTTCTGTTTTTTTTGTATGAGCTAATGCTCTTTCAGCTGTTTCAACCAACATCGCAAAAACTGTTTCTTGCATTGAATAAGCTAAGTCGTTAATTGATGCACCCTTGTCTAATTTTTGTTTTAAGTTTGTTAATATTCCCGATAAGGCGATGTCCATTCCTTTGACGGTGTAAGGTAATTCAATGTATTCTTTTCCTTCTTTTGCTAATTTTTGTATTGTCGGACCCCCGGGAAAGCCGATATCAGCGTATCGTGCGAAGTTATCAATGAAGTTTCCTACCCCAATATCAAGGGTTTCCCCAAAAATTCGATATTTTTTTGCTTCATATGCGATTATTTGAGTATTCGCCCCGCTTGTGTATAACATTACCGGATCTTTTGCCCCTGTAATTTTTCCTATTTCAAGATGGGCTACACAATGATTTACAGGTACTAATGGCTTGTTTAATTTTTTTGAGAGTTCTTTTGCAAATTTCAAACCTTGCAATAAACAAGGTGCTAAACCTGGTCCTTGAGAAAATGCAATTGCGTCGATTTTATCTTCTGAAATTTTTGCACTGTCAAGTGCTTCAAAATAAAGTTCGTTTTTATTGTCATAATGATGTTTTGCTGCTTCTATTGGGATAATTCCGCCTTTATCTGTAGTATAAGTTTTTTTTATATTGTATAAAACTTTTCCGTTTTTCACAATTCCAACGCCAAAAGTATGTGCTGTTGATTCTATCCCTAAAATTGTTGACATAAAGAATTAAGTTTTTTATGTTATTTAAAAGTTATTTCGATTACATTTTGGGTCAATATCCTGCAACTCTGCTGCGTCCCAAAATGTAATTAGAAATTTCCGTCTTGAAAATTCCATAATCCTCCTTCAGCTTACGGGGATTGGAATTTTAGGAAATTTCTTTATTGTTTAAAAATTTCCTTGCAAAAAGCGGTCCTATAATTGAACCGATTAGATTGAATACTAAATCTAAAGCTGTATTATAATATCCCCCGACTGCATCGGCAGCGTCTGCAAAAACGACCATTCCAAATTCTACTACTTCATTTAATAATCCGATTCCTAATGCGGATAAGATTGTAATTGTTAATAATACTTTACCATCTTTCTTTATATATCTCTTTAGTACAAAATAAACTAAGATAGAAATTGCAAAATAACAATATGCGTGAATTAATTGATCATATTTTAGTATGAAGAACGGGTCTCCGATGATATCTATTAAAATTAAGTCGTATAATCTGGTTTTTCCAATCATGATTAATCCTCCTGCCATGTGAGATATTGACCAGATTGAGAAGAAGATTATTCCCCAGATTGGAAAATTAAATTCTTTATCTAAAAGTATGACTAGCAAGAATAATCCGACTAAGACAATCCAGTAACCGATAAATTCAAAATTTTTTGCAAGAAGTGCTTTTATTAAAAAACCTATTAAAGCTAAGAATGTTAATCCTATTACTATCTTTAATTCTTTTTTCATAGATATTTTAAAGAATATTATTTTATAAATCTAATCAAAATAATAAAGGAAATTTAATAAATAGAGAATTAATTTGATTTAATATGAAAGATAAAGAATCTGTTAATTCAAAAAATAAATTCTCCACGATAGAAGAAATAGTGGTATTTCAACAAAAAGGTCCTTGGAAAACCAAGTCAAATGCTGAATTAAGGGTGCTATTTGCACTTTCAAATCAAGATGTTTTAAAATATTTACAATATAATCAAAATGAATTAGATAAAATCCCACTGGATATTAGAGGAATAAGAGCTTATTCTGTAACAAATTTAAAGAAGGAAAGTGAGGGGGGCAGAGAATTTCATAAGGTTAGAAAAGAATTATTTTTTTTATTAGCAGGATCAGTTAAATTAACACTTGAAGATATTTATGGAGGTACAAAAAATTTAATATTAGATTCTCAAAAAGGAATTTATATTCCTCCCTTTGTATTGCATACTTATAAAACATTAGAAGATAATAGTAATTTTCTAGTTTTAGCTAATACATTATTTGACGTTGATAATCCCAGAACACATGATACTTTTTCTGAAATGATATTTAAAGAGATTCAAAGACAATATCAAGTTTCTTAAAAGAAAAAGTTTTAAAAATCAAATTGTTATTAAAATTGTATTGCCTCAGTTGTCCAATGGCTAAGACACTTGCCTGTCGCGCAGGAGACCCGGGTTCAATTCCCGGCTGAGGCGTATTTTCTTTTCATATTGCGTTTAGCAATATGAATTAAATTCCAGTTGGAATTTTAGTCTGCTACGGGTTCAATTACGACAAAATGCTTCGCATTTTGTGTTGCCAAAAATTTTTCAAATTTTTTAGCACCCGGCTGAGGCATCTTTAGGGAATTGAACTATGTGAAATTCCCTTAAAATTCTTCATTCTGGGGACATAGGACTAGATTCCTAATATGTTCTGTTCAATTCCGAGCAACTTCGTGGTAGAAATGATAATCTCAATAGATATTTATAATAGAAATCCTTAAAATTATTGTATTTCATCTAGATCTAATGCCCTCGGAATTCATTTATGACCCTTCAGAAGATTATTCCCCTCAAAAGGATAATTTTTTAACCCCAGTATATTTTGAAAAAGAAGTTCTTCTTCCTTTTATATATAACCCAGATTATAATTGCACTTTTGTAAGTGAAACCTATGGGGCTTTAGTCTTTGAAGATAATTCTATTCCATTTGGTATAAATCCCCAAGGTCATTTGATATTTTGGTTGGGGGATATAAACAGATTAACCCCTAAGATAAAAGGGATATTAAAACCCTATAATATAAGTTCAGATAATAACATTGAATCAGAATTTAAGCAGGGACAATTGGATGCAGAGTTTACAGATAATATTTTGGAGGTTGAATTATTCTTGTTATTAAATAAGATAAATGAAGAATCTCAGAAGAGATTTAATTTTAAAATATTTAATTCAGATATAATCCCACTCGATAGATTATTAGAAATTTGTTCTGCTTATAAACGGATAACATTTAATAATGAAGATGATTTTAAAAGAATAATCAGTGATCTTAATGAAAAATTAATTGAAACTATAAATAGAGATGAACTTACCTCCTATTTAATCTCTAAACAAATCAAAGTTAATACAGATTTGGGGGATATTAAAAAATTAGAAATTTTATTTAAAGAAATTCTTTCTGATGATTCAAATATAATTGCATCTTTTTTCTACTTATATGACTTAAGAATATGGGCAACCCATTCAGGAGGAGGAAAGAAATTTGAAAATGTAGTAAAATTATTAGGTCTCAAAAAAGATTCAAATTTTGAAGAAATTTATAACTGTTTAATAAATCAACTGCATGGAAGTTTAGAAAGTGCTTTAAACAAAATAAAAAAGATAAAAAAATTCACGTAAATTCAACTAAAATTTCGTGCGAGATTGCGAGTAGGCTGAGGCGTATATTTTTAATATCTTACTGAAAAGGAAGATATTAACTTATTTTCATTTCCGGACCTCAAATTAAACCTCCATTTAATCTAAAATTAGCAACTAAGAATGGAATTAATTCGTGCCAAAAAGGTTATATTCTCCCAATATATTCGTGCCAAAAAGGTTATAAAAATAAATTATTAACTCGATATAATTTAAAATTCTTTCCTGCCCAAATAGTAATGTTTTTAAATAATCTAAACTTATAATCCCCATGAGTCATATAGAAATTAAAAAAACAAAAAATAATAACTATGCATCCTTCGTAAAAAAAATAGTTTTTATGAGAGAATCATACATTATTAAGAAAAGCATGGGTTTACAATCGCCAACTCTCAATAAAGAAAAATTCTTATTAGACAATATAGAATCAATAACAAAAGAAGAGTTTGAATTTAGAAAAAAATACCTAAATAAGATTATTTCTAAGATATCTCATAATGAAAAGTTGCCTGAAAATATAGAATTATCCTCTATTAAATTAAATAACCTTATTGAAGCTAAGAATTGTCAGGAAATGGTAAGTATAGAATTTGCAAAAGAATTTATTTTTAATTCAAATAATATTGAAGGGTCCAAAATCCCTCCACAAGCAGTTCGGGAAATTATTGATAAAGGTGACACTAAATATTCTGATAAAAATGAGGTTAAAGAGGTTAAGAATTCAATTGAGGCATATGATTATTTAAAAAAATCATTTAAATTTAATATTACTTCTATAAAAAAACTCTATCATGTTTTAACAAAAGATTTGGAAATGCAAAAAGGAGTTTTTTATCCTCGAGGTTTTAAAAAAGTCCAAAATGTTGTAGGTAATTCAATAACTACCTCCCCTGAAAAGGTAGAATCTGAGTTAGTGACTTTATTAAAATGGTATAAGGAAAATAAAAATAAAATTCATCCGTTAATCTTGGCTTTTGAATTTCATAGAAAATACGAAAGTATACATCCTTTTTTAGACGGAAATGGAAGGACTGGAAGGTTGATTATGAATAAAATTTTAATTAGTAATGGGTACCAACCTATAATTGTCTATAAAGAAAATAAGGAATCTTACTTTAATTCTTTGGCAAAATCTAATGATGGTATGTCAAAAAAATATTATCAATTTATGTTAGAACAAACTAGAAAAAGTTATGATTTCTTAGAAAGCGTAATAAAAAGATATTAAGGATTTGTTCACCCCCAAAAGACACACTCGTCCAGTCGTTGTGGTTTGGGCGTATATTTTTTTCTATTCATTCATTAACCAAATTATATATAAATATTAATAACATCTCTTAATTGAGGGAAATATGGATATTCAAGCAACAAGCGAACTAATCAAGTGGACAGTAAATATTATTACACTTATCCTGGTAATTATTGCAGGTTCATTAGCTGCAAAGAAAAAACAAAATATTGCAATTCTTATCCTGTTCATAGTAAATGCATTTGCCCTTTTTGTTCTCCTTTCCCCAATAGTCGCATGGATTGCTTCAATTATCTGCATTTTTTGGGTCTCGTCAATAAAAGAAGCAGAGCAAAAGAAACAATCTTTAAAAAGTTCAACAACTTCTGTAAAGAATAAAAAAATGGTAAAACCTGGAAGCATTATTGGACTTATAATCGGAATATGTTTTGTATTTTTCCCAATATTAGGTTTTATTAATAAAGAAGCTACATTAAGCGATTCAACTGGTCAGATGATTGGTATTGGTTTTATTATCTTTGGAGTTTTTATGATAATTGGGAATGTTATCTCAATGATAAAGGGAGAACCAGCATCTACTCCTCCAATCAAATCTTCTTCTGAAGAAAAGACTGAAACAGAAAAACAAATAAGGTGTAGATTTTGCAAAAAGTTATATAGTTCAGAATATAATGGATGTCCTCATTGCAAGAAAAAATAACTCAAAATTCTAATCGATGACTACAAAAATAATCAAATGTAGACCCAAAAAAGAAAATATTTAAAATTGTTAAATATTCATTTTTAGTAATGAAAATTTCAGAGTTAAACTTTGATGGAGTGAATAATTTTATTTCTCTTGAAGGAATAATAAGTGAAAGAAAAAATGAGTTTATTAAAAAAGAAGGAAATATCCAAGAAAATTTAATAATTCAATTAAAAGATGAATTAACAAAAGATAAAATTAAAATTGAAATCTTAAAAGATATTGTTGATGCAAAAATTGTGAAAAAAGGGAATGTCGTTGAAGTAGAAGGAATCTATTTAGAGGATAAAACTTTAAAAAATGGTGAGGTTAAATTTAAAATCCAAGCTAATTCAATAAGCCTTATAAAAGAATTAAATGAAGAAGATACAACTCTAAAACATAAAGAATTCAAAGCTCCTAAGCGTAAAAAAGCTGAAATGGTTAAAGATTTCTTACAAAATTTAATCAATGATGAAGCTATTGAAGAAAAAGAATTAAAAATAAAAATTCATTCCAAGTTGGATATAACCATTTCTGAAAGTGAAATGGAAGATATTTTTGAACTTTTGAATAGAGAAAATATCTTTATTCGTCCTAAGAGGGGATATATAAAAATTCTATAAAAAGTTTTAATGAATAAAAAAATCAAACCCTTATGTCTACAACAAAGAAAGTTTTTTAAATGATGTAGCCATATAGAAGATATGGTTTATACAGAAATACAAGAGAAAAAAGGGAAAAAATATTATTATCGTGTTTTATCAATTAGGAAAAATAATAAAGTTACAAAAAACAGAATTTATCTAGGAGTAGATCTTGAAAAAAATAAGCTTTCAAAAAAAGAAAAAAAAGCAGACAAAGAACTAATGTTATTATCTACTCTTTTAGAGGAAGAAGAACTAAAAGAGCTTGATAAAATAAAAAAAGAGTACCTTAAGCTTCCAAAGGAAACAAGAGATAATCGATATGAAGCATTTGTATCTCTTTTTACATATGATTCTACAAATATTGAAGGAAATACGTTAACACTTCAAGAAACCTCACAGCTTTTATTTGAGAATATAACTCCAAGAAAATCTTTAAGAGAAATAAACGAAATAACAAACCATAAAGAAGCATTTGATTTTATAATTGAAAATAAAAAAGATGTTTCAAAAGAACTAATCTTAAAACTGCATAAATTAGTGGTTAAAAATACTTTGAAACCAGAACTAAAAAACCAAATAGGAAAATACAGAACTCTTCAAGTTTACATAAGAGGAACAAATTGGTTCCCCCCAAAATCAACAGAAGTTCCAAAAGAAATAGCATCACTTCTCTCCTGGTATACAAAAAACAAGAAAAAACTACATCCATTAATTCTCGCTGCATATTTCCATTCAGCATTTGAAACAGTTCATCCTTTTGTGGATGGAAATGGGAGAGTTGGAAGGTTAATCCTAAATTTGATTTTAAGAAAGAATAATTTTCCAATGATCAATATTCCAAACAAAAAGAAATACATTTATTATGAAGCACTGGAGAGTGCACAAACAAAAGGGGATTTAAGACCATTAGTTAAATTCTTATTGGATTTAATTAAAGAAGAACAAATTAGATTTTAAATTTTTATGTCTACAACAAAGAAAAGTTCTTTAAATGATGTAGACATATGAAGATTAATTCCTAAAGAATATTCGACTTTGTAATTATTCCGGAAATTTTATCTTTTTCACAAATAAGGATTGCTTCTGAAGTTTTTAAAAGTGGCAAAGCTAAAGTTAATGGAGTATTAGAATTTAATATTGGAAAAGGCTCCCTCATAATTTCTTGAATTTGTTTTTTAAATAATTCTTTTTTATCTATCCCCTGAATAATTTTTTCTAATATCAATGATTCATTTATACTTCCTATTACTCTTTTATTTTCAATTATAGGAATTTGTGATATTGAATGTTTCCTCATTGCGTTAGATGCTAATTCAATAGAATCTGTTTTTTTTAGACAAATCATATTCTTTGACATAATCTCCAAGCAAGTTTTTTCTTTTTTATGCTCTAAATTTTCAAGTATTGAAAATATTCTTTTTACAATAGTATAAGACGGTTCAAGCTTGCCTGACTCTAATTTTGCAATCATAGATTGAGAAACTTTTGCTTCTATTGCTAAATCTTTTTGTTTCATACCTAAAATTTGTCTTCTATTTTTGATAGAATTTAATTCAGGAAGCATATTTATTTGAAATTAATTCCCTATATAAATATTCCTAAAGGAATATTTTTTTCAATAAATATTATAATCTTTTATTTTTTAAATTACCCATGAACGAGGAAAAAGATTATTTATTTACTTCTGAATCTGTTGCAGAAGGTCATCCGGATAAACTCTGCGACCAGGTTTCTGATGCTTTACTTGATGCTTTTCTTGAACAAGATGAAAATAGCCGTGTTGCTGTAGAATGTTTTGTAAAAACTGGTTTTATATTAATTGGCGGAGAAGTCACAAGCAAAGCTCATGTAGATGTCGAAGCTGTTGCCAGAAAAACAATTCAGGAAATAGGTTATGATAATCTAAAATATGGTTTTGACGGAAAATATTGTGCAGTTCAGGTAGCTTTATCTAAGCAATCTCCGGATATTGCTCAGGGAGTTGATTCTTCAGAAAATAAAGAACAAGGTGCCGGAGACCAAGGACTTATGTTTGGTTATGCAACTAATGAAACCCCGGAATTTATGCCGTTACCTATAATTTTAGCTCATAAAATATTGCAAAAAAGAACTGAATTAAGGCGTAGCAAGGAAATCTCTTATTTAGGTCCTGACGCAAAGTCTCAAGTTACTATTGAATATTCAAAAGGTTTTCCGAAAAAAATTCACACAGTAGTTTTATCAACTCAACATGATGAAAATGTTTCTCTTGAAAAAATTAAAAGGGATATGATTGAAAAAGTGATAAAACCAGTTTGCGGGAATTTACTCGACGAAAAAACTATTTTCCATGTAAATCCTACAGGAAGATTTGTTATTGGCGGACCTGTCGGAGATTCAGGATTAACAGGAAGAAAAATTATTGTTGATACTTATGGCGGTTATGGTCGACATGGCGGAGGTGCTTTTTCAGGGAAAGATCCCTCAAAAGTTGACAGAAGTGCTGCGTATGCAGCAAGATATATTGCAAAAAATGTCGTAGCTTCAGGTCTGGCGGATAAATGCGAAGTTCAAATTTCATATGCTATAGGATTAGCTGAACCGATTTCAATTTTTTTCAATTGTTTTGGAACAAATAAAATTCCCGAAGAAAAAATTGAAGAATTAGTTAGAAAATATTTCCCTCTTAAACCTGCAGATATTATTCGTGAACTTGATTTAAAAAAACCGATTTACAAAAAGACTGCAACTTACGGGCATTTTGGAAGAAATGAACCGGAATTTAAATGGGAAAAATTGGATAAAGCGGGAATTCTTAGACGGGAAACTGAAAAATATTTTGGGATTGAAAAAAGTAAAATTCCAAATGACAGTAAGACTATTCTTGAAGAAAATAAAAAAGAAATAAAAGATCTTTTAGAGAGAGTTACAAAACTAGAAAGATTGATTAGATAAAACTAAATAAAAGTTGTAGACTACATTTTTATAAAATAATAAATTTAGCTAATATGCAGGAATATATTTTATTTCTTAAATTACCTGCCATAAATTTGAAGCATTTGTTGATTTTTCCAAAACCAAAGATTTAAATATTTCAACGTATTTATGTTTTTTAATGGTATCAATCACTTTATCTATTCCTGAAGAAGTAAGAGAACAAATGAAAAGGTTTTCAGAGATAAACTGGTCTGCATTTGTTCGTTCTTGCATTGAATCCAAGGCAAAAGAACTAGCTTGGAAACAAGAGATGTTAGAAAAATTAAATTCTCCAGAAGAACAAGAACTAATCAAATGGTCTGTTGAGCTTGGAAGAAAAGCAAAAGAAGAAAGACTTAAAGATTTGAAAAAGAGGAAATTATTGTAGATGAAATTAGTATTGGATAGCAACATACTATTTTCATTGATGAACCCAAATTCAACAGCATCTTTTTTATTCTTTTCACTAAATTCTAAATTTATTGCTCCTGAATTTATAAAATCAGAATTTGAGAAACATAAAAAGGTTTGTTTGCTAAAGTCAAAACTTTCTTTGCAAGAATTTAAATCAAGATTAAAACAGATTGAAGAATCAGTTAGATTTATCAATGAATTAGAATATAAGCATTTCTTCAAAACTGCAAAGAAGTCAATTTCAGATGAAAAAGACATAGATTTTTTAGCTTTAGCACTCTCAACCAATTCTGTAATTTGGTCAAATGACAAGCACTTAAAAGAACAATCTTTAATTCCAGTATTAACAACAGAAGAATTAATTAAATTATCTTCATAAATAACTGTCAAGTTTTTCCATCAAAAATTCTAATTTCAGTTGCACGATTTTTTCGTATAACTGATATTTTAAAAAGAATTAATTTTTTTCTTTTATTTAAATATTTAATTTTTTATTGAAGGTTCTCTTCCTTTATTATCTCTTGAATTTCTTTTTTTAGTTTAGGAATATCTTTTTTCGAACGAATTTATTATTCTAAAAATTTTCCCAAAGGGTAAGTATATTATTACAGAAGCTATAATGATTATAAAAATATTTTCTAATACCTCGTCAAATCCTCCATTTTCCACAAATAAAGTAAACACTATACCAAACATTATACTAAAGCCTGTTGCTATGTTTACATATTTATAAAAATTCCAATTAGCAACGACTTTTTCATCTTTTATTGTTTTTTGCAAAAAATAAAAATTAATAAAATACAAAATGAGTGAGATTAAAAACATAGGGCCAAAGAAAAACATTAGAGTTATATAACCCAAGCCATCGCCCATATTAAAAAGAGTGCTGTCCATAGCTAAGTTAATAACGGAAGACATTAGGACAAGTAATGGAATAATAGTAAATATACTAAATATAATAAAAAGTATCTTCATATTTTTAATATTTTTCATAGAAATACTGACGATGAAAAAAAATAGGATTGCGATTGCAGAAAGAAAGACAATGAAAATCATATCACACCTCTATTTCCTGAACTCCGATAAAATTAGTTTTCTCAAATTCAACACCTTCTTCTTTCAGACATAAAGAAATAGCTTCTTTTGTTCGTGTGATAAGTTCATTCATATCCTTTGCCTGAGTATGGTATCCTGAAAGTTCAACTACTTCTGAAATCAGATATCCATCTTCACCTTTTTCAATAATTATATTAAAATCCATACTCAGATAATCTCCTCAAAACTATTTAAATTTTTCTTTAACTTTTTAACTATTAACCTGTGCAATCAAGGGACATATGTCAATGGATTCTACATGAAGCTTGTTTTAGTTAAACTTTAAAACATAGGAATCTTATGGAAATTATGGATAAAAAAGAGTTTGAATTTTTATTAAAACAGGGAGAAGGATTGAAATTAGAGTTTAAAGAGAATTATGATTCTAAAAATTTAGGTAAAGAAATTGTAGCTTTTGCGAATACCGAAGGAGGAAGAATCTTTATTGGAGTAGATGATCATGGTAAAGTTAAGGGTATTCAAATAACAAATAAGCTGAAATCTGAAATTCAGGATTTAGCAAGGGGTGCGATCCTTCTATTGTAATTAACTTAGAGACAATAGATAATATTCTTATCGTAGATGTTGATGAAGGAATAAACAAACCTTACAGATGCTCAGCAGGTTTTTATCTAAGGCAAGGAAGCAATTCTCAAAAATTATCAACAGATGAAATTAGGGAATTCTTTAACAAGGAGAGAAAGATCCTTTTTGATGAAGCAATCCATCCAACATTTAGTTTTGATAATGGCTATGATAAAACAAAGCTTACTTCTTATTTGAATAAGGCAAAATTAAGCAGAGTTATTCCTGATGAGACTATTCTAAAGAATATGGGAGTTCTCACTGAAAATAGAAAATTCAAGAATGCGGGAGTATTATTCTTTTGCGATAATGTTGAGAAGTTTATCTCTCAAGCAATCGTAACCTGTGTTTTATTTAAGGGATTAGATAAACAATTTATTTTAGATAAAAAAGATTTCAAATTAGATATTTCTTCTAATTATGAAGAAGTTTTAAAGTTTCTTTATACCAATTTGAAAATAGTTTATAGAATGGAGGGATTTGGTCCTAGAAAAGAAATGTTAGAAATTCCAGATAAAGCATTAAAGGAGTGCATCATTAATGCTATGACTCATAGAGATTATTCTGAAAAAGGAGCTTTTATTCAGGTGGATATTTTTGATGATAGGGTTGAGATAAGTAACCCGGGGGGATTAATTATTAAAGAGTCGGAATTTGGAACGAGAAGCTTATCTAGGAATCCTACAATTTTTAGTTTATTCAATAAATTAGAATTGGTTGAACATATAGGGAGTGGGATAGGCAGAATTAAGGGAGAAATGAAGAAAGCAGGATTAAAAGAGCCAGTATTTCAGTTTGGTAAATTCTTCGCTGTTACTTTATTTAGACCAACTCAAGAAGAGCTCGGTAAAATGGCTGGAGAAACAACTACCCAGAAAACTACCCAGAAAACTACCCAGAAAACTACCCAGAAAACTACCCAGAAAACTACCCAGAAAACTACCCAGAAAACTACCCAGAAAACTACCCAGAAAATATTGGAGTTAATTAAAGAAAATCCAAAGATATCAAGAAGAGAACTAGCAAAAAAGATAGGAATTACCGAAGATGGAATCAAGTTTAATTTAAACCAATTAAAGAGTCAGAAGAAAATAAAGAGAATAGGTCCCGATAAAGGGGGACATTGGGAGATTAAAGAATAATTATAGAATTTTTTAGTCGTTCATCATTCAAAACAAACCCTTTCAAGATGTATTCTTTTAATTTTTTTGTCGCCCAAATTCTAAATTTAGTTGCTTTTTGAGAATTCACTCTGTACCCCACAGAAATAATTGCATCAAGATTATAATACTTAGTAGTATAAATTTTTTTATCTTTAGCAGTATGTGCAAAATTTGCACATACTGAACTTTCGTTTAGTTCTTGATCTTCAAAGATATTTCTCAAATGCTTTGTAATTACACTTCTATCAACTCCAAAAAGCTCAGCCATTAATTTTTGTGTCAACCATATATTTTCATCTTTGAAAAAAACTTCAATACTAACTTTCTCTTTACCTGAATCATACAATAAAAATCTTTCTTTTTTCATAAAGCTCCTAATCAATTCAAATTTAAATAATTAACCCCATATAATAATAACACTTCCACCTTTACTGGTAATTGTTTAATTAATTTATTCCAGTAAATTTTCTTTTTGTATTATCTCTTGAATTTCTTTTTTTAGTTTAGGAATATCTTTTTTTATTATCGACCAGATAATATCTAAATCAATTGCAAAATAAGCATGACTAATTATATTTCTTGTTTGAAGGTATTTTTTCCAATTAACATTCTTATATTTATTATGTATTGGAGATAATTTATTTACTGATTCACCAATTATTTGAAGTCTCATGGACGAGGCATCAATTAAATTATTATCCAATTCAAAATCTTTAAATGTCTTTTTTAGAATGGATGTTTCAATTGAATTAATTGCTCTAAGAATATCATTTAGATATAAATCATATTTTGACATATTCAGCTTCTTTTATTACATATTTTAATTCCGGTTTTAAATTTTTTTCAATAACCAAATCAACTTTTTTATTAAACAATTTTTCTAATAAATTTAAAACATAAAGATATTTATCAATATTCACTTTTGTAAATTCAATTAAAATATCAATATCACTTGTGGATTTTTGTTGTTCTTTCACAAATGAACCAAATAATCCAATTTTTTTTACATTATGTTCACTTAATTTTCTTTTATTTTTTTTTATCGTTGTTAATATTAATTCTTTAGTTAATTCCATTTATGTTAAAAAGAAATTATATTTATATATCTTATCACACAATTCAAATTTAAATAATTAACCCAATCTAATAATAATCTTTTTGTTTAATCTCATGCAAGCTTTGCTTGCCTTCAAAAAGATTATTAGAAATTCCTCTCAAGGAATTTCTATATCACACTTCCACTGTGCGAAGTTGCGAGTAAGCAGAAGTAATTGTAACACCCTTAACCTAATCTAATAATAACACTTCCACCTTTACTAGTAATTGTAACATTATCATCTTTTTGTTTAATCTCATGCAAGCTTTGCTTGCCTTCAAAAAGATTATTAGAGATTCATATCAATGAATCTCTATACCAGAAGTAGTATTAAGTAAAGGACCACCAGCATTATTTGGATCAACATTAAATGCCCCAGCAGTTCCATTAGAGACATTTGAATAAATAGTTTTCCTCAATTTCCGTTGGTTCAAATGTCTTCTTAGAGAATTGTAATCCCCCACAATTCTGTATAGAGACATTTGAATAAATAATTTTCCTCAATTTCCGTTGGTTCAAATGTCTTCTTAGAGAATTGATTTTTTAAAGAATTCTCTAAAAATCAATTCTCTATAACTTCAAACTTTTCTTTAAATAATTAACCCAATCTTATAATTACACTTCCACCTGCAGAAGTAATTGTAACATTCCCAGAAGTAGTATTGAGTAAAGGCCCCCCAGCATTATTTGGATCAACATTAAATGCCCCGGCAGTTCCATTAACTTCAAACTTTTTCGTGGGTGTTGATGTGCCGATACCGACGTTGCCTGTATTGAGAACGGTCATAAATTCATTAAGATTTACTGCACTACCTGGAGCAATTGTAGTGCTTGTTGAATTTGCTAAAAAATGTATTCCTGTATTGTCTAGATTTATAGCTGCACGTTTCCAAGCAACATTGTCTGCAGAAGACGCATACCCTGCAGAACCAGATAAAGGTTTTATTGCAAATCCAATCACAGTTCCCCCAGAGGAATAATGTCCTCCGATAGTGTTTACATAGTCATTAGTTGGACCATTATAAGCACCAACAAGAATGGTTGAACCCAGAGTTGAAGTTGTATCACCAGCTTCTATTATTCCTCCATTAACGTGTAATAATTGTGTCGGACTCGTCGTCCCAATACCCACATACCCCTTACTATTATCCACAAAAAAATCTGTTGAACCAATACTCACATTATCTGTCGCAGTAGTTAAAGCCACCTGAGTTCCTGTTTTAGTCCATCCTCCTGCACTTGCACTAACCGATGATAAACACGCTCCCCCTTGAATACATAAATCTGTAGTTGCATTAATCGTTCCATTAGCAAGGATATTTCCGTTTACGTGAAGTTTTTGTTGCGGGCTTGTTGTGCCGATACCTACGTTATTTGATGCAGTAACTACCAAAGCATCTCCATCTTTAATAGAATTTACATTTATTGAAAGCAAATCATCTGTATCGTCAGTAACATAAAAGTTAGCGTAAGATGCTGTTCCTGTTCCATCTGATTCTCTAAGTATTAATCCATAATCATTATCTTCTGGTCTCAAATCTATAAAAGATGCCGAACCTGTTCCGGCTGTTGTGGAAATAACTAATGCTCCAGCAGAATTCATATGAATGTCTCCTATCTCTGTTGTTTCTGCTAATCCTCTCAATCGTAAACCTAAAGAATTTGAACCAGTATCTATATCCAGTGGAGTTGCTGGAGCTGTTGTGCCGATTCCGACGTAGCCTGAACCATTAACTATAAATAAAGGATTGAAGTTATTGTCTGTTATGTAAAGGGGAACATTATATGAATGATCTCTTAAATATAAAAGAGAATTGTTGTAATTGTTTGTTGCGAGGTTATCTGATCTTGTTATATTTACTGTAGCAACTGTTGGACTAGCATCATCCTCTCGTATACGGAACTGTGTAACATCATTTGCACCATTTATATCTAAAACTGCTCCAGGACTTGTTGTGCCGATTCCGACGTAACCTCCAATAGTCATTCCAGAAGTAGATGCCTTTAATGCATTTATAGATAGGGGTAATGTGGCATAGTATGCCAAAGACGGATCAGAACTTCCAATATCAGTATTGCTAATTGAACTAATGCCTTTTCCCATAATTGACCATGTTATAGTGGGGGCATACGCATCAGTCCTGAGTTTTACATAAATTGTTCTTAAACTTCCATATCCTGCAGCCCCAACTCTAACTTCCATAAACCTACTGTTATAAGTTTGACGTGTTACTTCAATAAGAGAGTCAGAAACATAATATGTTGATTGAACCAATATCTCTGCAACTTCTTCATTATTTTGAGAATTAATTCTGGCTATGATTTTAACATTAGAAACATCAGTCACATTGCATAACTCTATCCATGTAAAAGTACCAACTGATGTGCTTCTGGTATAGTCTTGAGATATGTCGTAATTGCTCACAGTTAATAAAGATTTCGGACTCGTAGTCCCAATACCTACATAACCCTTACTGTTATCCACAAAAAAATCCGTTGAACCAATACTCACATTATCTGTTGCAGTAGTTAAAGCAACCTGTGTTCCTGTTTTAGTCCATCCCCCGGCACTCGCACTAACTGAACTTAAACACGCTCCCCCTTGAATACATAAATCTGTAGTTGCATTAATTGTTCCATTAGCAAGAATACTTCCGTTAACATGAAGTTTTTGTTGGGGTGTTGTTGTGCCGATTCCGACGTAGCCCGCACTTGTAATTCGCATCTTTTCTGACAATGCCACCCCTGAAAGTGCCGTGTTAAAAGACAACCCCCTTCCAGCTCCATCATAAAATCCGCCGATACTCGCTGAACTTAACGAGTTATCAGCAAATCCAAGTTCAATAGATGCTCCCGTTCCACTTCCAGAACCTTCTTGCCATAATCTCAAAGTAGAAGTTAATGCCCCATCTGTCGCAGTATCCTTAACACCAAGTTTAGATGTTGGCCCCGTCGTCCCAATACCAATATTTCCACTTGCTCCTTGATAAATGTTTGAATTATTAATTGAAGAAGTTCCATTCCATAACGGCACATAATTACTTGTTCCACTTCCAGAAATAGTTCCAGAACCTGTTCCAGCTGAACTTAAACAAGCCCCCCCCTGAATACACACATCACTCGTAGCATTAATAGTTCCATTCGCAAGGATATTTCCGTTAACATGAAGTTTTTGTTGGGGGGTTGTTGTGCCGATACCTACGTTCTCATTTTCATCAATAACTAATCCTTTGGTACCTTGTGCAACATTAACAACAATATTTAGATAATCTGTAGCAGCATCAGTAACATAAAAGTTAGCGTAAGGGGATATTCCTGTTCCATTTGATTGTCTAAGTATTAATCCATAGTTATCATCTTCTGATCTCAAATCTATAAATGCTTGACCACCACTTCCTCCAACGGTAGAAATAATCATTTCTCCATTAGTACCCATATACATATCTCCTATTTCAACTGTTTCTGCTAATCCCCTCAATCGTAAACCTAAAGAATTTGAACCAGTATCTATATCGAGTGGAGTTGCGGGTGTTGTTGTGCCGATTCCGACGTAACCGCTGTCATCAATTCTCATAGCTTCAGTATATGAATCCCCTCTGTTTGTGCTGAAAGTTAATTCTCCTTTTAATGAACTTGGGTTTGCTTGCGTAATGTCTGCTTCTATTCCTGCTATTGCGTTTGATGAGCTAATTGCCCCTGAACCCGTAACAAATCTTAAACCTCCAACATCTGTTCCAGTAGCTTCAGTTGGTTTTCTAATCAAGAGAGTATTAGCTGTGTCTGTATCTAAGTTTGAGACCTCTAGTCTTCCTTCAGGACTCGTCGTCCCAATCCCCACATACCCCTTGCTGTTATCCACAAAAAAATCCGTTGAACCAATACTCACATTATCCGTCGCAGTAGTTAAAGCAACCTGAGTTCCTGTTTTCGTCCATCCCCCAGCACTTGCACTAACCGAACTTAAACAAGCCCCTCCTTGAATACATAAATCTGTAGTTGCATTAATGAAACCAGTAGAATTAATATTTCCAACAACATCTAATTTTTGTTGTGGTGTTGTTGTGCCGATTCCGACGTAGCCTGAATCATCAATAACCATTCTTGTTGCCGGAACCGTTGTATCTCTTATATAAAGTTTATCGGCATCACCCCCAGCTACATAAAATTGCCAACCCCGTGCATCATTTTGTATCTTTAATCCGGGTTCTGAATTTGCCCCTGTTCCATTAATTGTTATAAAAGGAGCTGTGTCTTTAACTTCCAATTTGCTTTGCGGAGTTGTTGTGCCGATACCGACGTAACCTGTTGTTGTTATTCTGACCTTTTCCGTCAATGCACTTGCGGTACGAGTTCTAAATGCTAAATCAGCCGTAGAACCACTTAAAATTATAGAATCAATCGCACCCTGGTCTCCTAAATCCGCAGAATTAAAGACTATACTGGAAATATCGTTGGTGTTTGCCGTATTTCTACCCACAATTAAACCAGTTTTGTTACCCGTGCCAGTAGTTTGAGTATGTAAAATAGCTTGCGGACTCGTCGTCCCAATCCCCACATACCCATTACTCCCGTCAACAAACAAAGTTCCGCCGTCAAAAGTAAAATTATAATTAGTCCCAAAATCAACATTAGAATTAAACCTCACTCCAGACACACTAACATTTTGCGCCTCAAATGCATAAGGCGAAGAAGTCAAATTAATCCTCGGACTCATTTCACTATCATTACCCACAGTAACCCCCAAATAATATTGCGAACCAAAATCCAAATTAACATTTGTCAAAACAATATTATAAATACCATTTGAATCAGTCGTCACATCCTGATTTGATAAAGTCCACGACGCACTTCCACCGGTATAAGTTGTATAAATATTAAAACTCATATTATAAGTCCCCTCAAGCGGACTACCTGCATTATTTTCTAATTTACCATGGACGCTAAAAGTCTGAGGGATAGCAGAAACTAAACTCCCAAGTAAAAGAATCATACAAAGAACCAACAAACCTCTTTTTTTATTCATCATTTTTTAAACGAAAATTTTATCATATCCTCCTTTTTTAGATATTCAACTTTATCACAACAGTCAATTAAGTGATGAGAAAGAAAAAATTTAGAATCTCTTTTCCTTTCAATATAAGTATATAAAATAGTTTTAATCCCAAATCTTTTGATTTCTTTAATCACAGGACAAAAATCAGTATCACTAGTTATTAAAATAAGTTCATCTATCTCTGGAAATTTATCTTTCACTAAAACCAAATCTAAAGTCATTAAAGTATCAACTCCTTTTTGATTAAATTCCTCTCCATAAACACTCATTAATTTTTGTACCCTCCCTTCTCTAATCTGAATTAAAAGGTCTTTTTTAATTTTGTTAATAAAACTATCATAACCCTTCTTTCTTAAAACCTCTTTTTTATTATGAGTATTAGACTGAAAAGGTGGAGCAGTATAATAAAAAACCTTCTTTAGATTTAGTTTTCTTTTTTCTGCCAGAAATTTAAAAAATTTAAGATAATCAAATTTTAAATGTTTACCTTCACCAAAATGTTTAGATAATTCAGATAAGAATCCTGCATCTACAAAAACAAGAGTAGAATTTGCCATTATTTCAAAATCTCCAAAAATTTACTAGAATGAAAAGTCATCCAGTGACCTAAAAAGATCACTGGGAACATGTTATTAAAAATATGTAGTGAAGATTTATAAATTTTACTATAAGTCCCCTCAAGCGGACTACCCGCATTATTTTCTAATTTACCGTGAATACTAAAAGTCTGAGGAATAGCAGAAACAAAACTAAGAAGTAAAACAATACCAATTACAAAGAGTAAAAAATTCATTTGTATTTTTATCACCTCTTTATTTATCATTTTAGATCTAAAAATTCTCTTAATTTATTATTTATTAAATGCAAATTCTTTTCATCTAATTCACCAATTTTATTCTTTAGGAATCTTGCATCAATTGTTTTTATGTGAAAAATCAAAGCGACAGAATCACTATTTAATCCATTAGTATTGGATTTTATAATTTTTAAAGAACCATCATACTTTAATGCCTTTTCAATGCTAGTTAAAGGAATTATTGCTACAATTCCTGCAATAACACTAGAATAAACAATTGCTGGTCTAAAACCTTTTTGTTCATGCCCCCTTCCAATTAAGTTAACATTAAATATCTCTCCTTTTTTCATATCTTAGATTCAAAGTTTTCTAAAGTTTGTGTACTCAATTTATCCCACTCATTTAACTCTTCTCTTAATTCAGAATCATAAATGTTTAAAGAATTATTTTTTAAAAGATTTATCTGAATCTTAATCTCCTCAACAGCATTTGCTAAATCAATAATCTTCTTATTCAGTATATCGAAACTAACATTTTCCATAATCTCTTTTAGCACCTAAGACTTTTAAAACTTCCCCCTTTCAATTTTAAACTCAACACACCAATTTTGTTATTCATTTTTTCTCCATATAAATTAACCCCACTCAAAACAACATTATAAATACCCTTAGAAGCATTATCCACAAAAATAATAGCATTAGAAAAATCATCCGGCAACCCCTTAGGATCACCGGGGAGTATCATATTATTTTTAGACTTTTTGTCTTTATAAATTTTTTTATTTATCATTTAACCTCTAATTTTTATATTATTATATATCAGTAAGCCTTTAATAATTTTATCTCCTATTTTCTATAACCTCCAGATTGAAATAATCCCATTCTGTTAAACAAACCTAAAATATAACTAAAATAATTTTCCACAACATATCCCTTAAGTTTTAAATTACCCTGGTTATCAAAAAATCCAATTAAATTGTCTGTTGAATTCTTAAACTCTAAATTTGAACTAGTTTTTCCGGTCAAACTTGAACCCTCAGAAATGCTTCCCCTCATAAATAAAGAACCTGTTGAATTAACATAAGCAATAGTAGTTCCTGAAGAATTTTGCAGAACAAAAGAATTTGCCGGAGCATTCAAAGTACCCTGATTAGAATTTTTCTTGCCCTTAAGATAAAAATTACCATTTTTATCAAACAATGCAACATTTCCATTGGTATTATTAGTAATAAAAAATCCTGCTCCAGACGAAACACTTGTAATAGAAACACTAACATTAAAAGTACTGCTTGTAAGTCCAACCTGATCTGTGCTATTTAACACAATAGTGCAGTTTTGCCCAGAAGCACAATAACTTGAAATATCAACATTAATATTCGCATTACAAGTTCTAGAAGTCCATCCTAAAGAATAAGCACTGCCATTATGAATTCTATAACTACATGAACTTAAACCTGACCGATTATCAAAATCATAAGTACTAACATTAAAATCATTAACATATGATGAACTTTGCGTTGTACCATTTGAAATAGGAGCAGAATTATCAACCTTTAACCAAATGCCCATATCAGTATATCCTAAACCTCTAGTCACCATATCATACTCATAAGTATGCATCTTAAAATCCCAATCTTCACTAGTCAAAGCAACAGTAGTATTCCAAACATTACTAACATTCAAACTATCATAACATTCAGAAATATTACAAGTTGCACTAATAATATCTAAATAACTATTATTTACATACCAATCTGCATAAACAGTATCTTTATAAGATTTAATTTCATAAGGCGAACCACCACATCCATTTGGATTGCAGTCATCTTTATTATATCCAAAATATTGTCTCCATACACCTGAACCAACATCAGAATGATTAACCTTAATTAAAAAATTATCTCCCCCTGTAACCCAATAATCAGTACCATTAACATAACTAGCTCCACCAACATAATTATATCCGTGATATATCGGTGCACCACTATCTCTATAAATATCAAATGAACAATTTCCAAGGTTACCCGAAGAATCATTAATTGTTATCGTAGTAGTTTGATTATAAGTATCTGCAGTATCCCAAGTATAATCTACTGAATATGGGTCAGTAGTGTCGTTAGCACCTGCACTAACAGTAGTTGGGAAACTTATAGTATCAACATCTGTATCAGTAGTATTTACTAAAATCTGAACAGAACCATCGTAAGATGGATTATAATACCAAATATAATTACCATCAACATCCTGATAAGAAGTATTAGTTAATTCAGTAATACTTTGAATCTCACAACTCGGAGGAGCAAAATACATCGTTGAACTATTCATCCACGATGAATAACTAGAAAAATCATATGCTCTGCAACCGAACTTCCAAGTTTCTCCAGCATTTAAAAAAGCACTTCCTAAAATTGAAACTAAAGTTTCATTGCCTTGTACAGATAAATCTGAAATATAAGGTGAAGTATCAACTGTGACTCTTGGTGAATAAGAGGTATAACTAGAAGTGGTGCCATTTCCTAATTCACCATACCAATTATTACCCCAGCATAAAACTCTTGAATCATTTGCACGAATTCCGCAAGTGTGATGATAATTCATATTAACATCCAAATAAGCAGAATTATCAGTTGTTAATGTTGGATCTGCTTTATCAGTGGTTGTTCCATCTCCCAATGTTCCATAATAATTGTATCCCCAACATAAAACTCTCGAATCACTATTTCTTATACCACATGCATACATATCATTTGTTTTTACTGTGCTATATGAAGAACTATCTGTAGTTAATGTTGGATTTAAATTATTATGATCTATAAAATTTCCATCCCCGCAAGTTCCATATTGATCACAATATCCCCAACATAAAACTCTTGAATCACTTTTCCTTATACCACAAGTTAATATATATCCAGTGGTAATCATTGAATAAGCAGAATTATCACTTGTTATTTGAGGATTTCCAGAATCACTTATTGAGCCATTACCCAATTCTCCATTACCACCTAATCCCCAACATAAAACTCTTGAATCATTAGCCCGAATTCCACAAGTATGATATCCTCCTGCAGCAATTATTGAATAAGCTGATGTATCAGTGGTTAAATTTGGATTTCCAACATCATGGTTAGATATATTCCCATCTCCACATTTTCCAGAATCACATTCTCCCCAACATAAAACCCTTGAATCATTTGCTCTAATACCACAGACATGATCTTCTCCTACACTTATACTTGCATAGGCAGAAGTATCTGTCGTTAATGTTAGATTTAAATTATTATGTGTTGTAAGATTTCCGTCTCCACATCTTCCAAAATCGCATTTTCCCCAACATAAAACTCTTGAATCATTTGCTCGAATACCACAAGTATATTCTTTTTCTGCAGAAATTCCAAGATATTCTAAAGAATCATTTGTTAAATATGGTGATGCTCTGTCAGTAGTTGTTTGTCCATCTCCTAATTGTCCATATGCTGAATCTCCCCAACAAAGCACTCTTGAGTCATTTGCTCGAATTCCACAGACATGATTTTCTCCTAATGCCAGAGAATTTTTTCTAAAATAAGTTCCATCAAAATAAACAGTTGAACCGTTATACCAAGTATAACCATAAGCTAAGTTACTCCCTTCAAAATCTGTTGCATTGCAATATCCTTTTATATTCTCTGTTGAAGAATTTGTTGTAGAGTTTATTTTAACTGTTCGCATAATCGGTGCAGTATTAACAATTAAAATTGAACTATTCATCCATGATGAATAATTAGTAAAATCATAAGCACGGCAACCAAAACTCCAATTTTGACCGACATTTAAATAAGCATTTCCTAAGATTGAGACGAGGACTTCTTCACTTGATGAAAAACCTTTTTTGTAAGGGGATGAATCTGTTGTTATGTTTGGGTTTAATGTATTGTGTGATGCATTACTTCCGTCACCTAATTGCCCATATGTCCCAAATCCCCAACACAAAACTCTGGAATCATTTGCTCTAATTCCACAAGAATGATATCCCCCTGTATTTACACTTGTATAGGCTGATGAATCTGTGGTAATATTTGGAATTAAATTATTTGGATTTTCTCCATCTCCTACTTGTCCATTAGCTCCATATCCCCAGCATAAAACTCTTGAATCATTTGTTCTGATTCCACATGTATGTAAATATCCAGCATTTGCAATAGTATAAGGTGATGAATCTGTAGTTAAATTTGGATTTAAAACATCTACTCCATTTTGTGTATCTCCTAATCTTCCATATTGTGATTCTCCCCAGCATAATACTCTAGAGTCATTAGCTCTAATCCCACAAGTATGAACCTCACCCGCACTTATACTTGAGTAAGCAGATGTATCTTTCGTAACATTTGGCTGTAAGTTATTTCCTGTTTCACTATCTCCTACTTGTCCATATAATCCATATCCCCAACATAATACTCTTGAATCATTTGTTCTAATTCCACATGTATGATAACCTCCTGTATTTATATTTGAATAAGAAGATGAATCTGTTGTGATATTTGGTCGTAAGTTATTTCCTGTTTCACTATCTCCGAGTTCCCCAAAATTACCATATCCCCAGCAAAGTACCCTTGAATCATTAGCTCTAATTCCGCATGTATGATAACCCCCTGCACTTACGCTTGAATAAGCAGATGAATCAGTAGTTAAATTTGGAACCAAATTGTTTGTTATTTCACTATCCCCTAAATTTCCCCACTCTCCCCTTCCCCAACATAAAACTCTTGAATCATTAGCTCTAATCCCACAAGCATGAAAATATCCAGTACTTATACTTGAATAAGAAGATATATCTGTTGTCAAATAAGGGGAAGTTCTATTAATAGTATTTTGCCCATCTCCAAGTTGTCCATATAATCCCTGTCCCCAACATAAAACTCTTGAATCATTTGCTCGTATTCCGCAAGAGAAATAGTGTCCAGTACTAATCGACCCTTCTTTAAACAAAGTTCCGTTAAAATAAACTGTTGAGCCATTATACCATTGGTATTGATATGCTAAATCGTCGCTCTCTTCGTCAGTCGCATTACAATAACCGTAAATACTGTTATTTTTTGTATTTGTGGTTGAGTTTATTTTTACTGTTGCCATTACTGGCGGACCATTTAAAATTGTCATTGTTGTGCTATTCATCCAAGATGAATAACTTGTAAAGTCATAAGCTCTGCAACTTATCTTCCAATTTTCACCTTTTTTAATGAAAGAACTCGCTAAAGTTGAAACTAAAGTTTCATTACCTGAAGAAAAACCTTTTACATAAGAAGAATTATCTACAGTTAAATTTGGAAATAATGTATTATGCACTGCTGTACTACTATCTCCTAATTCTCCATAATCTCCCCATCCCCAACATAAAACTCTTGAATCATTTGTTCTAATTCCACAATAATACTCAAATCCACCAGTAATACTTGAATAAGCTGATGAATCTAATGTAAGTGTTGGCGTCCCCACATCAACATTATTTCCATTTCCGATCTCTCCCTCAGTTCCACTTCCCCAGCATAAAACCCTTTTATCACTTTGTCTAATTCCGCAAGTATTATCATATCCCGATGTTATAATTAAATAAGGAGAGGCATCATTAATTAATGTAGGATTTCCTACTTCATGTGATGCAATAATTCCATCTCCCAATTGTCCTGCGTAGCCATTTCCCCAGCATAAAACTTTTGAATCATTTGCTCGAATTCCACAAGCATGTAGATATCCTAAAGCTATACTTGTATAAGCTGAAGAATCTGTAGTAATGTTTGGATTAGGATTATTATGTGAAGAATTATCTCCATCTCCAAGTTGACCATCACTGCCTTCTCCCCAACATAGAACTCTTGAATCATTTAATCGAATTCCACAGGAGTGTGTACTACTGTCATCCCCTGTTGTTATAAATTTATATCCGGAAGTATCTGTTGTCAATGTCGCAATTGGATTTGTATGAGCTGCTGATATTCCATCTCCCATTTCTCCTCTGTCTCCCCATCCCCAACATAAGACTCTTGAATCATTAGCTCTAATACCACAAGTATAATAGTTACTTGCACTTATCATCAAATATTCTGAAGAATCAGTCATAGGATATGGTGTATATCTATCTATAGTTGTTTGTCCATCTCCACACGCATCATTTGAACATCTTCCCCAACATAAAACTCGTGAATCATTTTGCCTAATTCCACAAGCATGAGAATCTCCAACACTTACACTTTTATAAGCTGATGCATCAGCTGTTACATTTGGAATAAGATTATCTGTTGTACTACCATCTCCTAATACTCCAAATGCTCCATATCCCCAACAAACAACTCTTGAATCATTTGCTCGAATACCACAAGCAGAATACCATCCTGCAGAAATACTCCCTTCCTTGAAAATCGTTCCATTAATAGAAAGTGCAGAGCCATTGTACCATTGATATTGATAAGCTAAATCACTTCCTTCAAAATCCGTCGCGTTGCAGAAACCTTTAATATTCTCTGTTGAAGAATTTGTTGTGGAATTTATTTTAACTGTTTGCATAACTGGTGCAGTGTTAATAGTCATAACTGAACTATTCATCCAATCCGAATAACTTGTAAAATCATACGATCTACAACCAAGACTCCAATTTTGACCGACATTTAAATAAGCATTTCCTAAGATTGAAACTAAAACTTCTTCGCTTGAAGAAAAACCTTTTTTATAGGGTGATGAATCTGTAGTAATATTTGGACGTAAAACACTATGTGAAGCATTATTACCATCTCCAAGTTGTCCATAATTACCATATCCCCAACATAAAACTCTTGAATCATTTGCTCGAATTCCGCAAGTATGATAACCTCCTGGACTTACACTTGAATAAATAGATGAATCTGTGGTAATATTTGGAACAAGATTGTTTGTTGTTTCTCCATCTCCTACTTGTCCATTAGCTCCATATCCCCAGCATAATACTCGTGAGTCATTTGTTCTAATTCCGCATGTATGTACATATCCTGCATTTGCAATAGTATAAGGAGATGTGTCTGTTGTTAAATTTGGAACCAAATTGTTTGTGATTTCACTATCCCCTAAATTTCCCCAATCTCCTCTTCCCCAACATAAAACTCTTGAATCATTAGCTCTAATACCACAAGAATGATAATATCCTGCACTTGCACTTTTGTAAGAAGATGCATCTGTAGTAACGTTTGGAATCAGATTGTCTGTTGTTCCACTATTTCCTACTTGTCCATAAAGTCCATATCCCCAGCATAAAACTCTCGAGTCATTTGCTCGGATACCACAAGAATGATACCCTCCTGCATTTACACTTGTATAAGCAGAAGAATCTGTAGTTAAATTTGGATTTAAAACATCTACTCCATTTTGTCCATCTCCTAATCTTCCGTATAAAGATTCTCCCCAACATAAAACTCTTGAATCATTTTGTCTAATTCCGCAAGTATGAATCAATCCTGCACTTATACTTGAATAAGCCGATGTGTCTGTGGTTAAATATGGTGAAGTTCTATCTGTAGTGGTTTGCCCATCACCAACCCTTCCGTTTGCTGTTTCTCCCCAACATAACACTCTTGAATCATTTGCTCTAATACCACAAGTATGATAATATCCTGCACTTATCATTTTGTAAGAAGAATTATCTGTTGTTAAAGTAGGTGAAGTTCTATTAATAGTATTTTGTCCGTCTCCAAGTTGTCCGTATAATCCCTGTCCCCAACATAAAACTCTTGAATCATTCGCTCGAATTCCACAAGAGAAATAGTATCCAGTAGAAATACTTCCTTCCTTGAAAATCGTCCCATTAAAATAAACAGTCGAGCCGTTGTACCATTGATATTGGTATGCTAAATCGTCGCTCTCTTCGTCAGTTGCATTGCAATAACCATAAATTGGATCATTTTTTGTGTTAGTTGTAGAATTTATTTTAACAGTTGACATTGTTGGTGGACTACTTAAAATAGTCATTGCCGTACTGTTTACCCACGATGAATATTCTATAAAGTCATAAGCTCTGCAACTGAATTTCCAACTTTCACCGGCTGTTATGAAAGAACTCATTAAAGTTGAGATTAAAACTTCTTCTCCGGAAAAAAAACCTTTTTTATAAGCAGAAGAATCTTTAGTTAAATTTGGATTTAAAACATTTGCCCCATCTTGTCCATCTCCTAACCTACCATCCAAAGATTCTCCCCAACATAAAACTCTTGAATCATTTGTTCGAATTCCACAAGTATGCCCATAAGTTCTAACAGAATCCCCCCCTGCACTTACACTTAAATAAGAAGATATGTCTGTTGTAACAGTTGGTTCTAAGTTATTTCCAACACTTCCATCTCCCAATGCCCCATTAGTTCCAAATCCCCAGCATAAAACTCTTGAGTCACTTTGTCGAATACCGCAAGTATGATACCCTCCAGCACTAATGCTTGAATAAGCAGAAGAATCTGTGGTTAAATTTGGATTTAAAACATTTGCCCCATCTTGTCCATCTCCTAACCTACCATCCAAAGATTCTCCCCAACATAAAACTCTTGAATCATTTTGTCTAATACCACATGTATGAATCCCCCCTGCACTTATCCTTGAATAAGCAGATGAATCTGTAGTTAAATATGGTGAAGTTCTATCAGTAGTAATTTGCCCATCTCCTAGTTGTCCATATGCCGAATCTCCCCAACATAAAACTCTTGAGTCATTTGCTCGAATACCGCAAGTATATTGTTCTCCTGCACTAATGCTTGAATAGGCAGATGTGTCTGTTGTAACATTTGGATTAGATTGATCTGGTGTGGTTTGTCCATTTCCTAATCTTCCATTTGAAGATTCTCCCCAGCATAAAACTCTTGAGTCATTTGCTCGAATACCACAAGTATGAAAATCTCCTGCACTTATACTCAAGTATGCTGAAGAATCTGTAGTTAGATATGGTGAAGTTCTATCAGTGGTGATTTGCCCATCTCCAATTTGTCCATATGCCGAATCTCCCCAACATAAAACTCTTGAGTCATTTGCTCGAATACCACAAGTATGAAAATATCCACCAGCACTTACACTTGAATAGGCAGAGATATCTGTAGTTAAAGTTGGGATTAAATTATCTGTTACTTGTCCATCTCCCTGTCTTCCATTTGATCCTGCTCCCCAACATAAAACTCTTGAGTCATTAGCTCTAATACCACAAGAATGCCCATATCCCGCAGAAATTGTTCCCTCTTTAAATAAAGTTCCGTTGATATAAGCAGTAGAGCCATTATACCAAGTATAATTATAAATTAAATCATTTCCATCTGTGTCTGTTGCATTGCAATAACCTTTGATATTTTCATTTGACTTATTAGTTGTTGAATTTGTTTTAACTGTTTGAATAACTGGGGGGAAATTAATTGTTAAGATTGAACTATTCATCCACGATGAATAGTCTGTAAAATCATACGATCTACAACCAAGACTCCAATTTTGACCTGCATTAATATAAGCATTTCCTAAGATAGAAACTAGGATTTCTTCGCTTGAAGAAAAACCTCGACCATATGGGGATGTGTCTGTTGTTAGATATGGCGACGTATGTGGATTATAATTTCCGGTTCCTAGATTCCCATTACTGTTGTCCCCCCAACAAAGTGCTCTTGAATCATTAGCTCGAATTCCACAAGTATGGTCATAAGTGGTTTCTACTTGTGCATATGCAGATGTGTCTGTTGTAGGATATGGTTCAAATCTATCTATTGTAACTTGTCCATCACCCAGCTTTCCATTTGCAGAATCTCCCCAACATAAAACTCTTGAATCATTAGCTCTAATACCACAAGTGTGGAATCTTCCTATACTTACACTTTTGTAGGCAGAAGTATCTGTAGTTAGGTAAGGTGAATATCTATCTGTAGTATTTTGCCCATCCCCAAGTATTCCATAATCTCCGGCCCCCCAACATAAAACTCTGGAATCATTTGTTCTAATACCACAGGTATGCAGATATCCTGCACTTATACTGATATAAGGAGAAGAATCTGTTGTAACTCTTGGATTTGAATAATCAGTAGTATTTTGTCCATCACCCAGTTGTCCATATTGCGAATCTCCCCAACATAAAACTCTGGAATCATTAGCTCGTATTCCACAAGTATGATCAAATCCAGCCCCGATACTTGAATAAGGAGATGAATCATTAATTAAAGTTGGGATTAAATTATCTCCTATACCTCCATCACCCAGTTGTCCGTTATCTCCTTGTCCCCAACATAAAACTCTAGAGTCATTAGCTCTTATTCCGCAAGTATGATAATATCCTACATATATTTTTGTGTAAGAGGAGTTGTCAGTGGTTAAATTTGGTTCTGAATGATTTGTTGTACTACCATCTCCTAATTTTCCCCATAATCCGGATCCCCAACATAAAACTCTAGAATCATTTGCTCTAATACCACAGGTATAAAAATATCCAGCACTTACACTTATATAAGAAGAGGTATCTGTAGTAACGTTTGGATTTAAGTTATCAGTATTTGAATCATTTCCATCACCTAATGCTCCATAATTTCTTCCCCCCCAACATAAAACTCTAGAATCATTTGCTCGTATTCCGCAAGTATGATAATTTCCAGCAGAAATACTCCCTTCCTTAAACAAAGTCCCGTTAAAATAAACAGTTGAGCCATTATACCATTGATATTGATATGCTAAATCGTCACTCTCTTTGTCTGTTCCATTACAATAACCGTAAATGCTATCATTTTTTGTGTTAACAGTTGAGTTTATTTTAACAGTTGCCATTGTTGGCGGACCCCCTAAAATGGTAATTATTGAACTATTCATCCAAGATGAATAACTTGTAAAATCATATGCCCTGCAACTTAATTTCCATATTTCACCTGCATGTAGATTTGATGAACTTAAAATTGAAACTAAAGTTTCATTGCCTTGAGTAAATCCTTTTTTGTATGGAGATATGTCTGTTGTTAAAGTTGATACATTTCTGTCTAAAGTATTTTGTCCATCTCCTAATTGATAAGATGCAGATTCACCCCAACATAATACTCTTCCATCACTTGCCCTAATCCCACAAGTGTGTTCATATCCTGCACTTATACTTGAATAAGCAGAAGTATCTGTTGTTAAATTTGGGTTTAAAACATCAACACCATTTTGTCCATCACCAAGTCTTCCATATAACGATTCTCCCCAACATAATACCCGTAAATCATTAACTCTAATACCGCAAGTATGATATCGTCCTGCACTTACACTTGTATAACTAGAAGAATCTGTAGTAATATTTGAATTTAGATTATCTCCAGATTCTCCATCACCAAGTTGCCCATAAGTTCCGGATCCCCAACATAAAACTCTTGAATCATTTGCACGAATTCCGCAAGTATGAAAAATTCCGGCACTTACACTTGAATAGGCAGATGAGTCTGTAGTCAAATATGGTGAAGTTCTATCTGTAGTTGTTTGCCCATCCCCCAGCTTCCCATTTGCAGAATCCCCCCAACACAAAACTCTTAAATCATTTGCTCTAATTCCACAAGTATGATCATATCCTACAGTTATCATTAAATAAGCAGATATGTCTGTAGTTAAATTTGGATTTAAGACATACACACCATTTTGTTCATCCCCTAATTTTCCATTTGCAGAATTTCCCCAGCATAAAACTCTTGAATCATTTGCACGAATTCCGCAAGTATGATATTGTCCAGCACTTACACTTGAATAGGCAGAAGAATCTGTAGTCAAATATGGTGAAGTTCTATCAGTAGTATTTTGTCCATCACCAAGTATTCCATATAACGAATCTCCCCAACATAATACTCTTGAGTCATTAGCTCTAATACCGCAAGTGTGAAGATATCCTGCACTTACACTTGAATAATTAGATATATCTGATGTTAAAGTTGGTACTAAATTATCTGCTGTACTTCCATCACCCTGTCTTCCAAAAGCTCCTTCTCCCCAACACAAAACTCTTGAATCATTTGCTCGAATACCACAAGAATGCTGATATCCTGCAGAAATACTCCCCTCTTTAAACAAAGTCCCATTAATATAAACAGTTGAGCCGTTGTACCATTGATACTGGTAAATTAAATCGTCGCCATCTGTGTCTGTTGCTTTGCAATATCCTTTGATACTTTCATTTGATTTGTTTGTCGTTGAATTTATTTTAACAGTTGCCATTGTTGGAGCTGGATCTAAAATTTGGTCAAATTCAATACTGCCGTTAATTCTTAAATCAAAAACATCCTGTGTTCCGTTTAATTCTGTTAAATAAATTTTGTAAAATTTTTCTTCTTGAATATTTTCAAATACTGCAAGAGTCTCATTTCCGTTTTGAGTAAAAACTTCAATTGTTGAAGTATCTAAGTTTTCATCAATAGTTGCATTGACTAGCCAGTCAAAACCCGCATTAATTAGCTCTTCTTCCAGACCTGCTAATTCCTCTTCTAAACTTTGGTTTTGTGCGATAACAACCCCTATAATTGTCAAAGCAACTAAAGTTAGAATTAATAATTTATTTTTCATATTGCCCCCTCTTTGATAGATATTTTATCCCAAAACGGATTTAATTCCTCTTCTAAACTTTGGTTTTGTGTCAAAGCAACTAAAGTTAGAATTAATAATTTTTTTCTCATTTTGTCACCTCCCAATATCCCCCCTTTGCAGGACCTATTCTTTTAAGTAAATTTTTTTCTTTTATTTTCCTTAAGTTCTCTTTAACATTCTTCTTGCTCATTCCAATCAATTTAGAAAGTTCTAAGATAGTGATAAATTTATTTTCTTGAATCAATTTTATTATTTTATTTTGATTTTCTGTCACCTTTTCTGTCACCTTTTCTGTCACCTTTACACCGTCTTTATTTAAAGCCCCAAATCTTTCCCTTTCAAAAATAACTGTAAAAAACCCAGTACTTTTGAATTCAACCTCTAAACCATATTCTTTCATAACATCTTGGATTCTCTTAATTCCTGTACCTGCTTTTTCAACATAATCTGTTCTTGCCATTAAATCAAACAATAAAGAGTTTCTTGGTAAACTCAATTTCCCAAAGTCTTCCTTTTTTAGTGCTTTCATCAAACCCCCTGGACTGCTTATTTCTATTCTATCAATAAAAATATTAACCTGAATATGTCCATTAGAAGAATAATCTCTGTGGACAAAAGCGTTCATTAATGCTTCCCGAATCGCATCTTTTGGAAGCTCTAATTTTTCTTCCCTGTATCTTTCAATAATGAATTTTGTATTTAACTTTGAAACAATAAAATTATAAGCATTTTCATAATTTGAAATAAAATCTGCATCAAACTCTTTTTTATCAATTATATTACTTGAAGTCCCTTCAAACAAAACACAAGTAACTTTTCCCTGCAAAAAGAATTTAGAAATTCTGTGACAAAATAACAAAACTCCTGCATTAACTAAATTATTTTTTTCAATTAAACCTAAATTTTTAAGAATAGAAATTTTATCTTGGTTCTCTGTTATTTTAGCTAATTTTAAAAAATTCTTAAATTTGTTTTCATCAAAATCTTCTTCTAAATCAAAATCTTTATTTATTTTTTCATCAAATGAAATTAATCCTTCTTCTTTAAAAAATTCCCTTAATTCATCCCTTTTTAATTGCTGAGAATTAGCCCCAACTCTTAAATAAAATTTACTATTTATAGAATAAGGTTTATTTTTTCCTTCATGAACATTAATTACAACAAGATTATCAACTTTATCTACTGAAACTTCAAATGAAGGGTCCATGCTCCTTGCTATTTGTTGTATTTGTGATGTTTGAGAATTACTTAAATTAAATCCTTTAACCTGTCCCTCATCATTAACTCCTAAAATTATTTTTCCGCCATTTGAATTTGCAAATGCACAAATTTCCTTTCCAAGAGCAGGAAGATTAAATCCCTCTTTAAATTCTAACATTAAACCTTCACCTGTTTTTATTAAATTTATAAGTTCTTGTTTATTCATTTTGCCACCTCTTTGATAATCTTTTCATTATTTACAATAATATTATTGCTATTCTTTGAAGGAATTGATTGAATAATTCTAAAAATTCCTTCTTTGCTTTCTTTTTGATAAATCTCATGCAAGCTTTGCTTGCCTTCAAAAAGGAAGTTAGAGAATTTTTGGGTTGGTATAAAATTCTCTTTATTTTCTTTTTGATAAATCTCATGCAAGCTTTGCTTGCCTTCAAAAAGAAAGTTAGAGAATTTTAAGGTTTTCATAAAATTCTCTTTATTTGCACAATCTGTAGAATAAAATTTTCCATCAGAAGATTCTAATTTCAACTGTACACAATTTGTGGACAACTGAATCCCATTTTGGAATTCTCTACTTTTTAGCATATTCCAATAATTTCGTGGGTTATCTGAATTAGTAAGTGCAAAAATTACATCTATTACTGAAAAATACCATTCTTCATTATGTAAAATTTTTCTAATTTTTTTCCCTTCAAAAAGAATTAATTTCTCTGTGTTCATACTAATTCCCTCCGAATTTCCTCACCAACTAAATCCTTTACCCTCGTTGGGGATTTAGTGGCACCAAAATTTGCTTGCAAATTTTTAGTGATTCTTTTTTTATCTATCATTGTTTTCATCCTAATTCCCTCCTAATCTCCTCAATTCGTTTCCTCTTTTGATAAATTTCGCAAGGGACTTGAGTATCATTAATCATAACAAAACCTTCTCCGGAAAGACAAGCACTACGAGCAAAAACAGTAATATCCCTCGTATTATCTAATGGAATTTCAAAAGTAACTCTCACATATTCACTATCATTAATTGGTTTACTCCAATTTCCGTCTAAATATTTAACCTCATCAGAAATATCCTCGATAAAAGTTCTATTTTCATCTAAATGTTCTGCTTTAGTAATATAAATAATATCATAAGTTTGGTTAGATAAATGCGGAACAATCCATTCAATATAATCAACATAAGAATCATTATCCAAATCATAAGCATCAAAACCAACTTGCACCCTCACAATATTATTAACAATAGGATTTTCATTTATGATTACTTCAGAATAATTAATTTCAATAGAATTATTAATCACTGTCTCATTTAGAATTATTGACTCATTAGTTTCTTCAATATCCTGTTTTTTAGAATTATTTTTTTCTTTTGATTTATTATCTTCTTTAGTAACTTGTCCAGTAATTGAAAAACTACTTGTTTCATTTGAAATAACTGTTTCATTTTCCTGAGGGATTGTTGTATTTTCAGATTCTTCTATTGTTTCATTTACAATAATTGTAACATTTTCAACGGTTTCATTAATAATTGTCAAATTTTCTTCTAGACTCTCATTAGAAATGTTTTCTTCAATTATTGATTCATTAATAATAGCAGTTTCATTTGAAAAAACTGTCTCAGGTATTGTTTCATTACTTATAATAATAGGGCTTTCAGAAGTAGTATACCAATAAAGCCTAATTTTCTTTTCTGCATCAACTAACTTAATTTGTTTATCAACTAAAGAATAAGCCAAAATATCTGTATAATTCAATTCATCAGGAGCAGAAATTGTAACTCTTTTACCATTTGCCAAATTTTCTTCAACAGCCAAAGGTGCATCAGTATAATAACCCACAGCAACTTCTTCAAGTAATTCAAAATCCACAACTTCATTAATTTCAACAATCTTATTGTCATTAGTTTCAATTATACTCGACTCAATATCTTTTTCATCAATTACTTTTCCTGTAATACCCAACTTAGAAATTTTTTTCCAAATTCTGGAAAAAATACTCTCTCCCATTTCAATATCTAAAGAAACTTGCCCCGTAATAACCCCTGAAACCAAATCTTCTTTTTCAGTATTGTTTACTGTTTCTTCAAAATCATCAATTTCTTTTAAAGCATCTTTAATTTCCTGACCGGTTAAAACTGAAATATTTGTTGCTTTTTTTGGAAGAGTAATATTAATATCTGTAACATTTTGAGTTTTAATTTGAGTGATGTTTAAAATTTTAAGTGATTTAACGGGTCTGCCAATAATTGCTTTATATTGTTTTGTCGTAATATTTTCAATAATCTCTGAAACATTAATTAATGTAATATTTTGGATTGTTTCATTAACAATTGTCAAATTTTCAACATTAATATTTTTACTTGCAGAAACAATTTCGGTTCCTTCATAAACTAAACTAACTTTAAATTCTCCATCTTTAGCAGTCAAATTCAAGTTTGATAAATCAATTAAAATTTCTTTTTCAATTCCCCCAGTATAATTAGTAGTAATAATAGCTTGGTTATTATTAATGGTTAGTTCAATATCCTGTTCTGAAGAGATAATTCTAGCAGTTTGGTTTTCAGCTAAATCATAAGTGAAAGTTTCTCCGTAAGCTACTTCTCCGGAAATTTCTTCACCAATTACAGCATTTCCTGTAATAGATAAAATAGCATTAAAAGTATTAACAAGAGTTTTTATGATTTCTCCTGTAATTGTTGTTTCTGTTTCTGGTTCTGATGCAGGTTCTTGTTTTTCTTCTTTTTTAACTTCCTTTTCTATTTCTTTCTCTGCTTTTGTAGTTTCTGGTGTTATTTCTGGAGTTGGGGTTTCAGAAGGGGTAGTTTCAGGAGTAACTTCAGGGGTTATAGTTTCAGTAGGAATTTCAGTTGGAGTTTCTGAAGTTTCAGGAGTAACTTCAGGAGTTATAGTTTCAGTAGGAGTTTCAGTTGGAGTTTCTGAAGTTTCAGTTTCAGGGGTTATAGTTTCAGTAGGAGTTTCAGTTGTTTCTATTTCTGGGATTATTTCTTCTGTTTCATTTAAAACTGGTTCTGCTGGTTCTTCTATTGTAACATTTTCTTGCGGTTCTTCAATAGTTTCGTTTTCTATTTCAGTAATGTTTTCTTGAGGTTGTTCTTCTGGAATAATCTCTACTTCTGGTTCAACTATTTCTTCACCAATTTGATTTGTCAAATTGGTTCTATATACATCTAAAACAAACGCAACTTTCGGATATTCAATTTCACTTATTCCATAACCCAAACCAAAACCAGAAACATTTGTACCAACTAAATAAAATTCACCTTCACTTAAATTTTCTTTAACTAAATCACTCAATAAAAAAATAAATTCTTCACCCGCATTATTTATCACAACTTTTGTTGAACCCGGAATAAACTCATTAGACTCTAATAATAATTTTAAATCCCCTGTAATTTGTTCGCCTATTGAATAATCCTGATCAATAGACATTACAGCCTTTCCAGTCAAATCAATATTTGACAAAAGGAAAAAAGACAAAACAACAAGACATAAAATTCCCAAAACTACAAATAACTTTCGAGATTCCCTATAAATCTTTTCGGTTACAGCACGCAATTTTGTAATCTTTTTCGGTTCCAGGATATATCTTGTTTTGGTTATCCCATTACTATCCCTATAACTTTCATAGTAATACGGACCGAAAGTTTTCCACTCTCCATTCACCTTTTTTTTGATATACCTCTTATACACCATGGTTATGAAAAAAATGTGCTGTAACTATTTAAACCTTGTTTTTTTAAAGAAGATAAAAAATAAAATTGAAATTAATTTAAATAAAAAAGTTTCAAAAAATTATTAGAATTTTTATGTTTAAAAAATAATTAAAAATATTTATTTTTAGGTTAATTTTGTGTGGTAAAATAATTATTTTAAAAGAAATCTTTCAGTTTAATCTAAAAATTATTATATGGAAGTTTTAAAATTTAAAACTGATAATTTTTAAGGAGTAAATTTAGTTCAAACTTTTAATAAAATAAATTATCCAGCTTTTTTAATAATTTTTTCTAGTTCTAAAACAAATTTTTTGGTGTCAACAAAATAATTTGGATAAGCCTCACAGAAATTATCTTGTGATGATCTCTAGTGTCAACTAAACCTTTGGTACTTTCTGTGCGTAGGCACAGCAGTTGGGGTTTAGTGGCACAGAGATTATCTTGTGATAATCTCTAGTGCATCTCGATTCTTTAACTTATACTCTTTACCTTTTATCTGCTTAGTCTTTGCATCAATCGCCTTAATAAAATTTTTTCCAAAATCAGTATGTAAATAATAAGCAAAATCTAATGCAGTAGAACCATTTTTTAACAAAAAACAATCAGGCAGTATGTTCCCTTTGCTATCTCCAAGCTTATTTGCAGAAGCAGGAAAAATAGCCAAATAATCCAACAAATCAAAAACAACTTTATTAAGAATCTCCTGAACTCCTGTACCCCCATAAACATTTAGAACATCTTCCTGAATCCTGTTAAGAGCTTCAGATTGCTTAGGATTTAATTCTTTCTTAATCTTAAAATGACTTTCACCAGGTATATACTCAATAATCTCTGCTTTAGCTGCCTGCCTTAACGCAAGTTCTGAATCCGCAGAACAAGGATAAATCAGTATATTTGGAAAAGTTTTTCTCATTTTCTCAATATTTTCTTTAGACTTATCTGAATCACACTTATTTGCCGCCAAAATCATAGGCTTACTAACTTCTCTTAATCTCGCGGAAAAAGTCATTAAATCTTCATCAGACCAATTTGTAGGTTTTTCCGGTAATTTAGCTTTCAATAAAACATCTTTAACCTGATTTTCAGTAACCTTCAAGCCGGAAAATTGTTTTACAATCGCTTCGCTAAAACTAATATCTTGCATCTCAGCTTTTCTGGCAAAAGTTCTCCAAGCCTTAATTAAAATATTATAATACCATTTATTTAACTCATCTTCCAAAAATATAATATCCTTGCAAGGGTCATGATCTTTAGTCGGTTTACCTTCAGTATCTGTTGTTCCGGAAGAATCAACAATATGAATAAAAGCATTAGCATCCCTTAAATCATTTAAAAATTGATTTCCTAAACCCTTCCCTTCTGAAGCCCCGGGAACTAAACCCGCAACATCCATTAAATCAATAGGAACAAATCTATTTTGATTAATGCAAAAACCTTTGTTTGGGTTGCATTTTGTGTGAAATTCCTTCTCAATGCAATCAACTTTAACATAACCAACACCATGATTTGCCTTAATTGTAGTAAAAGGATAAGAAGCAATTTCAACCTCTGCCAAAGTTGCCGCTTTAAAAAAAGTACTCTTTCCCACAGAAGGCTTGCCAACAAGACCAATTAACATCTAGAAAATAAATTTATTGATTATTTAAAATATCCCATTAATTAAAAAAGAAAAGTTTTGATATATGCCTAAATATAGGTATATAGGGTTAAGGATAATAATCTTTTTTGTTTTAGGTGCTATCATAATTGGAAGCCTCGAAAAAATATTATCCCTAAAGTTTGTCCAAAATGTAAAAGTTCTTATTGGAATAAACCTCGAAAAATGGAGGAACAAATGGTATTCGTGATGAAGGAGGAATTTATAATTCAATGTATAAATTGTTAAATTATCAGAATAAAAAAAAATTCTCCCTCAAATATTGGTGCATTTGCATTAAATGAATTTGCTCGTAGGCATTATTTTATGGATGGAAATAAAAAAACTGCGTATGCTATTGCTAAAACTTTGATGTTAGTTAATAAATGTCATTTGAAAATTAAATATAAAGAAGCAACTAATTTTATTATAAAGATTGCCGAATATAATAGTAAAGTAACATTTGATGAAATTAAAGTCTGGATTCAAGAGAATTGTATACCTGTTAGTGAAAAAATATTAGAAAATTATTTAAGTAGAACTTTTGTTAATATCATGTTGGGAGATGAAGAAAATGGATAGTGATATAAAAGTAACTAAAAAAATTGTATATGAATTTTCAAAAAAAGACAAACTTTCAAAAAATGATCTTAAATTTTTGAAACTTGTAAAAATTGCTGGGGAAATTGTATTAAAAGAAGATGAGCTTTTATTTAAAGAATTAGCAAAATATTAAATCTTTTTAATATTTAAAAAACTAATTAATTTTCTCTCTAATTAAATTAGAAGCTTTAATTAAACTTTCAAAAGTTCCAGCATCACTCCAAAAACCCTTTACAAATTCTGCTTTCATAGCATTTTTATCTATATAATAATTATTCACATCTGTTATTTCCAGTTCTCCCCTTTTAGATGGTTTTAAAGTCTTAATGACACTAAATACTTCATTATCATAAACATAAAGTCCCGTAACACAATAATTTGATTTTGGTATTTTTGGCTTTTCTTCTATTTTAATTACATTTTTTCCATTTAATTCAGCAACACCGAATCTTTCCGGATCTTGTACTTCTTTTAAAAAAATCATCCCTCCTTTTTCAAAAGATTTTATTTCTTCACTAAAGTTATCTTCATAGATATTATCCCCAAGAATTACTGTAATCGGACCATTATTGGAAAAATCCTCTGCAAGACTAAGAGCTTGAGCAATTCCTCCCGCTTTTTCTTGAATTTCATAAGTAAATTTTACTCCAAATTCTTTTCCTGAACCAAGCAAATTTAAGAAATGCCCTGCATGTTCTGGACCTGAAATTATTAAAACCTCCTTAATATTTGCACTAATTAATGTTTGAAGGGGATAATAAATCATTGGCTTATTATAAATTGGAAGTAAATGTTTATTTGTAACTTTTGTTAAAGGAAATAATCTTGATCCTGTTCCTCCTGCTAAAATAACTCCTTTCATGTATTTTCTAATTCTTTAAATTATATAAAGTTAATCCATTCAAAATAATTTTTTCTGGTAATTAATATCCCTTAACACCAATAAAATTAGTAGAATTTCCGCAATCCCCGATTGAAACACAAATTTCATTTTGAGTTTCCTGCCATTTTTGGTCTAAACATTCACAATTTTTAACACATTTTTTACTGCCAAACAATTTTTTTTCATACTGCACTGTACATTTAGAATCTGCAAGTGAACATAATGACTGAGATTGAGAAGGCATCGCACCAAAATTAGAACTATTAGAACCTGCACCAGCACTAGCATTTCCAGTAGTTGTTGTGGGTGTTGTACTCGTTTGTGTCTGACTTCCGGATTCCCAGAATTTAAATCCCGGAGCAAATTTAGCAACACATTGAACTCCTTTAGAAGTATTTCCCCCGGTAAGATTTACCTTCTCCATCCAAACACAATCCCTTCTATCTTGGTTTTCGCAATCTTTTTGACTACTTTGACTAAAACAATCTTGCCATTTATTTGCAATGCAACCAGCAGCAGAAAAACTTTCAACCTTTGATTCTAAACAAATTTCTTGTCTAAAATCTGCACAAGGTTCAATACTGACTTCCCCATTGTAACATACTGCCCTAAAATATCTGCTTCCAGGTAAATTCTTATCTACACCTTCACTATTTTGACACCATGTTTCACCATGATTATATTTTTTACCATCAAAATTACAGCTTAAATCTCTGCAAATAAAATTCCCATAATTTGGCTGAACTTTATCAGCATCTCTTTTATATTCTTTGCACATACTACCTAAATAATAATCACAATTACCACAAGAAGCAGAATTAGCATTTCCGGAATCAGTCCCGCAACTTTGTGTTTTATCATAAATCTTAGACCAATAATTTTTATCCTTTATTTTTGAAGCATCGTAAATATTCGCCAAATTACCGCAACTATCAACAAAATAAACTTCATCTCTATTCTCAACACATCTTGTTTGTTCAGTTGGACCGCAATCTGTACCTAATGATTCATCAGAACATAAATATCCCTCGTGAAATTCACTTTCATTTGTTCCCCCCCTCTCTGAACATTCTGCCTGACTTAAAAGTAAACAAGTTCTTTGGTATTCACTTTCAAATACACAAGCACCCTTAGCACTTGATTTAGCACTTGAAATACATTCAAATTCACTTGCAACATCTGTCCTAAAATCAGTCTTTAATGAATAAATTGATGAAAGTCTTTTACATCTTGTTTGAGTAACAAACGCTGCCCCGTCACCAATTGCACAGCAACCTAAAGAACATTGTGGAATTTCATCAGCAGAACCTAACTTCCAAACTCCCCCGCTTTCTTCACAAACTTTTTGAGGAGAATTTTCCATGCAAGTCCCTTCTTGACTATCCATACAAGTTCCAAGTTTACAATAAGAAGTAGCTTCACATGAAGCAGGAGTGCTTCTAAATCCCTCGTCACAATTTTCTTTTGGAGAATTTTGGCACCACGCACCATTAACTGTTTTTTCACAACAATAAGATATATCTGCATAAGCTAAACTAATTAAAAAGATACCTAACACCAAACTAAAAATTATTTTGTTTTTCATTTTATTTCTATTCCCTCTTTTAATGCATTTTTTAAAATAGCCATTTTATTTTTGAGTTTATTATATTCTTTAGGAGTGTAGCATATAAAATCTACAGGATAATCTAAATCCCAATAATCATATAACTCAAAAGGTCTGTGTAATGTGTCTTTATTTTGAAAATTATCACTGACAATTATTAAATCAAAATCACTCCATTTATTTTCATCTCTTCTTGCTCTTGAACCAAATAATAACATTTTAGTTATCGGAATATGATTTGAAAGTTTATCTTTAAAATCTTTTAATAATTTTTCGTTACTGTCTTCTTTAGCCATTTGTAACCATTGTTTAAATTCTTCTTTCATTTTAAAATCCATATCCTGGTGGCCATGCCACACTTCTTGAAGCAAATTGGAATTTATTTAAATTATCTCTATCTGTTAAAACATAAACCGTTGTACCCTCGGAATGTACTTTCTTTTCAACCTTTAAATCATGATAAAGATTCATATAAACTGTTGTTTCAGAATCTCCGTATTTTGATTCCCAATCTATAATACTATTAGCAATACTTACCAATTCATAAAGATTATTATTTATTACAACTCTTACTGATTTATAACTTTCTGTTGATTCTTTAGTCAAAGTTAAAGAATTATTAAAAGTCGTAACAATTTTTTGAGGCAAAAGTTCAACATCAATCTCTCCTTTAGATAAACTTACTTGATAACCTTTCCTTTCATAACTTTCTTTTAAATCCGCAAAACATTCTTCAGATTTTTGAGTAATTGCTTTTTCAATTTCCATCTCAATATGTCTCTTTAACATAGGTTGCTGAACAACACAAGTTTGATAAAATCCCTCGATATAACACAAATATTCTAATCTTGAACCATCATAAACAAAATAATGTTCAGGATTAATGCTTCCCCCATTTAAAGATAATACATTAACTGCTAAACTGATATCTTCTTCAATGCAATCCTGAATAAACGAAGAAGGATTTTTTGTTTCAGTTAAGAAAAGATCTTGTATTTTTGGAGAAAAAAGGAATAATAAAATACCTAATATAATAATCATCATACCCATGATTATAAATAATGTAACCTGTCCCCTTTTCATATTTATTTTATGTAATTTATTATTTATATAGTTAACCAAATTGAAATTTACTCTTGGAATTTTTCATGCAAACTAAATCTTGCTTAAGGTTTGGTGATTTAGTTGTGCCAAGATTTTTTGAATCTTTAGCACCGACTAAATCTTTAATATTTTTCTGTGCGTATGACAACTTCTTGTTGTTTCATGAAGTTGTCATGCTCGAGAATCTTTGATTCTCGTTGAAGGCACAGCGGGGGTTTAGTGGCACTAAACTTTCGCTTTACATTGGAATTTTTCATGCAAACTAAATCTTGTTTTAATCCTTGCGTAGGCAAGGCGTTTGGTGATTTAGTTGTACTTCATTCTTTACATTGGAATTTTTCATGCAAACTAAATCTTGTTTTAATCCTTGCGTAGGCAAGGCGTTTGGTGATTTAGTTGTACTTCATTCTTTACATTGAAATTTTTCATGCAAACTAAATCTTGTTTTAATCCTTGCGTAGGCAAGGCGTTTGGTGATTTAGTTGCACGAAAAATTTCGAAATTTCCCTACATCGAAATTTTTCGTGAGCAATCCATAGGATAATTGCCCCATGCATCAGCACATTTAATATGATAAACCTTTCCAGGAATCCAATTAACTGTATGTTCTGTTTCTAAATCCGGAGTCATAGATGGAGCATTTTCCGGTTTAAAATAACACGTTTCAAAATCATAATAACATTTAGCAATTTCACTAGTAATAATATTTAATGAATTGCCCGCATTATATGCTCTGGTAATAATTGGAAGTTCTAAATCCGGAGAATTCAAAATAACTGCACAATCTGGATTAGTATTACCCCAAACATCTGCACATTTAACATGATAAGTAATACCTGGGTCCCAATTTGCAAAATGTTCTTGTGAAAAACCAACAGTCATCGAAGTAGCATTATCAATATCAAAGTTGCATTTAGTCGGATGATAAAAGCATTCAGCTTTTTCATCTGTATAAAGTTCAATTTTTCCATCCTCAGAATAATTAATTATAACTGGCGGAGTTGTATCAATTTGTAATTCAAAATTTGCAGTTCCATAAGCTTCGTCGTCTGATTCATCATGGCATTTAACATAAATAGTATAATTTCCTCCCATTAAATCAAATACTTGCGTATGAGTATATCCAAATGTTTTAAGGAATTGATAATAACTTCCGTTTTGTGCAAAACTATATTCACATGTACCTTTTCCTGAATCTACTCCCCCAAAAGTTTGAGCTTTTAATGTTACAGGAGCAGGCTCAAATCCGTTTTTGATTATATCCTGAGGAGAAATTGAACTAATATTAAATTTATGTTCTGAAACATACAACGAATAAACATAATCTTCTGAATTAACATTCCTTGTTTCATTATCTTCCGGTAACCAAGGCTGATCTTTGCATTTAAAATAAAAATTATTATTTCCTAAACTTAAATTAGTAAGATTTGCAGAACAAGGCCAGCCACCAAGACTTACCTGTGAAAGTTCAGTTTGGCATGTCATGTTATAAGTCATATTTTCATATTTTTTATTTGCAATTGTATCATATCTGCAATTTGCAGGTTCATTTACATAGACTGTAACTGGACTACTTGTAGTATTAAATCTTAAAGTTTTCCCATTTTCCGGAATAACTCTTGTTATCCACGGAGCAGTTTTATCCGGTCCATCATTAACACAAAGATTAACAACATATTCAACTTTATTCACATTGCCATATCCATCTTGACATCTGACAAACATATCGAAATTTGCAAATTTATCCCGACTAAATTCTACCTCAGGATCGAGTTCATTAATTAAACTATCATAACTAGGCATCATAAAAGAGGTTGTATGATTTTTCGTAAAAGCAGTTGTTTCTGCAAAAGATAAATCCATATCTGTATAATCTTTAGTTCTATTTAAACTGTATTTGCATTGAGCAAATTTATCTGTTTTCAAAGAAAATTTAACAGTAGTAAACTCCGGTATGCATTTTCCATCTTCAGTTCTAATCTTTACTCCATTTGCTGTTTCTTCCATGAATTTGTAACCTTTAGAAACATTAAGTGGAGAAATAACTGGCGGTTTACCGTCATTAGCATCTGCAGATAAACAAAGTGGAAATTCAACACTTAAATTTGATAACATACACGCTTGCCCTAAAGAATCACATCTATATTTTGAACAAGGTTTTAATAAATCACCATTGCATTTTTCACAATTTATCCCTCCTAACGGAGCTTTCCAAGGATTACAATGAAATTCAACAATTACTTTTTTAGTTTTTCCAATTCCCTGTATCCAATCAATAATCACCCATACAATTGAAGGAATTCCATAACTACCAGTTTCATAAACTCCCAAAAGTTCTTTTTTAATAATTACTGTTGTTAATTGCGACCACATATAAGCATCATAATCATCCATTCCAAAAGTTTTTGAAAGCCATTTTATCTCAACATGCCCGTTCCAATTAGCAATCCATCCATCATCCGGATTAGTTCCCCAAATATTAACTTCTCCGCTATAACCATTAGTATATTTATGTCTATAAGTATTAATCTCCTCTTCTCCTCCAGCCTCTCCTTGTGGACCTCTAAATTCTTTTGGTGCAACAAATTGACCCTTAACTGGTTCTGCAAAATGTTTGTATGCTTCCCAAGCAACATCTCCAGGGTTATTCACTAAACCAATATTCTTTGTTCCTTCTCCAATATAATTAATGTAAGTTCCGCAATCTCCCATAGAGATGCAAAGATCATTCATTTCTGCGATAAATGCATCTGTTTGGCATTCACAGTTAGCAACACACACCCATTTACTGCCAAACATTCCTTTTCTCTTTTTTTCATAGATAACTGTGCAATTTTGTGAACTCATTGAGCATAATGCTTTTTGTTTAACCCCCCTGTCTTCTTTATCATCTTCATTTTTTAATTCAAATCCTTTTGGATACCTTGCAGTGCAAAAATCAAATTGAAAGTATTCACTTACATAAACATGATTAATCATACAATCAGTATTCTTCAAACATTTTGCAGTTTTTTCAGCATCCTTGGGGTCATTATAATCAAAGATGCAATTTAACCCTTCATTAATAACACACTTAGCAACAGTAAGTGATTTTTTTCCCCCTTCAGGCATTTCAACTTCTGTTACTTTTTGTGCACAAAGTTCTGCTCTATAATCTGCACAAGGTTCAACATCTATCTCCCCATCAGTGCAGAGTCTTTTCCAGTGTCTGCTTCCAACAGTATCTTTTCCGTCGCCAATATAAGAATCATATACACACCAGCTTTCACCATTTTGTCTTTTGGTCCCATCTTTCTCAACACAATTCATATCTTTGCAGATAAAATCTCCGTCTTTAACTTTAGGGTTTTCACTTTCAGCACAAATACTTCCCAAAATATAATTACAGTTACCGCAATCTTGTGAATTAGCATTTGAAGAACCTGCTCCACAACTTTGTTCTTTGCTCATCATCATCCCGCCATTCCACGAAGCATCTTTATTTGAAGAATAAATGTTCTCTTTATTCCCGCAGGAATCAAACCAAAAAATTTCATCACTTGTATCAGAACAATCAATACTTGTCTGTCTTTTACATCCGGTATTTAAATCAGGGTGAGAACATAAATAGCTATTAGCAAACATTCCCCCCATGTCATAACATTCAGATTCAGTTGTAATCCTGCAAGCACCATTATCTTCTTCTGATTCATTTGATTCTCTGGGCATTCTTGAATTATTTGAAACAAGGTAACCTGTGATAGACGAATTTGTATTATTCGTAGAATTAGAATTATTAATAGTATTATTAGAAGTATAAGGTTTAATAGTTTTGGAATTATTTTTTGTATTATTAGTTTCATTAATACGTGGTACAAATCCAAAAACACAAGCACCTTTGTCACCGCTTCCTTTTAACATCAGACATTGCATCTCTGTTTGTACTTCTCTAAAATCTTTTTCAACTCCTGAAATATTTGAAAGCTGGTCGCATCTTTGGTCAGTTACAAATAAACTATTCTCCTGAATTACACAACAACCTTTTTGACATTCTGAAATAGAACATGATGCATCATCTTCCCAAGTTCCATTATTATCTTCACAGGCTGATCTTGGAGCTTGAGTTGTGCAAAGACCTTCAGTTTTATCAATGCAACATCCTAATTGGCAATCCGAAAACTCTTCACATCTAACCGGAAGTGGAGATACAGAACATGTTGATGTATCTGTATCAAGGATTTCTTGGCATATGGATTTATCAATCATTTTTGGACAGCAATTAATATCCAAAGCATAAATGTTGTTCATAATTAAAAATCCAATTAAGAAAACAATTAGTCCTAATTTGAATTTAATTTTATTATCCATTTTATACTCCCGGAGGAATTACACATCCTCTTAATGCAAAATTAAATATTTCATAACTATCTTTAGATTTAACTGCAAATATATCAAATGAATCTGAAGTTCTTATTTTATCAATACTAAATTCTTTAAAATATAACATGAACCCTGAATGGTCAAATGAACATGTTGAAGCTTCCTGATTAATAATATTCTGGGCAACTATTGCGATATCATATAATCTGGTTCTAAAAAGAATTTCAAAATCTTTTTCTTTTGTTGTAGATCCTGTTTGACTTATTGTAATTTCCCCCTTAATATCTAATTTTAATTTTTCAGGCAATAATTGGACATCAAACCCATTATATTTTGCTTGTACCTCAAATCCTTGATTTTCCAAACTTAATGTTAAAGCATCAAAACAATCTTTAACAGTTTTAGAAATCCCCAATTTAATTTCATCATTTAAATGCTGAATTAACATAGGATCCTGATTAATGCAAGGATCAAAATAATTTTTATTATAACATAAAACTGCAATGTTTTTTTGTCCATATGTACTTCCTGAACTAAATGGCTTAGTCATTATTTTGCTCTCGCTAAAATATCCTCCTTGTAAACCAATTATTTCTAATGTATTTTTGACCTCTTCTTCAACACAACTTTCTAAAAATTCTTTTTTATTAATTTCCTGATGACTTCCGATTAATGGAGTCCCTTTATTAAAAAATATTAGTAGTGCAATTCCGCTAATAATTAAAATCGCAATTACAATAAACATCGTCATCTGTCCTCTTTTATCAAAACTCATCTCTTTTTTCACATTAATTTTAAATTTTTGTTATTTATTACCTTTTGGGTTTAATCTTGTTTTTTTCCTTGCTTTAGGCAAGGCGTTGGTGATTTAGTGGCACTTCATTCTTTACATCGAAATTTTTCATGCCGACTAAATCCTTAATAGTTTCTGTGTGTAGACACAGCAGGATTTAGTGGAACCAAGATTCTTTGAATCTTTAGCACCGACTAAATCTTTAATATTTTTCTGTGCGTATGACAACTTCTTGTTGTTTCGTGAAGTTGTCATGCTCGAGAATCTTTGATTCTTGTTGAAGGCACAGCGGGGGGTTTAGTGTCACTTCATTCTTTACATTGGAATTTTTCATGCAAACTAAATCTTGTTTTTTTCCTTGCTTTAGGCAAGGCGTAGGTGATTTAGTGTCACTTCATTCTTTACATTGAAATTTTGCGTGCCAACTAAATCCTTAATAGTTTTCTGTGTGTAGACACAGCGGGGGGTTTAGTGGCACTTCATTCTTTACATCGAGATTTTTCATGCAAACTAAATCTTGTTTTTTTCCTTGCGTAGGCAAGGCGTTTGGTGATTTAGTGGCACTTCATTCTTTACATCGAGATTTTTCATGCAAACTAAATCTTGTTTTTTTCCTTGCGTAGGCAAGGCGTTTGGTGATTTAGTGGCACGAAAAATTTCGAAATTCCCATTTACATCGAAATTTTTCGTGTGCAATCAATTGGAAAATTGCCCCATGCATCTGCACACTTAATATGATAAACTTTTCCGGGAATCCAATTCACTGTATGCTCTTTTGTCAAATCTGTAGTCATAGACGGAGCATTTGTAGGATTAAATAAACAAGTTTCAAAATCATAATAACATTTAGAAATCTTATCAGTCATAATCTTCAATTCAGAATTTGAATTATAAGCCCTAACAATCATCGGAAGGTCTAAATCCGGAGCATTCAAAATAATTGCACAATCAGGATTAGTATTTTTCCACACATCTGTGCATTTAATATGATATGTGATACTTGGGTCAAATGTAATTTGATGTTCTGTTGTAAATTGAGTGCTAATTAAAGTGCCATTTTCAAAATCAAAATTGCATTTAGAAGGATGATAATAACATTCAGCATCTTCATCAGTATAAAATTCAATTTTTTCTCCTTCAGTATAATTTATTACAACCGGAGGTGTTGAATCAATCTGTAAATCAAATTGTGACATTCTGCTATCTTGATCATTTGTTTCATCTTCGCATTTAACATAAATCGTATAATTTCCCCCCATTAATTCAAATGTTTGTTTATGCTTGGTACTAAATGTAGAAAAGAATTGATAATATTCACCATTTTGTGTAAAACTATATTCGCATGTTCCCTTGCCATTTTCTACCCCGCCAATTGTTTGAACTTCCAAATTAACCTGTGAAGGAGCAAAACCATTTTTAATTATCCCCTGAGGAGAAATAGACGAAATATTAAACTTTTTTTCAGCGACATTTAAAGTATAAATATAATCCTCTGTATTAGCGTTTCTTGAAGTATTTGATTCATTTAACCACGGCTGATCTTTGCATTTTAGATAAAATTTATTTGCCCCCGGTTTTAAATTACTAAATGTCGCCTGACATGGCCAGCCATATAAACCAGAACCATCTAATTGAGTATTGCATTGCATTGAATTATTCATTTGTTCATATGCTTTTTTAGGGATTGTATCATATTTGCAATCTGCAGGTTCATTAACATAAGCAGTAACTTGTGTTTGCGTAGAATTAAATTTAATCCCCTTTCCATCTTTAGGGTCCATCTGTTTAATATACGGTGCAGTTAAATCCGGTCCATCATTAATACACAAGTTAACAATATATTCTCTAACATTTTTATTTCCATATACATCTTGGCAACGAACATATAAATTTAATTTAGCATATGTTTCCTTTAAATCTTGAATAACAGTAATTTCTGTTTCATTAATATCATTTTCTAAACTTTGAATACTTGGCATCATAAACGATGTTGAATGATTCATTGAATATGAATTTGATTCCAAGAATGTTTCAGTCATCTCTTCATAATCTTTTGTTTTTTCAAAACTATACTTACATTGAGCAAGTTCATCAGTACCTAAAGAAAAATCAAACATTGTAAATTCAGGAATACATTTTTGATTATCTGTTCGTATCTTTACACCTTCATTTGTTTTCTCAAAAAATTTGTATCCATCTGAAGTATTTAATGGGAATATAATTGGCGGTTTTCCGTCATCATCACTTCCAATGCAAATAGGATTTTTAGTATCATTTTCCATAAGTTGACAAGCTTGTCCAAGTGAACTGCATCTATATGCTGAGCATGGTTTTAATAAATCTTCATTACATTTTTCACAATTTTCCCCTCCTGTAGGTGCAGACCATTGCTGGCATTTGAAAGTAACTTTTTCAGTTTTATATCTTGGTCCAAAAAGTGCAGCAATTATCATAATAATTATCGCAATCACAATAACATAAATGTTGAAAGTTGAAATTGATGCTTGTACTAAAGCATAACCTATTGCCGCTCCTGCAACTCCTCCGGAAATGGCCATAATCATTGCTGTTTCTTTAGTAGCACCGATTGATTTTGCCCAATAAGAACCAATAATTGAACCAATTGCAAAACCTGCTGCTGCTGCTCCAAAAGAAGCAAATACTGGTGTAACTCCAACTCCTGCACTAGCTCCTTCTGCAGCAAAAAAACCATATCCTGAAGCATAAAGTACCTCTCCACCATATAAATATTGTGCCCCTCCCACTAATGTTCCTAAACCTCCCGCAATAGTTCCAAGCATATCAAGACCGCTTAAATCATCTCCTTTAACATTGCTTTTTCTGTCTGTTCCATTAGATTCTCCTCCCATTGGTCCTCGATTCTTTTTTGGTTCAGCAAATTGACCCTTTACTGGTTCAGCAAAACCGATATAATCTCTCCAAGAAATCTTTTCAGTATTTTTAACAATAATATTATCGCTTCCATCCCCTACAAAATTAATATAAGAACCACAGTCTCCAAGGGAAATACAAACATCATTTAATTGTTGAGTAAATAATTTAGTCTTGCATTCACAATTCTTTTCACAGGTATAATCACTTTTAAACCAACCTTTCTTTAATAAAACTGTGCAATTTTGTGAACCGATATCACATAATCTCTCTTGAGTTTTACCCTTTTCAGTTTCTGCTAAATCAAATCCTTTGGGGTATCTTGAAGTACAAATATCATAAGTAAAGTCTTTACTTACTTTAACTTCTTTAATCATGCAATCTTTATTTTCTAAACACTTTGCATCCCGTTCTTCTTCTGTTTCTAAAGAATTATACTCTAAAATACATGCAAGTGCTTCATTCACAACACATGCTGCATATGAAAACGATTCGCCTTCTTTATTTTTTGCCTGAACACAAATTTCTCCTCGATAATCCGCACAAGGTTCAACTTTTATCTCCCCATCAATACACATTCTTTTCCAGTGTCGGCTTCCAACAGTATCTTTTCCGTCTCCAATATAAGAATCATATATGCACCAGCTCTCTCCGTTTTTTCTTTTAGTTCCATCTTCATCAATGCAATCCATATCTTTGCAAATAAAATTTCCATCTTTTACCTTGGGGTTTTTACTCTCTTGGCAAATACTTCCTAAAAAATAATTGCAATTTCCGCAATCTTTTGAATTAGCATTTGATACATCGGGATTGCAACTTTTTTCTTTACTCATCATCATCCCGCCATTCCATGAAGCGTCCCTGTCTGAAGAATAAATGTTTTCTTTATTACCGCAAGAATCAAACCAGAAAATTTCATCGCTTGAATCAACACAATTAATTGTTGTTTGTCTTTTGCATCCGGTATTTAAATCAGGGTGTGAACATAAATAACCCCCGGCAAATGTCCCACCCATTTCATAACATTCACTTTCTGTAACAATCCTGCAAGTTTCATCATCAGTAAAATTTGTACTTGTTCTATTATTTGTTGAATTAGAAATTATTGCTCCTGTAATAGATGAATTAGTTTTATTCGTACGATTCATTATTGGTTCAAAATCCAATACACAGGCTCCTAATTTAGAGCTTACTTTTTGCATAAGGCAATCCACTTCATTATTTATATCTCTAAAATCTTTTTGTGTTCCGGCAATACTTGAAAGCTGTTCACATCTGGTTTCAGTAACAAATGAAGCTTCTTCCCCTAACATACAGCATCCTTTTTGGCATTCTTGAATCAAGCAATTTTCATCTTCACTCCAAGTACCATTATCCCTTTTACAAATTGATTTAGGAGTTTTTGTACTGCAAAGTCCTTCGATTTCATCAACACAGCAACCAAGTTGACAATCTGAAAATTCTTCACATTTGGAAGGAATCATCTCAACAGCACAGCTTTCAGTGTCAACACTTGCAAGTTCTTGGCATTTTGCACCGATAATTGTTTCAGGGCAACAACTCCAACCAACAGCAGAAACAGTTCCAATTTGTTTTATAATTAAAAAATCAATTAGAAATTTTGAAATTAAATCAGATAAATTGTCATTTTTATCACTAATTATATTCTTTGTTATTTGGTCTGTTTGATGTAAAAAATAACTTTCTGCAAAAGTCATATTTAAGATTAAAATTATTTGAAAAAATACAATTATCATTAAATTAATTTTTTGATTATGTTTTACCATCTCTTTATATTCCCGGAGGAATAGCACACCCCCTTATTGCAAATCTGAATTTTTCTTGGCTGTCTCTATCCCCTACAGTATAAAATGTATAAAAATCTCCTGTTTTAAATTTATCAATGTTAAAATTTTTATAAAATAACATATAACCAAGATTTTCAAAATGACAGAATCTTGCTTCTTGGCTGATTATCTCTTGAGCAACAATTACTAAATTATAGAACTTACTCTTAACTATTATTTCAAAATCTTTTTCTTTTTTAGTTTCATCTGTTCTGGTAGTTGTAATCTCACCATAAATCTCTAAAATAACTTTATCAGGTTGTAATTTAATCTCAAAATCCTTGTATAATGCACTTGTTTCAAATCCTTTTTTATTTAAACTTATAACTAAATCATCAAAACATTGTTTAACATCTTGGCTAATATTTTTCTCAATTTCATCTCTAACATGATTAACCAGCATTGGTTCCTGATTAATGCATGGCGTGTAAAAATTTTGGTTATAACATAATATTGAAATATTTTTTTTTCCAAGTCCATCTTCTAAATCGTAAGTTTTTTTTAAAATTGGATTAATTGATCCGCCTTGTATTGCAATTAAATTAACTGTTTCTGTAATTCGTTCTTCAATGCATGTTTGTAAAAATTCTTTTTGATCTACCTCTATTTGATTTGGATTTAAAATATCTTGTTTGTTCAAAAAAAATAAAATTATTGCAATAGCAATAAGGATTATTCCAATAATTAAAAATATAGTCATTTGCCCTCTCTTATTCATAATAAAACTTGGCGTTTCTTGTTTATAAATTTTGGTTAAGACCTTATAAAAATCAGTTATTTTAAGCTATAAATAAATAGCTTTAAAAATAATCAAGCATTTAATCTTATATGAAAAAGAGTGTATTAATTTATTTATTAATAATGTTTTTTAGCTTTACATTTGTTTCATCTGAAGCATGTAAATTAGACATTTCTTTAATCAATCAGGATCCCTATCCTGCAATTCCAGGGGATTATGTAAAAGTAGTTTTTCAGGTAAACGGAGTTTCAAATCCTGAATGTGGACAAGTTGAATTTGAATTATTAGAAAAATATCCTATTTCATTTGATCCAACTGACGAACCAAAAATTATTTTTCAGTCTGGAATTTATAAAAAAGATTATAGCTCATTTTTGACAGTACCATATAAAGTAAGAGTTGATGAAAATGCATTAAATGGCGATAATCCTATTGAAGTTCAATATAGGAAAGGATCAAATTTAGTCTATGAAACACAGCAATTTATGTTAAATATTGAAGATCCACGAGTTGATTTTGAAGTCCATGTAAAAGATTATGATTATACTACAAACACAATTACATTTGAAATTTTAAATATCGGAAAAAATGATGTAGAAGCAATTACTCTTGAAATTCCAAAACAAAATAATATTATTGTAAAAGGATCAAACCGAAATATTATAGGGGATTTAGACTCAAATGAATATACTACTGCTGAATTTGAGGCAACACCTATAAATGGAGTAATTAAGCTAAATATCATTTATACTGATAATATCAATGTTAGACGAATAGTAGAAAGCGAAGTTTTATTTGACTCTTCATATTTTCAAGGAAGAAAAGCTGATGAAAAAACAAATTCATTTAGCATTTATTATTTAATTGGAGCTGTAATTTTAATTTTAATTTTCTTTGCTTATAGAAATAGAAAAAAGAAAAGAGATTTGCATAGGCATAAATAAGCTTTCTTTTGGGATTATTTTGTATTAAACTAAGATTTATAAATAACTATCTCTTCTCGAATTTTATGAAGATATTAGTTGTAGGCTCTTGGAATCCTGAAAAAGTCAAGGAATATATCCCTCAAGCACAAGAATTAGGCATGTCTATTGCTCGAAGAGGGCATATCTTGATAGCATCACCTAGTTCAGGGATGCAAGGTTTAGTCGCAAAAGCATACAAACAAAATCATGGCCGTGAATTTATTGGATATTATCCTAAATTAAAATTAATGAAAGAAGTTGGAGAAGAAGTTTTAATAAAACCTGATACACCCATTTATACAAATCAAGATTATCCAATAAGAAATATATTGCAAGTAAAAGGAAGTGAAGCTGTAATAGGAATTACAGGTGGAATTGGGACATTAACAGAATTAATTGCCTCAATAAATGATTATAAACTACCAACAGCATTTTATCAGGGAAGTAGTCCACTTATAGATAATTTTATTATAAGAGAAATGGATTCTGATTTTTCAAAAAAAATTAAATACAAAAATAATATTAATTTTCTTCTTGATACATTTGAAAAATAAACTTTTATTCATATCTTAAAGCATCAACCGGATTAATTTTTGAAGCATTCATTGCAGGCCAAACCCCTGAAATTGCACCGGTAATTGTTGCAAATAATATGCAACCTATAAACAAGTAAATATTATAGTACGGAGCTAAAAATCCCCAGCCTAATGACTCTAAGACTCTACCGACAATATATGTACTAATATAACCAAGTAAGACTCCCAAAACCCCCGCAACAAAACCCAAAAATCCTGACTCAAATAAAAATATTGTAAAAATCTCAGAATTTCTGGCACCAATTGATTTGATAATACCAATTTCTTTAATTCTTTCCAAAACTGAAGTAATCATAGTATTAGCAGTATTAACTGCTGAAACAACAACCGAGATTAATGCAATTAAAATTACAAAACCAATAATAATATTTAATGCACTGGCATAACTATCTATCATATCTTCAAAAGACTGAACAAAAAAATCTTCTTTACCCTCTTCAAGTCCCCTTTCTTTTCTTAAATTTTTTTCAACATCCTGTATAACTTTATCAATATTGTTTACATCTACTCTTGCAACAACCCAACCATACGAATTTGTATCATTTGGATATAACTCTTCAATGAATTCATTAGTAGTATAAATCTGTGCATCATCTTGCGGACTTCCGACAGCTTCGTAAAACCCAACAATTTTAACTTTTTGTCCATTTATTTCAATATTATCATTTATATCATAAGAATTAGGAAAAATTTTATCTTCAATTAAATAATTGTAACCTAAAGCAACACTTCCTGTTTCTCTTGGTTGTAAATCTCTTCCTTTAATAATTCCAATATTTGAAATTTCCATTAACATTGGTTTTTTAGGATCCATTCCCACTAAAAAAGTATAAAACTTTTGATGTCCCTGCTGAACCTCTGCGACTTTAAAATAAGCCCCTGTAACTTCATAAACTCCTGCAGTTTTTTCAATTGCATCTAAATCCTCGTCTGTAAGTTTAAAAGTTGTATCTAATCCAGGAGCACCTGTTCCACGAGGTTGAATGATTATTTTATCTGCTGAAGTACTGGAAGACAAATCCTGAATATAAGCATATAACCCCCAGCCAAAACTAATAAAAATAAATATTGTAGTAATTCCTATAAAAATTGAAAGAATTGTTAAAATACTTCTGGTTTTTCTATGTTTAATATTTCGTAAAGAATATTTTATATTTTCTATGCTAAACATTTTTCAAATACTCCTTTAATTTCCCTATCTTGTGTTTGAAAAAGATAAAAATTTAATTTTTCCATTTTAACTTTTCAATGCCTCCACAGGATTTTGTCTTGCTGCCTGCATTGCCGGAGTAATTCCCGCAATTGAACCAATCAAGAAACTACCCATTAAAGAAACAGCAATTAAAATAAAACTTATTTCCGGTTGTGATTCTGCACCAATCCAATTATTAATTCCCATTGTTCCAAAATATCCAATAATTATTCCAAATAATGCACCCATAGCCCCGCCAATTAAACCCATAAATCCGGACTCAATAAAAAATTGAAAGAAAATTTGCTCATTCTTTGCACCAATAGCTTTCATTATCCCAATTTCTTTTTTTCTTTCTAAAACTGAAGTAGTCATAGTATTAACAATCCCTATTGCACCAACAATAATCGACAAAGAAGCAATAATAATAATAAATGCCTGTATTCCCGCTAAAATACTATTCACTGTTGAAAGCATAGCATCAGGAGTAGAAACTTCAAAATCTTCCTCTCCCAACTTAACATCCCTTTGCTGTCTTAAAACTTTCTCAATATCTTCTTTAGTTTTATCCATAAGATCTTTATCTTTAACTAAAACAACTATTATATCTACTTCATCTCCAAATTCAAATAATTCTTTTAATGGTTCTTCATTCATATAAATTGCATTATCCAGTAAGAAACTTCCTTTTTTCTTTGCAATCCCAACAACTTCAAAATTCTCGTCTTGAATTAAAATTTTATCCCCCCTTTTAAGAGGTTTATCTAATCCAACTTTATCTGCATAAAAATTATACCCTAAAAAGACTTTATTTGTATCCCCATCTTTTAATAATCGACCCTCTTCGGCTTCAATCTCTAATTGATCATAAACAAATTTCCGGTCTTCTCCTTCAGGAATATTAAGAGCAATGCTAAATGTAACCTTTTCATTAAACTCTAATTTTGACGTAGCAATATTTCTTCGAATAACTCTTTCAACATTATTGACTTTTTCTATAGCTCTTAAATCATCCATTGTTAATGGCGTTGAAACTCCTGTTCCTGGCGGACCTGCATAACTCAATCCTCCTGCCTGAACTGTTAAAACTTGTGTAGAACTTATTCCAAATTGTGAATTAACAGCCATTTTTAACCCATTCCCGAGAGTAATTAACGAAACAACTGCCATAATTCCGATAAAAATTCCTAAAAGTGTAAGCCAAGATCTAATTCCTCTATGTTTTAAATTTTTAAACGAAAGTGAAAAATAATCCTGTATCATTGTATCCTCTTTATTAAAGATTGTTAATAAAAGCTTATATAACTTTTTATCACATTAAAAAGGCTTTGTAGAAAGTTTATTTTTTGTTTTTTAAATTTTATAAATCCCCTCTATAAATTTTTGCTAAAGCAAAAAGACCCGCCCTTAAAAATATTTGAATTTCCAAGAAATTAGTATAAAATTCAAAAATTATTTTTTACTTTCTACAAAGCCCATTAAAAAATAATATTTATATAATAAAATAATCTATAATAATATGAAACTTTTAGATTTTCCAAAGTTAAGGCAAACTTATGAATATGATTGCGGAGCAAATGCTTTGCAGGCAGTATTAGTATATTATGGGATAGAATTAAGAGAAGAAATTTTAATGAAAGATGCAAAAACTAATCCAAAAAAAGGAACTACAATCAAAGGAATACTCAAAACATTAGATGAATTTAAATTAAAATATGAATCAAAAAGAATGACTATCAAAGATATTCAAAATTATCTTGATAAAAAAATACCTGTTTTAATTCTTCTGAGTGCTTATAATGAGTTTCATTGGGTTGTAGCTATTGGATATGATAAAAATAAAATATTTTTTGATGATCCCTCTTCATTTGAAAGAACTTTTTTAGAAGATAAAGAATTAGAAAAAAAGTGGCATGCAAAAGAAGGAAAAAAAGAAATTTATAATCATGGTATAGCTGTTTTTGGAAAAAAACCTGTTTATGATTCAAAAAAAATTATTCATATGGGATAATTTTTAAAAAAGATTATAAATCAAAAAATCATTTTATTTAAATGACTTATCAATATAGTTATTTAATCGGTGATTTAGTTTTGCTTGTTTTTTGGTCAATTCTTTTTTATTTGCGTAAAGATGTGCGAAAAGAAATGCTGGCAATTTCTTTAATATTCGGAATTATTGGGATTTTTACCGGATTTATTTATTTCCTTGATTGGTGGCACCCTCAAACAATTACAAATACAACAATAAGTCTTGAAGATTTTCTTTTTGGATTTGTAATTGCAGGAATTGCGTCGGTAATATACATTACTCTCTTTAGAAAAAAACTGAAATTTAAAAAATTAAAACAAAAATTAAAATCAAACAAGATTCTTCTTTTGGTTTTTGTATTTGCCATAATCTTTTTTGTTTCTCTTTATATCCTTAAATTAAATACTTTTTATTCTGCGATTATTTCTTTTTTAATATTAATCTTTTTTATTTGGTTCAAGCGAAAAGATTTAATCCTCAATTCTTTAATATCCGGAATATTATTGGTAATTATTTCAGTACCGGCTTATTTGATTCCGGAATTTATAACTCCTGGTTGGATACAAGCTTCCTGGTATTTTGAAAATTTATCAGGTATAACTTTTTTTAAAGTTCCAATTGAAGATTTTATCTGGATTTTTTTAACAGGAGCATTTATCGGACCATTATATGAATTTTATAAAGAAGCAAAAGTTGTTTCATTAACAAAGAAAGGTTAATTGATGAATCTTCACTATTTATTTCAATTAAACGAAATATTTATAAAATCTACTTTTGTATACAATTGTATATGGAAACAACAATAAGACTTAATCAAACAACAAAAACAGAACTAGATAATTTTAAACAATACAAAAGCGAGAGTTATGATGAATTAGTAAGAAAACTCATCTATTTAGCCAAATTAACAGAGAAAAAACCAAAACTTAGTCAAAAAACTATTCTTGAAATAAAAGATGCACGAGAAAGGATTAAAAAAGGCGAATTTTATACTGAAGCAGAAGCTAAAAAAATTCTTGGTTTGTAAAAAAATGTATAACCTTATTTTTGAAAAGAAAGCAATAGATTTTCTTAACAAACTTGAAAAAGAAATCAAAGAAAGAATTTGGAATAAACTTCAACAATGTAAAGAAGAACCATTTCGCTTTCTTGAGCATCTTGAAGAAATAAATGGATATAAATTAAGAGTTGGAAATTATCGTTTAATTATAGATGTAGATAATTCCATTAAAATTTTAAAAGTTTTAAAAATTGGGCATAGAAAGAATATTTACGAATGATAAAAAATTAAAATTTAACAATAATTTTATAATCTTTCAATTAATTTAAATTCTATGGATTTAATTGAACAAATAAAAAAAGAAGCAGAAACTTTTCATAAAAATTCTAAAGGAAGTCATGGCTGGGATCATACATTAAGAGTTTATAATTTATGCCTGCATATAGGAAAAATTGAAAATGCAAATTTAGAGATTTTGCAACTCTCATCGTTATTGCACGATATTGCAAGAAGTTATGAAGATAAATCAAAAGGACAAATTTGTCATGCAAAAAAAGGTGCAGAATTAGCAGAAAAAATTTTATCAAAATATAATTTAGAAGAAGAAAAAATAAAAAAAATTTCACATTGTATAAATACTCATAGATCAAGAGGAGATAATATTCCCTTAACAAAAGAAGCAAAAATTTTATTTGATGCTGATAAGTTAGATGCTATGGGAGCAGTTGGACTTGGAAGAATTTTTTTATTTGCAGGAGAAATTGGTTCAAAATTACATGATAAAAATATAGATATCAATAACTCAGAAGAATATTCAAAAGATGATACAGCTTATAGAGAATATCTGATAAAAATTAGATTTCTTAAAGATAGAATGTTAACAAACGAAGGTAAAAAATTAGCCAAAGAAAGACATGAATTTATGGCGAATTTTTTTGATAGAATGAACAAAGAAGTAGACGGGGAAATATAAATTTATTTTTTAACAACTTTTTTGTGATTAGGATGTTTTTGTATTAATTTTTTTTCTTCATTCTCAATATTAAATCCATTCTTTTTTCGTGTGACTTTTTCAACTTTGCCGTCTCTTAACCAATAAACAATTTGTGCATAAGCCTCGGCAAGTTCAGGTTCATGTGTAACCATAATAATTGTTTTGCCTTCTTTATTTAATTGTTGTAAAAATTCCATAACTTTTTCTCCGGTCTTAGTATCAAGGTTACCGGTAGGTTCATCTGCTAAAATAACTTCAGGATTGTTTGCAAGTGCTCTGGCAATTGCAACTCTTTGCATTTGCCCCCCTGAAATTTGAGACGGATAATGATCCATCCTTTCACCTAAATCAACTTTAATTAATAATTCTTCAGCATATGCATCTCTTTCTTCTTTGCTAACTCCTTGAAACATCATCGGTAAACTTACATTTTCTTTAACTGTTAAATTAGGAATTAAATTAAAACTTTGAAAAATAAAACCAATTTTCTTGCCACGAATTTGTGCTAAATCTGATTCATCTAATTCTGAAATATTTTGCCCATCAAGATAAATTTCGCCTTTTGTTGGAACATCTAAACTCCCAATTAAATTCATTGACGTTGATTTTCCTGACCCGGATGGACCCATAACTGCAACAAATTCCCCTTTTTTAATACGAATATTTATCCCATCAATTGCCTTCACAATTGTTTCACCCATCTTATAATGCTTATAGACATTCCTTAAATCAATAATTACATCACTCTTTTTATCTTCAGCCATCTCCCTTTAAAAAGAACTTTATTATTTAAATTATGTGATTTTTGTTCCCAAATTTATTTAAATGAAGTCTAGATAAATTTTCTATGGCTGATGAAAAATATGTAATAAATAGGATTATAGAACATTTACAAAAAATAAGCAATACTCAATATGATCTTAAAAAAGGTGCTATGTTACACGATGATTTCTATATTGTAACCGGTTGTTATCATGGAAGCGAGAAAGGAATGACAAAAACGAAATTTTTAAAAGGTCATCCTTTAGATATTATTGGACAGCATATTGAAGATAATGATTTTTTTTCTACCAGTAGTGTAGGTCAAGAGACATATAATTTATATGCAGGAAGAATACTTTTTTTAGCTTCAGATATTGCTTTAAATTCCTCTAAAAAAAATGAGGTTTTTCATAATCGCTTTTGGCCGAACAAAGAATTTTTTGCTCCAGTATCATTTTATTTTGAAAATGGCGTATTAAAACCCCTATTTATGGAAATTAAACCTGAAGATGCAAAAAAAATTGAATACTTAACTAAGTTAAAACAAGCTTCTAATTTTGAGAGTATATCTTCGCAGATAATTGGTCCAAAAAAAAGTAGAAATTTAGTAAACCATTTATTTTCTAAAGTATAATAATTCTTATTTTTTAAACAATCCATTAAACCAAATAATTTAAAAACCAAAATTATGTAACTATTTCATGGCATTTAAAATAAACCTTTCAGAAAAATCTGGAAAAACCTATAAATTAGAAGTAGAAGCACCATTATTAGACGGAAAATTGCTTAACGATAAAATTAATGGTAAAGATATTTCTGATGACTTAGAAGGTTATGAATTTGAAATTACAGGTGCAAGCGATAAATCCGGTTTTACAGCAGTAAAAGAAGTTGATGGTTCTGGACTAAAAAAAGTATTATTAAGCTATGAAAAAGGAATGCATAAAAGACCAAAAAGAGAAGGCAAGAAAAAAAGATCTAACTTTAAACCAAAAGGTCTAAGATTAAGAAAAACTGTTCGTGGAAAAATAATCTCAGATGCAATGTCTCAAATTAATCTTAAAACTTTAAAAGTCGGAAAAAGATCTTTACAAGAAATTTTCCCTGAGCAAAACAAAGCTCCGGAAAAAAAAGAAGCTGAGAAAAAAGAATAGTTATAGATATTATAAATTAAATATTTATTTAAACATTGATTACTTCATAATTCTATGAAAGATGAGACCATTAAAGATTTTCAATCCAAATCTTTAAGTTATCATGATTTATCGGATCCTGCAAAAAAATTATATCTTAATCTTTTAAAAGAAAATTATGAGAATTTAGCTATAAAAGGAATTAAATTAGATTATTTTAAATTTGTTGAATTAACTAATTTGCATTTTAATTCATTAAGATTAGCCTGTGAATTTATTATCCGAAAATTAGATGGACAAAGTATTAATGGAAAGCATTTGGATGACCTGTTAAATCATTCCAATCTTTTGCTTGAGAACCAAACTCAACATTCTTTTTCAGGGTATGACCCTTATGATTCTACCCCTGATTATCTTTTTAAAAAACCTGATAAGAAAAAAGAACTTATTTCTTATGAAGGTTTAAAAGAAGCAAAAGAAGTTCCTAAAGAAAATATAACCCAAAATGATGATAAAACAAATCAATCTGATACGGATAACGAAGAGGAAAAATTTTATGCAGAAGCACAAAATCGTAAAAAGGGTATGACTCCTGGTCAGCAAAGAAGAGCAAAAGCATTAATAAAGATTAAACGTTAATTTTTGTAACTACTATTAAATAACGAAATATTTATAAAGTCTAAGTTTAATAGAAAAATTATGAAAGAATACATTGATAATTTATTAAATAATCCGGAAGTAAAAAGAGATGCAGATAGATTATATTTAATGAGATTAGCAGAAGTTTATCAGGATTTGCAAGAACAAGGAATAGAATTAACTCCTGAAAAATTCATCTCTGCTACTGATGGGCATTATAATCAATTACGAGAAGCTTGTAAATATATTGTAACTGCATTATATCTAGAAGGCATGACCCTTGATGAAGCATTTTATGAACCAAAAAATTACTCTTATTCAGAATCTGGAGATTCATCAACAAGAACTAATGAAGAAATTGTTAATTTTTATTTAACTGGTGATTATAAAATTCAAAATAAACCTATAGAGCCAAATAAAGATGAAGATTCAATTAATCAATCAAAACTTGATAAAATTTATAAAATGTTAGAAAGATATTTTGATGCAAAAAATCCTTTTAATTTACCTTATGAGAAACCTTTAGAAGAGAAATTAACAAATTCTTATTTGTTTAGCGGGGAGTCTGACAAGAGAAAATATTCTAAAAGTATAACTGATGAGAGTTATAATCTTGGCTCTGGCATTAAGGATATTAATATTGATAGTATTATTGATAATCTTAGCTCTCAATATAATAAATAAGTTTTATTTTAATTCTCTCTTTGATTTATAAAAGAAAAAACCAACTATTGCAAATGTTGCAATTGGAGAAGCCCATGAAGGGATATTAAATCCAAAACTATCAAAAATCATTATAAGACCTAATAAGAATATTGAATACATCGCACCATTTTTCAAATATTTGTATTTTTTGATCTCATTAATTCCTTTTACTGTTAATTGTCTAACAATTATTGCACCAACTCCATTTCCAATAAGAATCAAAGGAACAAATAATGTAAAAGCAAATGCCCCAAGAACACCATCAATAGAAAAAGTCATGTCAATAACTTCAAGGTAAAATATCTTGCTCATATCTGACATTGATGCTTTTCCTTCAAGCATTTGAGCTTCCATCTTAGCCGCATTTTCTTTAAATCCATGGGTGATAAAAAATACCGTCGAGCCTAAAACTGCACTAAAAGCCATTAAAGGATTTATTTTAATTGATAACCATACTATTATCGAGAGAATTATTGATATTACTGCAAAAAACCAAACTCCATGACGTTCAATATATTTTTCCCCTCGTAATCCATAATGTTTTGATTCTAAAAACAACCAATGAAAAAATAAGAAGATTAAAAATACCCCTCCTCCGATTAAAAGCACTGGTGCAGACGCCTCAACGATTGCAAGCATTGCAGGATCTGAACTAAGAGCCAAAGTAAAAACTTCTTTAATAGACAAGCTAGGATTACCCATCCAAAATATTATAAACGGCAAAACTCCCCGAACAACAAATACTGCAAATAATATCCCCCAAAATAAAAACCATCGTTTTGCTTTTGCAGACATTGTCGATAATACTTCAGCATTAATTATCGCATTATCAATACTTGATATTATTTCAAAAAGAACAAGACCAAGTATAATCAGCATTATTGTAATTATATCCATTTTTTTGAAACCTCTTTAATGAAAAATAATTATGTTTATTCTTCTTAAAATTATTGTTCATACATCTATTGTTGTTACCCCTAGTTAATAATATTTATAAAGTTTAAATCCTTAAGAAAAACATGATGAGAGAGCAAGAATTAGATAAAGATGTGCAAACTTTATATTCTGCTTATTTGACTCATCTAAAAGAAGAATTCTCTCAAAAACCAAATTATACTGAAGATAAATTTAATCTTTTTGTAAAAGAATATGAACCTCAAATAAAAGATGCTTGTGAAAATATTATTTTTGGTTTGTATTCAAGAAGAAAACCAAATTTAAGCCAATTAGAAAAAACTGCAAAAGAGGACCATTTTATAAATAAAGTTCTTGCGAAGTTAAAAAAATATCCTTGCAAAAAATAATAAATTAATTTTTCTTTGTCCCCTTTAACAATCTTTAAAAACTAAACCTATTATTCTATTATATGACAGAATCTTTACCTGAATTAAATGTTGGAGTTGTAGGACACATTGATCACGGGAAAACAACACTATTAAGTAAAATTACCGGCAAATTTGCAGACACACATTCTGAAGAATTAAAACGGGGAATTACAATCAAATTGGGTTATGCTGAATTAACAATTTATAAAGATGGCAATAAATTCATGTCAGAAAAAAAAGGAATCCCCCAAAGATATGTAAGTTTTATCGACGCACCAGGTCATGAAATGTTAATGGCGACAATGCTTTCAGGAGCAGCGACAATTGATGCAGCAATTTTAGTTGTAGCAGCAAATGAAGGAATCAAACCTCAAACAAAAGAGCATCTTTTAGCACTTCAGGCAAAAAAAATTAAAAATATAATTATTGCCCAAAATAAAATAGATTTAGTCAGTAAAGAAAAAGCATTAGAAAATTACAAAACAATTAAAGAATTTACAAAAGGAACTATCGCTGAAAATTCACCCATTATCCCTATTTCTGCTCAGCAAGAAATAAATATTGACAAGATTTTAGAGGAACTTTGTAAAATTGAAATCCCAAAAAGAGAAATTAATACTGAGCCAATTTTCTTAGTTGCAAGAAGTTTTGATATTAACAGACCAGGGACAGAAATAAAAAAATTAAAAGGCGGAGTATTAGGCGGAATATTAAAAAAAGGAAAATTAAAAGTTGGTGATGAAATTGAAATTAAACCCGGATTAAGTATAAAAAAAGCAAATCAGCAAATATATCAAACATTAACAACAAAAATACTTTCACTACATAAAGGTGCAGAATCAGTAGAAGAAGTTTTGCCCGGAGCAAGTATTTCAATTGAAACAGAATTAGATCCTTATTTAACAAAAACAGATTCATTAACAGGATGTTTAGTTTCATTAAAAGGAGTTTTACCTGAAATAAGCCATAGCATTAAAATTAAATCTGAATTATTTAAAGAAGTATTAGGGACAGAAGAAAAGAAAGCTGTAGAATCTTTGAAAACTAAAGAGATGTTAATGTTAAATGTAAATACAACAATTACTGTCGGGATAATTGAAAAAATTAATAAAAATGAAGTAGAATTAAGCCTGAAAATCCCAATCGTAGCATTAAAAGGCGATAATGTTGGAATGGCAAGAAATATTGATAATCATTGGAGATTAATCGGTTTTGGCGAGATAATACAGTAGAGAGTAACCTAGCCATTACATAACTACTGCTGTGTTATTGAGCAGAGATAATACAGTAGAGAGTAAATTGATTATAAATTATCTAATGGGCTTTTTACATTTTTAATTAATGCTTGGGAGATTTGGGTGTAAATTTGGGTTGTTTTAATATCTGAATGACCGAGTAATCTTTAAATAATTCTTAATTCTGTTCCATGTTCAAGTAGATGCGTTGCAAATGAATGCCTCAATAAATGAGGATAAATTCTTTTTTTTATTTTAGATTTCTTTTTTGCGTTTTTCAATATAGCTTGAATTGTTGACGTCGTAAGTTTTCCCCTGCTCTCCCAAATTTATTTTTCGAGGCCCGGTTTCATCTCTGTTCGCAAAACTTCGTAAAATGCCGATTTAAATGCAATTAAATTTTAGTGGCACGAACTGATAGGAGACAATTTTAAAATAGAAGGGGGGGGTTCCTAACAATATGTTTATTTAAGGAAATTTTTTACTAAATCAAAATTTATTTTTTCTTCTTCGAATAATTTTCTTAGTTTATTTTTATTCAGTTTTTCAGGGCATTTTTCAACCAAACAAAAAATCACATGTTCAGAACAAAAATTTACATTTATTGTTTTTTTATCTTTTACCCCTTCATAAACAATAGGTAGAATTTTTTTTAGAAAAGAAGAGGTTATCTTTTCTGAATTTTTTATAATATGTGCAAAGTGGGCTATTGATAATGCCTTTTCATATTTTAAGCCAGGAATAATATAATCAATTAATTTTTGTGTTTTATCCTTCATTTCCATACTTAAATTTTCAATAAAAGATCCTAATTCAATAATGAAATCAGAATCCGTTTTCTTAGATAAATAAATTTTTTTTACTTCATTTATTATCTCAGGATATAAATTATGAAATTCTTGAACATATGAAAATAAATTTTCAAATGTTGATTGATATTTTCCAGATGAAGATTTTAATTCCAACAAGGTTTCTTTAGTATATTTTATATAGTGCTCTTTTAGTGGAGGATCAGGCAAAATTAAGTTAAAATAAATATGCTCTATGTCATATGATACTTGAGATATTAAAACTTCATAAATTTTTGAATAATCTTTTTCATCTTCAGAGACTTTTAATTTCTTAAGAATTTTTTTATATTCTTTTGAATCAAATCCATGAGCTGATGAACTGTTTCTAAACTTATTTAACAGTTTTAGAAATGCTGTATTTTCATTAATAGTAGTTTCATAATGATCAAAGTATTTTCGATTGAGAAATTCTTTTTTGAAAGTTTTATATTTGTAGAAAAATTTAAAATTCTTAATTATATCTTCATTTAATTTATTTTTTCGTCTATTTAGATTTACATGTGTTTTTATTTTCTTCCCAACAATAATATCATGATGGATTCGCATAAATAATAGAAATTTTCTTAGAAGTTCAAGAGATTTCAATGGGGTAATAGTTCCTTTAGTATACTTTTTGAGTTCCTCAGGAGTATTTTTTTTTAAGAAATTAGAATAACATTCTTTTAAACCAATGCTAATATAACTTAAGTTCAAATCTTCTCCAACTTGATTAAAAACTTCGTTAATTAATTTGGTATTTATAGATTCAATCAATAGGATATTAAGAAAAATTATTCTACTCTGAAATTCATCAATTGTTGTTTTATCATTTATTATTTTTTTAATATGATTCAAAACATCTTCAGTATCATCAAGTATGAATATATTTTTATTAGCAATTGCTATTTCGGGGAAGAATTTTTCAAGATAATTTTTTATTCTTTTATTTGATAGATTCATAAAATAAATCATTCGTTTTATCTTGCTCCTAAAATCAAAATATCTATCTTCAAGTTTAATCTTTCTTGGATCAATGTTATATTGTTTCCAATGTTTTAACTCTTTATTTGGAAAACCTTCACCTAAATCTCCTAGATTTACTGCAATATATCCTTTAGCAACTCTGTAAACTCCTCTAAATAATCCCCATTCATAACCAAAAAGGACGGTCCCATCATCTCCAATCTTAAAATCCTTATTAGATTCATATTTTTTAAGAACTTCTTCTTTAAAGAAAACTGTTTCAAGAAAACCATCTATTTCATGTTTTGCTGCTTTTTTTGCAGACTTAAAACCATTTCTTGTAATAAACTCAACATGATTCATTTTACTATACTTTTTATAATAAATAGAATTATATTCACTACAAAAGTTCCTATTGTTATAAGTGTTCCAACTTTCCCTAGCATCTGCCATATTTTAGGTTTGTCTTCTGTTAATTCCGATTTTTCATCAGTAATTTTGATAAATCCTCCGAAAAACAAAGATAATATTTGAATACCCAATAATCCCACCCCAATATTTGTCAGGATTGTTAGATTAAATAAAAGACCTCCCAATACTACAGTTAATGCAATAAATTGAATTATTACTGATAATCTTAAACCATTTATATTTCGATTAGCTAAATCCACTATTGGTTCTAAAATAAATGAATAAAAATATGCCAATACCGCTGCAAGAACAATACTAACAGCTAATATAACTATGTAATCTAAAGAAAATGTAACTGGATTATTGTATAACCAATCAGAGATAGCTAAGCCTAAAACAAGTATTAATGCAAGAATATTAAATCCTAGTAGTTTATCAACTATATCTTTGCTTTTGGCATATTTTTTAACTTTTGAGAATCCTAAATCTGCAAAATGGGCTAAACTTCCATCCTCATACATTTTCTTTTTTCTTGCCATTATAATCAAAGTATATTCTCTACAATATAAATTTTATTATTTATAAATGGAACTCCCCTAATGTATTAACTAAAAGAGCCTTTGACTTTGATATACTAAAATTGTCCCTAGCTTCTTGTCCTCGATGTATCACTACGTTCATTAGAATGGACGCCTCTCAAAATTACTTTCACTTCGTTCGAGGAGTTTAACAGCACTTTAAATAGAAATGCCTCGGCTCGGCACTCCCAAAAATTTTGCCTACTGCAAACAACTTCTCTATATCCCGATGTTAGTTTTAATTTGTCCCTCGCTAATTTACGAAAAAAACTTAAAAATCTCTTTTGCATTATTGTGTTTGATAAATGGTTGTCGTTTTCGCCTGACTGAAAAGAAACTAATTTTTGTAAATCTTATCATGATGGTCAAAATCAGAAAATAAAATAAGATTATTTATTTTGTCAAATTTGAATACTAAAACAAAATGCCCTACATGAACTCGTTTAAATTCTCTCATGTCGTATCTTAAATTTTTATAGTGGTCTATATCTATGCTGTTCAAAACTTCATTCATTTTATTAAAAAGATTCTCATAAAGTTGTTTGTCTTTCTTTTCAAGTTTAGCTAGAATTCTATCAAACTCTTTACTTGTCTTATATTGCCTTGGCATTTTGCGAAATTTACTTTTTTTCTATTTTCTTTCTTAATTGATCTATAGAATTAAAGGTTTCGCCATAACCTTCTTTTTCAATTTTCCCTAATTTTTCTAAATATTCGGGTCTTAATTCTGGTTCGATAATATTAGCACCCCATTCAATAACTATCTTTGAAATAGCTTCACTTTTAGTTTTTAAATTATATCTAGCTTTGATTATATTTAATATTTGATTTGCTTCTTTAGAAATTTCAATCATTGCTTGAACCATTTTTATTATTTTATATATTTAGTATATATCTCTTATATATAAAGAGTATATAAATATTTCTTATGTCAAGAATTGAAAACCTCCTCCTTTAGGATGTGGTCTTTTACTTGTCTTCAATTCTTGAGCATCCTAAAAACAAGGGTCTTTACAAACCACACACTTTAGTGTGTGGTGGCCCATTGTTTTTTTGATGCTAAAATCTTCTTTTTTCCAAAAAAAGAAACAAAAAGTGAGCAATCTCTCTTATTTATTGGTCGTAGGAACCATCTCATAAAAGAAAAATTAAAATTCACGAGGTCGCTTTTTGTTTCGCAAATTTTCTTCGTGAAAACCAATCAGTTTTCTTTATGATAATCCTTAAAAAGCATTAATCTAATAATTTTATATGTTAAACATAATTCAAAAATATATTTCAAGAATTATCTCCCAAGAAGTTCCTGTTAAAATGCCTTTTGATATTGTAACATATCTTTTTAAAGAAAATCTTGAACGAAATTTTAGAGGCAATGAAGAAATTGTAGACAGATATTTTAATCCATTAGAAGAAATCTGTAAAAAACAAGATTTTTCTTTTGGTCCTCTTATTACAAATGCACATATAAAACCAAATGTAATGAAACAAAGAGAATATTTTATGAAAGTAGAAGGAAATTTAGTTTTATTAGAAAATCTAGTAGACATTTATTTTTTAGGAGAAAAAAATACTTCTATTTGTTTTCCGGAAGGACAAGAAGATGAGGTGTTACTTAATGAATTTCAAAAACATTATTTAGAAGAACCTAAAAAAATGATAACTGATTTAAAAACCGGAGGATTAGTTTTATATCGTGGTGAAAAAAGATTTATTCTTACAGAAAAACAAATAAATGAAGCTTTTGGCGAAGCTTTTGAAAAATATAGGATAATGAGATAAAATATCTTTTAAATTATATATTTCTTTAAAAAATAAAAAAGTTTAATCTGTTTATGGAATCAGATTTAGAAAAATTAGTTGTGATTGAATCTCCTTTTAAAGGAGAAGGATATCATGAAACTGAATTAAATATTTTATATGCAAGAGCATGTGTTCATGATAGTTTAACAAGAGGTGAATATCCTTATGCTTCACATTTATTTTATACCCAAGACGGAATTTTAAATGATAAAGATGAAAAAGAAAGAAGTTTAGGAATAAATGCCGGAATTTCTTGGGGGAATTTAGCTAAAAAAACAGTAGTATATCAAGATCGAGGAATCTCTAAAGGAATGGAATATGGAATAAAAAGAGCAAAAGAACAAGGTAAAGAAATAGAATTTAGAAATTTGCCGAATTATGATTCTTTTTTGCAAAAAGCAAAAGAAAAAGTTTCAGGAAAAGATTATGAATTTAAAAAATAAATTTCTTTCTAAAATCATCTAAAAGTTTTTAAGTTAAAATTAATAAAAACATCTCTAAAAAATAGGTCCTTCGTCCTGTCCTTGCATACGTCCCCTTTTCCAACTATCATAATCTCTTCTATCTTGAGCATTCTTTTTATTATCTTCCTGAGTTTGATAACCTAAAAGTATCGCTTCAATTCTCTCTTTTGGATTAGAAGAATTTTCTAAAATTAAATCTCTTAAACCATTAGAAGAACAATACTTTTCTTCAGGACTTTTAGCAATCCAAATCTTTTCATGCTTTTCAAAATCATATCCTTGAATATCTGTTCCAGGGATTTGACCCTCTATATAAATTGTTAATCCTCCTACAAATAAAATTTCTCTTTTTTCCTCCCCAGAAATAGGTTCTCCCATGCTAAGATAATCTTCACCAAGATGAACAATATCTGCAAGGTATTTTGTTGCTGAACTAAAAATTTTGAACTGCCCAATAGTTTCATTTAACAAGTCAAAACCAATTTGCTCAACTAATTTTGTAGAACCATTGTACATCCATAACATACTATCAACACCTTCTTTAACAGGTCGTTCCCAATGTAAAATTGAGTAATCTTTAAGGAATATCTTTTCTGTCATATTAATAAATCTTAAAATTATATATATAAAGTTTCTTATTTCAATATCTTTTTATAACCTTCAACAAAGCCTATCATCATAAAAATCATCTAAAAGTTTTTAAGTAATTTTTTTTTATGTTACTTATGGTGATTTATTCTCATTCCAGATTAAGTTCTTTTGAACAATGTCCTTATAAATTTAAATTAAGATACATTGACAAAATAATCCCCGAAATAGAAAAAAGTATTGAAGCACATTTAGGTTCATCAGTTCACGATGCTTTAGAATGGCTTTATCAAAGTGTAATGGAAGGAAGAATCCCAACCCTTGATGAAGTTATAACCCGTTATGCAGAAACATGGCAAAAAACATTTGTACCAAATATAAAAATTGTAAGACATAATTTAACAGATAAAGATTATTTCAACAAAGGAATACAATTCTTGCTTGATTATTATATGAGAAATAAACCATTTAATGATGGAACAGTCAGCGTTGAAGACAGAATTTTAATAAAATTAGATGAAGAATTCCAGATACAAGGATTTATTGATCGTTTGGTTCATAATACAAAAACAAACATAATTGAGATTCATGATTATAAAACTGCAAATAGTTTGCCCCCTCAGGAAAAATTTGAAACAGACAGACAACTTGCACTTTATTCAATAGCAATAAAAGAAAAATTTGGAAATGACAAAAAAGTACTTTTAGTCTGGCATTATTTAGCACATAACACAAAAATAATCTCCACAAGAACAAATGAACAACTAAAACAATTAAAACAAGAAACATTAAATCTAATCAAAGAAATTGAATCCACCACTGAATTTCCGTCGAAAAAATCAATACTTTGTGACTGGTGTGAATATAAAAGCATGTGTCCGGAATTTGGCGGAATTGTCAAAGAAATACAAAAAAAATTATAATTTTAATTCTATTGAATAAAAAGTTTCATAATAATCGAGATTAAAAAACCCATAGCACCAAGAATTAAAATTCCAATACCAGAAACTTTCGCGATAGTTTCATATTCTTTTCTTGAAGGTTTTTTCATCGAAAACCATACTCTTTTGCATTTTAAAGAAAATGATTTAATTGATTCATAAATTTTCATATATATAATAGAAATAATTAGTTTAAAAAAGTTAAGTTTTTGATAAATCTGATTTATTTTTCTGTTTTAAAAGATTTATACATCGGATGATTTGCAATAATATGATAAACAATTTCATCTGAATCCTTTATCCTCAAATCATCTTCTAATCCTAAACTTTTAGCTCTTTTTCTAAATGCAAGTGAGATGTATAAATGAGCCTTTCTTTGATAATCTAATGATTCTTTTAAAAAATTAATTTCTTTTGGTGTAGCATCTTTTATTTCCTCACACATTGTTGTAAAATAATTTTCAAATTTTTGGGCATTAGAAAAATGTAATGTTGCAATTCCCCTAAAAACATAACTTAATTGTTGATTGTTTAATCCTGCGATGGATTTTTCTAAATAAATTTTATCCCTATTAAATAATTCATCTACTAAAATCGTGCAAATATCATTAGAACTCATCGTTAAATTTCCACATAGGATGTTGCGTTAATATCGCTTTTACAAGTTCACTTTCTTTTTCATTAATACGCGAATCATTTGTAATCCCTAACTTTTTAGATTCTTCACGATATATTTTTGCAAGAACATGATGAGCTCCTGCTTGAATTCCAAATGCATCGCTCAATTCTTCTGCAAGAGGGGAATCTAATGTTGTAGCACTATTTGCATCCAAATAAAATTGTTTTGCATTATTCATATGCAGTAATGCTAAACCTTGATAAAAATAACCTAATTGATTATCACTTAATTTTCCGGGATAAGAATCCAAAATACTTTGGTCTAATATTTTGTATTCCTCAGTAAGATTTCTATAAATTTGTTCTTCGTCCATTTTAAAAATTATAATCTAATGTATTTTACCCGGTTCATATTGATCTAAAAGACTACCAATATATCTCTTGAATAATTTTTTTCTTTCGTCTAACGGAACTGTTTGAGGTAAACCCCCTACACGATAAGCTTTATTTGCAAATTCTCTTCCAACTAAAATGTCTGCTGTTCCGGTTATTCCTTCTAAATCTGCTCTTAAAATTGATTCTTCTCTATTTCCTTTTGTAATCTCATCACAAAGTCTTCTTGACTCCCCTAAATATTCTCTTCCTCGATCTACATGCATTAAATATAATTGATAATAAATAATCCCTTTTTCTCTGCTAGGTAATTGTTCAAAATCCCTTGATTTAATATAAACCTCTGACATCTCTCTAAATTCATCAATTAATCCTCTAGCATTCTCTCCTAATAAATCAACATAAGCATCAAACATTTCTCCTTCTTCTTTACCCATCTTCTCTCTGGATGTCTTTAAATGGCTAATTTTAGAATAAGTGTCTCTTATTTTTTTCTCATCAATAACCATAAATTCTCCATGTTTAATTTATTTATATATATTTATATTATTTAATTATTATAATTTATTTTTTGCAAATATATTTGCTTGTCTCTTTTTCTACGCAATATTTGCAGTTCTTTGAAGGTTTTGTGCAAACCCCGTCGCTATTTCTCAAAAAATGCTTAAAATTTCTGCATAAAGCAATAGTTAAATTATCCAAACCTTTTTTCGGATGTCTTATTGCCCTAACAATTTTTTGACCCAAATTTAATCCTTTATATTCCGAAATATTAGCCTTATTTAACGCTTCTTCAATAACCTCTGAAGCTTTATTATTACAGAAATAAATAATTATATCTTCACCGCATCTTGGAAAATTCCCATCTTCTCCTCTGATTTTAGGTAAATAATCTCTTGGAGTTTCAAAATCAATTTTTAAAACTGTGCTTCTTCCAAAATGACTTTTGCTTGTGATTTCTCCATCATATCTTGTGATTGATGGCAAATTCTCTAAACTCATCTAACATTTACTAAAGCATTCAACTTTATAAAACCTTTTTTTTATGAGTTATTCATAAAATTCAATTCCAAGCTCTTCTTCTATCTCTTTTTGTCTAAGATTTTCTTTAGAATCTGAATGACCTGTAATTTGTGAGCTTTTAACTCCCGTAACAATTAATAAAACTCTGATAGAATTTTCCATATCTTCTGAAATTTGTGCCCCCCAAATTAATTTAGCATCAGGATTTAATCGATTTCCAACAGTCTCTATAACTGATTTGCACTCTTCCAAACTCATATTTGGACCTCCAACAATATTAACTAAAGCTCCCATAGCATTTGAAATATCAACATCTAATAATGGATTTTGAATTGCTTTCTCGACTGCATCAAATGCTCTATTTTCTGTGTCTGATTCTCCCATGCCAATTAATGAAACGCCACCATTAACCATTACAGCTTTAACATCTGCAAAATCCAAATTAACTAGTCCGGAAGTTGTAACTAATTCAGTTGTACCTTTAACAGCATTAGTCAAAATTTCATCTGAAATTTTAAAAGCAGTTTGAAGAGGTAAATCCGGAGCCAATTCTAATAATTTATCATTAGGAATAACAATTAAAGTATCTACGCAATTTTGCATTCTTTCAAGACCATCCATAGCATTTTCAATCCTTTTTCTTCCTTCAATTGTAAAAGGCATAGTAACAACACCAATTGTCAAAGCACCTTGTTTTTTTGCAAGATTTGCAACTACTGGAGCTGCACCAGTACCTGTTCCACCTCCAAGACCACATGTAATAAAAATCATGTCACTTCCGGCAATTTTTTTCTTAATTTCTGCTTCAGATTCCTTTGCCGCTTCAGCACCAATTTTTGGGTTACTCCCTGCACCAAGACCCTGAGTTAATTCTTTACCGATTAAAATTTTTTGGTCAGCATTAGCATATAATAAATCCTGAGCATCTGTATTAATTGCAATAAGTTCGCCGCCTTTAATACCAATTTCACGCATTCGGCTTAAAGAATTATTTCCTCCTCCGCCAATACCGATAACTTTAATTTTTGCAGATTGCTTTTTAAGAAGTTCTGCTAATTCTTTATCAATCTCTCTTATTTCCGGTGAAATCCCTGAATTAATATGCTCAATACCTTTTTGAGCACTCACCACTTCATATATATCCTCCATGACAAAAAAAAGTTATATCCATTTATAAGGATTATTGTTATTGAAAATTTTTTTGAAATTAGCGAGGCATAAAACTATTTAATACTGCAAATTTAACCTAAATTTCATCTTTTTAGAAACCCAAATCTTTTTAAATTCAGATTATCATAAAATTAATATGAAAAGGTCAAGCAGACGGTGGAAAAAGAAAGGTCAAATGCGTTGGAAATGGCAACGAAAAAGACTTAGAAATGAAAAACATAAGAGAAAGTTAAGAAGAGCAAGAAGTAGATAAAAGTAAATAATTCTATAAATAGTAACATTGAAAATACAATAAACTTTTGTTCTTCGATTCTAGACATAATAAGATTAATAATTTTTAATTAATCACAATAAAGTTTATAAGGAAAAATCTTATTTTAAAGATATGACAAGCGAAATTTGGACTGAAACATTTAGACCATCAACCTTTAAAGAGATGGTTGGTCAGGAAGATATTGTTAATCGTGTTGAAGCATTAGCAAATTCATTAAATATCCCCCATTTATTATTCGCAGGTCCGGCAGGTACAGGTAAATCAACCTTAGCTTTAATTGTCGTAAAAGAATTATTCAAAAATACATGGAAAGATAATTATTTAGAATTAAATGCAAGTGATGAACGAGGAATAAATATTGTTAGGGAAAAAGTAAAAGATTTTGCAAGAACAAAATCATTAGGTGATGTACCCTTCAAAGTAATTTTCTTAGATGAAGCAGATGCATTGACCCCTGAAGCTCAGCAAGCATTAAGAAGAACAATGGAAAATTATTCAACAACCTGCAGATTTATTCTTTCATGTAACTATTCAAGCAAGATTATTGATCCCATTCAATCACGTTGTGCAATTTTTAGATTTAAATTATTAGAAAATAAAGCAATAGGAAAAGTCATTGACAGAATAGCAAAAACAAAAGACCTTTCAATCTCTCCTGGAACTTATGAAATCCTTTATGAAGGCTGTGAAGGAGATTGCAGACGATGCATTAACCTTTTGCAAGCAACTGCCGCAATTTCTCCGGCTATTACCCCGGAATTAATCTCAACTATAATTTCTAATGCAAAACCTAAAGACATCAAAGTTGTTTTAGAATATGCTCTCTCAGGAGATTTCAAAAATTCAAGAGAAAAACTTTTAGATGTAATGTTAAAAGAAAGTATTTCCGGACAGGATACAATTAAAGCAATACAAAAAGAAATTTGGAATTTGCCAATTGAACCGGAAGTAAAAGTAAAATTAACAGAAAAAACTGGTGAAGTGGAATTTAGAATTGTCGAAGGTTCTGATCCATTTATACAATTAGAAGCACTTTTAGCCAGTTTTGTTTTAGCTGGAATGGGGAAGTAAAGATGGCAGATGAAAACATCGAAGTAGAAGTCCAGACTTTTATTTCAGAAGAAAAATATGATCAATTTTTAGAATTTTTTAATGAAAATGCAATTTTTATAAAAGAAGATTTTCAGGAAACATATTATTTTGATGAAAATTCAAATTTAAGAATCCAAAGAAATAATGATTGTGCAAAACTATGGCATAAATCCGGAAATGTTCATGATGAATTTATGGAAGAAGTTGAGATTATAACAAAAAGAGAAGACTTTGAACTTCTTGAAAGATTTTTAAACAAATTAGGTCATACTGCAAAAATAAAATGGTTAAGAGACAGAAAAGAATTTAATTGGGACGGCATTAAAGTTTCTCTTGATTATACTCGAGGTTATGGATATATCCTTGAACTTGAAAAAATGGGAACAGATGAAGACAAAGAAATAATCTTAAAAGAATTAAAACAAAAATTAAACGAATTTAATATTCCAATAACATCTAAAGAAGAATTTAATAAAAGATTTAATGACTATAAAAAAAATTGGAGAGAATTAATAGAATATGATAATTAAAAAAACTTCTCTTGAAAAATTACTTGATGACACCAAATTAAAAATAGAATCTATAAAAGATGTTGATATTTGTCGTTTTCCAATATCTGACGAAGAAAAAGTAAGACTAATAAATTTTAAACTTGCATTAAGACCAAAATATATCCCTGCAAAGTTAGAAAATTATTCTCAAAAGTCTTGTGATTTACCTTTTGGTTATGTAATTGTTTCAGGTAAAATTAATGGTATAATTAAAGAGGTTAATGAAATTTATGAAGAATTAAATTCTTTATAAAAAATAATTTAAAATGAATCAAAAAAAAATTTCTATAGATATTACTGAAAGTTTTGAGGAAGAAATAACTTGTGAAGAAATAATGGAAGAATCAACTGACCTTATTGAAAAAGTTCCTGCAAATTTAAATTCTTATTTTAAAAAAGTAAAAGAAGAATCTGAAATACCTTTGGAAACAGTAAATAAAACAATTTCAGAAAGAAAAAAAGATTCAAAATCATTCGCTGAAAAATATCGTCCTAAAACTTTAAATGAAATTATGGGTCAGGCTGAAGCGATTGTAAAAATAAAAATTTTTGTTGCAAATTATCCGAAGAAAAAAAAAGCTATGGTTTTATATGGCGGACCAGGGACAGGAAAAACTACAATGGCTCATGCAATTGCAAAAGCAATGGACGCTGAAATATTTGAATTAAATGCTTCAGACTTAAGAAATAAAAATAAACTTCAGGAAGTATTAAAACCAGCAATTGAACAAAAATCTTTAACAAAATTAAATAAAATAATCTTAGTTGATGAAGTCGACGGAATTTGTGCAGTAGACCGTGGAGGTTTATCAGAATTATTAGAATTAATTTCAATAACTACTTATCCGGTTATAATCACTGCAAATGATATATGGAAAAATAATCTTAGTAGTTTAAGGCAAAAAGCAGAATTAGTTGAAGTCAGAGAAATCAATTATAACATCATTAAAGATGTTTTAATAAATATCTTAAAAAAAGAGAAATTATCCATAAACGACGATGTTTTAACTAAAATTGCAGTTAAAGCTAACGGGGATTTAAGAGCAGCTTTAAACGATTTGCAAACTGCATCAAGGTTAAAAGACCCTTCAAAATTTGTTCCCGATGAAAGGAATAGACGAACAGATATTTTTAATGCATTAAAATTAGTTCTAAAAGGCAAACCAAATAATGATCTCTTAAAAGTTTATGATTCTGTTGATATGCAAATTGATGAAATCTTTTTATGGCTTGAAGAAAATATTAGTAAAGAATATTCAGGACTGGATTTAGTAAGAGCTTATGATTTGTTAAGTAAAGCCGACGTATTCAAAGGTAGAATCCATAAGCAACAATATTGGAGATTTTTAGTTTATGAAAATGCCCTTTTAAGTTATGGAATTTCTTCGGCAAAGAAAAATTCAAATTGTGGGTTTACAAGTTATCAAAAACCTACTCGTATTCTTAAAATCTGGCTTAGTAATCAACGAAATGCAAAAAAGAAATCAATTGCTCAAAAATATGCAAAACTCGTCCACGTTGGCTATAAACGAGCAATGAATGAATTTCCCATAATTAAGCAAATAATACAATCAAATCCCAAAATCCAACAAGAATTGAAATTAGAAAAAGACGAAATTGAATACATTGTTAGATGATTTAAGAGGAATCTTGGAATGTTAGAAAGAATTATTATTTAAAAATATGAAACTTATGTAACAAATCTGTGTATAATCTTTGACTATGTTCTGCAAGAGGTTTGTCTTGTAAATAAACAATTCCTTTTTTAACTTCTAATTTCACATTATTTCCGATTTCATATATTATTCCTTCGATATCCTTAAGTTTTTTTCCGGACATTAAACCTCCTTCATAGGTTCGCTTTAAAATTTTTCCTTCAAGAATAAATTTATATCTTAATACATCCGGTGAATCATCAATGATTAAATGTCCGTCAAAATTATTTAAATCTGTGGGATATTCTCTTCCTTCGTAAATTATTTTGAATGCCATTTTATTTAAATTCATGAAATTTATATAACATCTCTGTATACAAATCTTGATTATATTCTGCGAGAGGTTTATCTTGCAAGTAAACAATTCCTTTTTTTATTTCTATTTTATAGATTCCAATATGTTCATCCATTACTTTATCTATAGATTTTAAATCTGTTCCTGAAAAAGACATTCTTCCTTCAAACCAACTTCTTGCTTTAATGGTTCCACTTGATTGCTTTAAATCTTTTTTTAGAATAAATTTGTAATCTAACTTAAATGGCAAATTATCCATTGTTAAATGTCCGTCAAAATTTTTTAAATCTGTAGGATATTCCTGTCCTTCGTAAATTATTTTGAATGTCATTTTATAAGATCTTTAACCACATTGAGCAGAACTTGCTGATCCACTTGTAGCAGTATACCCAAATCCTGGACTAGGAGCCGAACTTGATAATTGAGTGCTACATACAGATGGAGCATTGTTAAATGCAGTGCAAATGCCCTCTAAATAAGAAGCTGAATCTCTTCCTGCATTTGATTGAACTCCATTAATTACTAATGTTGGACTGCCTTGAACACCATAAGCTTGACTTAATTTTGAATCTTCAGCATAATACTTTTCAGCTCTTCCACTTGAAACACATTCTTTAACTTTTGCATCATTAATCTTTGTTTCTAAAATACATCTAGGTGAATTTGAATCTTCCAAGAAACATTCTAAATAATCTAAATATTTATCTCCTTGTTCTTCTCTAATACAAACTTGAATCGGAGTTTCAGTTTCTTCTTTTTCTCCATGCATAAAGTAATGAACAAACTTAATTTTAACATCCGCAACACTACTTAATGTTTTCATTGCAGGTATAAATCCTTTTTCAGCTTGAGTACCATAAGGACAATGAGTCATAACAAATAATTCTGCAATAGGTTTATCGCTCTTAGGAACTTCTGTAGAAGTAGATCTTTTTTGAGTATTAGCTTGTTGTTCTAAAGAATCTAACGGTGTAACCCCTTGAACTAAACTGGTTCCATCAGCAGTTAAATATAATGGAATATTATTTCCGTTGTAAGAAACAGTAACTTCATATAAACCGTTTTCTAATAATTTTGAACTAACTAATTCAACCCCCCCGCCTGTTTGCGAGTTAGCAAAATCAATAATTTTTTGACCTGCATCTTTTTCTGAAAATTTATCACTAAACATAAATCCACTTAAACTTCCTGCAAGTAATATTATCAATAAAATGCTTAGAACAATAGTAGATAATAACCAAGGATTTTCTTTAACTTTTTTGGTTACAATCATTTTATAATTTTTATATTTCTCTTTTTTTGTTATTTTTTCGCCCATATTATTATTCATGAAAAATTATTTTAAAAGCTTTTTGGTAAAATTTTGAAAAAATTAATTTTATGCACATTGAGCAGAACTTGCTGATCCACTTGTAGCAGTATACCCAAATCCTGGACTAGGAGCCGAACTTGATAATTGAGTACTACATACTGATGGAGCGTTATTAAATGCAGTGCAAATGCCTTCTAAATAAGACGCTGAATCTCTTCCTGCATTTGATTGAACTCCATTAATTACTAATGTTGGACTGCCTTGAACACCATAAGCTTGACTTAATTTTGAATCTTCAGCATAATATTTTTCAGCTCTTCCACTTGAAACACATTCCTTAACTTTTGCATCATTAATCTTTGTTTCTAAAATACATCTAGGTGAATTTGAATCTTCCAAGAAACATTCTAAATAATCTAAATATTTATCTCCTTGTTCTTCTCTAATGCAAACTTGAATCGGAGTTTCAGTTTCTTCTTTTTCTCCGTGCATAAAGTAATGAACAAACCTAATTTTAACATCCGCAACACTACTTAATGTTTTCATTGCAGGTATAAATCCTTTTTCAGCTTGAGTACCATAAGGACAATGAGTCATAACAAATAATTCTGCAATAGGTTTATCGCTTTTAGGAACTTCTGTAGAAGTAGATCTTTTTTGAGTATTAGCTTGTTGTTCTAAAGAATCTAAAGGTGTAACTCCTTGAACTAAACTGGTTCCATCCCCAGTTAAATATAATGGAATATTATTTCCGTTGTAAGAAACAGTAACTTCGTAAAGACCGTTCTCTAATAATTTTGAACTAACTAATTCAACACCTCCGCCTGTTTGCGAGTTAGCAAAATCAATAATTTTTTGACCTGCATCTAAATCTGAAATAGTGCTTCCAGTCATAATTGTCCCGCCAGTCATTTTTAAATTTCCAGCAAGTAAGATAATAACTAAAACACTTAAAACAATAGTTGATAACATCCAGGGATTTTCTCTAAATTTATCTGTCAAATTTCCTTTAGATTTATCCTCTTTACACTCCTCTTGTTTTATCACTTCATCACTCATAATTATTATTAATGAAAAAACCTTTTAAAAACATTTTGGTTTAAAATTAAATAAATCCTTCAAAATAAATTTAGTTTTTTAAATTTATACAGTATAATCCATATAATCTTTCTAAATCTCTAATTTTATTTGGATCAATTTTAGTTTTTTGAATCGAACTCAACTTTTGAACTAAATCAAATTGTCTTAATCTTCCCCTTAATCCTCCTTCATTTAAAAATTTTTGAATTTCTTCTTCATCTTTAAAATAAGTAAATTGTCTGCCTGTTTTTTTCTGGCTGGTTCTTTTAACAATATCTCTTATCCAATTAATAATAGGATTAAAATTTGTTTTTGATAATCTTTCAGGAATAAAGTCTGGGGTTAACCAACTCCCTTCCGGAGAATAATCCTGTAAAAATTGTGCAATATTATCTCTAAAAACTTTTTGTTCATCTTTATCTAAATACATAAAAAACCCTTCATTAATAATAGCTAAAGGTTTTTTTGTTTGTGATTTTTGATATAATTCACTGGCTTTTTTAAGTGATTCATAATCAAGAGGATTTAAATTCATAAAGTGGTGATTTTTCGAAATTTTTTCTTTTTTAATATTTCTAACGATTTTTTCTTTTAATTTGATTATTTTTTCTAAATCAGATTCAATAAAAAATTCATCCTCAGTATTTAATTCTAAACTTCTTGTAGAAAATCCACTGGCTAATTCTAAAATTGAGTAATCCTTTAATTGTTTTAATGTTTCATTAGTTGAATAGTATCTTCCTTCAAAAATAACCGGCATAATTAATATATCCGGATAAATTTTTGATAAAGTCTTAATTGCTATATTTAACATGCCTGTAAAGTTTTTTTCATAATTAACTTTACCATTTGCATATAATTTTTCTAACTCTTCTGATATTTCTTTTGCATAAGGTAAATTCGTATAATCTTTTCTAAATTGTGCACACATTATTGCAGTTGGGCTAATCTTCTCTAAATCTTTAGACATATAAATTACCAGCTTATTAATTTGTTATAAATCTATTGAAATTAAAAAATATAAAAAGCCCTGTGCTTATTTATAAGTATGAAAAAGATAATGATTAAATGGGGTTCATTCTATGTGGCATTGCCGGAGGCTCCGAAAGTTTACACTTACATTCATCCCGAAGGTAAATCTAAAAGTTGTAAGTGTGGGCTTGAGTTTAGAAATGCCACCCTTCAATGTTTTGAGGAGGGTCAAAGGGAACCAGGGGGTGCCTTTTAATGGGTTACGACATAATCGTTGGCAGAGGTGAATCCGACAAAAAAACTTTTGGAGATAAAGGTCTTGTATATTTAGGTAAAGGTTATGTAAAAATGGGTCAATATACTTCTTTAAGTAATAAAATATATATGGATGTAGCAAGAAGTCATGTAGTTTTGGTGGCAGGAAAAAGGGGTTCGGGTAAGTCCTACACCCTCGGTGTTTTAGCAGAAGAACTTTCAAATTTACCAAAAGAAGTAAGCCAAAATATTGGTTCTTTAATTTTTGATACAATGGGAATTTATTGGACAATGAAATATACCAACGAGAAAGATAAAGAATTATTAAGAGATTGGGACCTTCAGGCAAAAAATCTCCCCGTAAAAATTTTTGTACCTTATGGGCATTTTGATTCTTATTTAGAAAAAGGAATCCCTGCAGATAGAAAATTTGCTTTAGATGTAATGGATTTAAATCCTGAAGATTGGATTATAACTTTTGGTTTGGATATTATCCACCCTGTTTCTGTATTAATTGAAAGGTCAATAACTAAATTAAAACTTAAAGGAAATTTTGGGATTGATGAGATTTTAGAAGAAATAAAAAAAGATAAAACCTCGTCGCAAGATACAATTAATGCTGCATTAGGATTATTTGAAGCAGCTGACACATGGGGAATTTTTGCAAGAAGTGAAGAGTCAAATTTTGTTAAAGATTTAATTACTGCTGGAGTGACTTCTGTATTGGATTTAAGTGTTTATAACGCTGTTGGAGCATTTAATGTTAGAGCATTGGTAATCAGTTTGGTTTGCAGAAAAATTTTCAATCAACGAATGTCTTCAAGAAAAGATGAAGAAGTAAAAGCAATTGCCAAAGGATTAGATTTTACATCTTCTCTGGAAAAAAAAGAAACCCCTTTAGTTTGGTTATTTATCGATGAAGCACATGAATTTTTACCTAAAGATGATAAAACTGTTGCAACAGATGCATTAGTTCAATTATTAAGAGAAGGAAGACAACCCGGAGTTTCTTTAGTTTTAGCAACTCAGCAACCGGGACAAATTCACCGAGACGTTATGACTCAGTCAGATATAGTAATCTCTCATCGAGTAACCTCTTTTCCGGATTTAGAAGCATTAAATCATATTATGCAAAGTTATCTATTAGAAGGGATTCAACAATATATGGACGATTTACCGACGTTAAAAGGTTCGGCGATTATTTTAGATGATAATTCTGAAAGAATTTATCCTGTTAGAATAAAACCACGTTTTACATGGCACGGAGGAGAAGCTCCAACTGCTGTGGAAAAGAAAAAGGAACTATAAATGCTTCTCTGGAGTGCCAAATGGCACGGTGAGCATCTTCTGAAAGTTGCCAATAAATCAAAATTTTCCTTGATTTAAAGCAAGCTTTCACGGAGTGCGAATTGGAGAAGCTCCAACTGCGGTGGAAAAGAAGAAAGAGTTGTAAAGGCTTCTCTGTAGTGCCAAATGGCACGGTGAGCATCTTCTGAAAGTTGCCAATAAATCAAAATTTTCCTTGATTTAAAGCAAGCTTTCACGAAAGTGCGAATTGGAGAAGCTCCAACAGCGGTTGAAAAGAAGAAAGAATTATAACTTCATCACAACAATTTTTATAAAAAGATTTAATATTAATTTTTAGTGGCATCTAAAGTAGAATTGATAGTAAAACCCTTAGACTTTTTTAAATCTGTAATTTTAAAATATGGAGAATCAAACATTATTTTCTATGATATAAAAATTCGAAGTCTTACAAAACCTTATTTTCGTTTAGCTGGGCAAATAAACTTTGAAAAAGGAAAGGAAGTTACTGATTTTGATGATGATTTAATTTATATGACCGGTAAAGATTTTAAACATTATAACGGTGCAATGAAATATACATTAAAAGATTTCAAATCATTTTCATTTCAATTCGGCGTTTTAGCAAATAAAACAGATTTGTATTCGGATGTCCCAGAAAAATTCCGTACCAAATTAAATTATCTTTTTGGGAGTATTACTAATCCCCTTAATGAAGAAAATTTTAAAAAAATAATCCTTGAAACTGAAGAAGTAAGAACAAATGAAATCCTAAATCTTGAATGGTCTGAACATTATATGAAACCATTCACTGAAAAATGGACTAAAGAATTAAGTGATTTGGTGAAGATAAAATAAAAAAGATTGTAGAATTAACTAAATTAAAATGATTTCCAATTTTCATCATCTACATCCTTCCTAAAAGAAATCTTATTCCCTGCTTTATGCAACCTTACCCCTAAAGATGGAATATTATGATGTATAAGATTATTAAAAAATAAACCAGAATAATCGCTTAAATGAAGACATCCAACCCTAAAAAAATCATCTTTAATAAAATTAAATCTATATATCCTCAAATCTTTTCCAGTAATCCAATTAAAAATCTCATTAATTTCATTAACATTTTTTGAACCCAATAAATGATTATACAACTCAAAATCATTAGAATCTTTAACTAATTCATCTGGACCAACAAATCTTTGATTAATTATTTCTTGATTAGGCAAACTATAATCATGAATTATTTGATCCTTTCCTGATAACCTATGTTGTATTACCGTAGTAATCTTTAACCAATTATTTTCCATGCTTCCTTTCAAAAAGCTTCTTATCTCTTCCTTGCTTTTATCTTTTGACTCATATACAGCCTTAAATAGTGAATAAGTATCTCTCATAGAAATAGCAATAAAATCCTCAACCTTGGCTTTTTTTACATATTCCATTAAATCATTAAACTCCCTTCTTGGCAATAATTCTTTAGATAAATCCATACTCTGAATTTTTCCTTGATAATTTACATTTTGTATTGTCCAATAATCATCACTTGTAATAATTCTTGATTCCAAACCACCACTACTTGTAGTTGCTGTTGTAGTCGGAGGTTCTTCAACATCTGCTTTAGAAGGTTTATAACTCTTCATCGCTTCTAAAATCTTTTTCAAATCTCCTGCTGAATCATTTGAAAGTTTTCTTTTAAGTTGATATTGTTCACCGAGTTGTTGTGTCATTTTAATTCTCCATTTTTTAAATCTACCACCACCACCCTACCATTGTCAAGAGAATCCTCCAAGTCCTCGTTATACGAGACCAAGTCCAGAAGCCCATTAAGATACAACCTGACAAGTCCATCTTTAAGTGTCCAAATCTGTCGCGATGAATTTTTATCTTCTTCTTTAGGTAGTCCAAATTCATCTATCTTTGAATATTTCGTTCCACTTTTCCAATTCAAACAATTTGCAGTTTTGTATCTTGATTCTTCAGTTAGGTTAAAATTTAAATTTGCATCTAATTTTAATCCTCTTAAATCGAAAAAAATCGGTAAAGTAGAATTTGCTTTTCCAAGTTGTTCATATAGATATTTTGCTTTGTAATTATTTGGATTATTTAAACTTCTTAAAACTAAACCAGTATCTTCATAAAAACCCCTAAACATTTCAAGATTTATTTCTAAATCTTTTTGAGTTGCAATTCTATGTGTATCATTTATTGATTGAAGGAACATATCTACTGCTGTAGCAATGTAAGGGCTTGAACCTTTCATAACTTCATCAAAAGATAATTTTCCAGATAAAATTGCAATATGAGAAGGAAAAGTTTTGTTCATATAACAAACAATTTCTTTGTAAAAGTTTTCATCTGTTATAAAATTTAAATCTCCAGATGGGATATTAATTTTAGGTTTCTCTTCAACTTTAGGTTCTTCAACCTCCTCGTTAGAATGTTTATTCTTCTTAATCCAATCTTCAATTTTTTTCAAATCTCCTGCTGAATCATTTGAAAGTTTTCTTTTAAGTTCATATCGTTCACCAAGTTGATTTGTCATCTTCTTCTCCCCCTAAAAATTTTATCTGTCAAATCAATCATTTTTTTTGTAATTCCTTTTCCATCTTCTGCAATAACAACTTCAAAACCTGCATTCTTTAAGTCATGAGTCATATCATTAGGGGTTCCCATATGCAGATGAACATAACTATGTTTACTTGCAGCTTCGATAAAATCACTCTTTATCTCATTCCAATTTTGCATCTCCCCATCTCCGATAGTATAAATTAAATTTCCTCTTCCTTTAAATAAATCCTTAACCTTGTTAAAATTTAATTGAGTACTACTCTCAAATTTTGGAGCAAGTAAATAATCTCTTACCTCTTTAAATCCATTAACAACTTTTGTATCAGTCCCAAAAAAAACAGACGAAATAGAATTTTGACTTAATAAATGATTTCTTCTAAAATACTCAAAAATTCCAAATTGGGTTTCAAGTGCCCAATGATATTTTGAATTATCCCCCCAAGGAACAATTTTTTTATTTCCGACATTACTTTTTCCATGAATATCTTCCAGCATACTAACTGAAATATCATTAAATCCAAACTTTATCTCCGGAAAACTTTTTGGTGACTCTTTAACTTTAATTTCCATTTCAATACTATGCGGTTTTTTCTTTAAAACAACATTTCCATTTTCATTAATCCCGAATTTAATCTGTCTAAAATTATCTCTTTTCGGATCAAAATCTCTTTCTCCATACCATGCTATTGGCATTCTTTGAGGCTGAGAAAAAGTCTCTGCTTTAATATGAACTTCCTCAGCTCTACCCTCGTAAAAAATTCTTAAAACTTCTTTTTTATCTATCCATTTTGGAACCTCTTCCCCCGTCTTATCTGCCTTCATAATTTTTCCTTTCTTAAAATTATTTGAATTCATTTCCTTATCAAAAACATTTCCTTCACTTTCAACTTTTTCAGACTCTCTTCCTTTAGTCCCTGCTCCAGTATGATTCGGTAAACTGCATTGTCCATAACCCTGAGTCATTAATTTGGAAAAATGCTTAGCATAAACCTCTGAAATTTTTGCCCAATTACTTTCATCCAAAAAAAATTCATCAATATTATGCCTATTTTTTACTTGAATACTTTCTCCAACCTTTCCTTCTAAATCATCTTTTATTTTACTTATACCCAACTCCTCTAAAAAACCTTGTAACACTTCCTTAACTTCAGGAGAATGAGAAAAATATTTTCCTAATTGTTTTTTTTGTTCTTTATTTCCCCAGAAATACATATTCAATTTAACATGAGCTTCATAAAAATTTTGAAACTTTTGTTTTTCTGCATTATCCCCGACAGAAACAAAAAAGTTTTTGATTCCATCTAAAGATTTTTTTTCTCCAACCTTTAAATCATCATGCAAGATTGTATCTTGTAATGCATTTGTTGCATACTTAACATCTTCTAAACCAAAACCCTGAGAACTTAACACGTTATACATTGGAACAAAAAATAAATCATGATGTTTATCAACATTTTGCGGACAGCCAATGCAATTTCCAAACTTATGATGATCTATTTCATGATCTGCACTTGACTTTACAGTCTCTAAAACAAAACTCTCACCATATTTTTCTTCTGCACGAGGGTTCACTCCAATATAAGTTTCTTTTGTAAGTAAATTTGTTTCTGCCTTAAAATCTCTATCACTATAATACTCTTCAACTTTTACATTCCCGTCGAAATTTCCTTGTTGCACTTCTATATAAGCGACATCTCTGCATTTATCAATAAGTGTTTCTGTCATTTTTTACCCCCAACACTTAACCTTACAAGAAGAGAAACATTACTTTTATTTGAATAATCACCATTGCAATTCAAAATTTGGTAATCATTACTTGAAACTAAAGAAACTATTTTCAAAATACCAAAAATACCTTTATAATTCAATCTCAACATTTTCAAATCTTTTCCGGTAATCCAATTAAAAACAGTATTAATTTCATTTACATCTTTTGAACCCAATAAATTTCCATATAAATCTATCTCATTTGAATCTTTAACGAATTCATTTGGACCAATAAATTTTTGTGGAATATTATCAACATTTGGCAAGTTATAATCATGAATTATTTCATCAACATTTCTTGATGAAAATATAGATTGTTTATTATATTGTATAGTCGTAGTAGTATTTAACTGAGAATCTTTCATCTTCTTTTTCAAAAAACTTCTTATCTCTTCCTTGCTTTTATCTTTTGACTCATATACAGCCTTAAACAGTGAATAAGTATCTCTCATTGATACAGTAATAAAACCATCAGCTTTAGCTTTTTTTATTTTTTTTATCATGTCATTAAAATTCCTCAAAATCGATATTTTTTTAGATAAATCCACACTTTGAATTTTTCCTTGATAATTTACATTTTGTATTGTCCAATAATCATCACTTGTAATAATTCTTGATTCTCCAACTTTATCTTCTAAATCTTCACTACTGGTAGTTGTTGTATTCAGAGGTTCTTCAACTTCCTCTTTAGAAGGTTTATAATCCTTAGCAAATTTTAACATTCTCTCCAATACTTCTGCAGAATTATTAATAAGTTTTCTTTTAAGTTCATATTGTTCACCGAGTTGATTTGTCATGTTAATAACTCCTTTTTTGAATTTACCAAAACCACCCTACCAGTTGTATTAGAATTCCCCAAGTATTCGTCATACGAGTTTAAGTTTGGAATCGCATCAAGATACAACCCGACAAGTCCATCTTCAAGTGTCCAAATCAGTCGTGATGAATTTTCATCTTTTTCTTTAGGCAATCCAAATTCATCTATTTTTGAGTATTTTGTTGCACTTTCCCAATTCAAGCAATTTGCAGTTTTGTATCTTGATTCTTCAGTCAGATTAAAATTTAAATTTGCATCTAATTTTAATCCTCTTAAATTGAAAAAAATCGGTAAAGTAGAATTTGCCTTTGCAATCTGTTCATATAGATATTTTGCTTTGTAATTATTTGGATTATTTAAACTCCTCAAAACTAAACCAGTATCTTCATAAAAACCCCTAAACATTTCAAGATTTGTTTCTAAATCTTTTTGAGTTGCGATTCTATGTGTATCATTTATTGATTTAAAGAACATATCTACTGCTGTAGCAATGTAAGGATTTGAACCCTTCATAACTCCATCAAAATATAATTTTCCAGATAAAATTGCAATATGAGAAGGAAAAGTTTTGTCCATATAACAAACTATTTCTTTGTATAAATTTTCATCAGTTATAAAATTTAAATCTTTTGACGGAAGAATTTTAGGTATCTCTTCAACTTTAGGTTCTTCAACATCCGTTTTAGAAGGTTTATAATTCTTAATCCAATCTTCAATTTTTTTCAAATCTCTGGCTGAATCATCTGAAAGTTTTCTTTTAAGGTGATATCGTTCACCGAGTTGTTTTGTCATTTTAATAACTCCTTCGCCGAAACCACCACCACCCTACCAAGGTCATAAGAATTCTCCAAGTTCCCGTAATTCGAGGCCAAGTCCAGAGACCTATTAAGATACAACCTGACAAGCCCATCTTTAAGTGTCCAAATCTGTCTTGATGAATTTTTATCTTCTTCTTTAGGAAGCCCAAATTCATCTATTTTTGAATATTTCGCTCCACTTTCCCAATTCAAACAATTTGCAGTTTTGTATCTTGATTCTTCGGTTAAATTAAAATTTAAATTTGCATCTAATTTTAATCCTCTTAAATCGAAAAAAATCGGTAAAGTAGAATTTGCTTTTCCAAGTTGTTCATATAGATATTTTGCTTTGTAATTATTTGGATTATTTAAACTTCTTAAAACTAAATCAGTATCTTCATAAAAACCCCTAAACATTTCAAGATTTGTTTCTAAATCTTTTTGAGTTGCGATTCTATGTGTATCATTTATTGATTGAAGGAACATATCTACTGCTGTAGCAATGTAAGGGTTTGAACCTTTCATAACTCCATCAAAAGATAATTTTCCAGATAAAGTTGTAGTATTATAAGGAAAAGTTTTATGTATGTAACAAATAATCTCTTTGTAAAAGTTTTCATCGGTTATAAAAGCTAAATCTTTTGAAGGAAGACTAATTTTAGGTTTCTCTTCAACTTTAGATTCTTCAACTTCCTCTTTAGAAGGTTTATAATTCTTCATCGCTTCTAAAATTTTTTTCAAATCTCTAGCTGAATCATCTGAAAGTTTTCTTTTAAATTGATATGGTTCACCAAGTTGTTTTGTCATTTTAATAACTCCTTCTTTTCTAAACTACCTTTTTCTCTAATATCTTTAGCTTTCTTCGCATCCTTAATTACATCACCCTGAGTTTCAACCCATGAATAACCTAAAACACCCTTATCGTCAAACACGTAACTATCTCTGTCAACTTTGGCATTTTTATCTATCTTTAAAATTTCTTTATTCTTTGCAAGATCTGAATAATTATCAAGAACTCCCTCGACCTTTGTGCTAGGCATCTTTATATAAAATAAATTTCTATGATTCATTCCATTTTCTGCAGAATGTAAAGTAGTCATAATTCTATCCTTATTCTTATTAAAATCTTCTTTCAATTTACTAACAACATCAGCGATCATCTTTGGATTCTCTGAATAATATTTTCCTGTAAGAATCATAGGATTTAATAAACTCTGATAAGCCCCGGTAAATTCAAAAGCCTTAAACATCAAATCCGTTGAATTTAATTGTCTCTCCGGATTCTTTAACTTTGCCAAAAATTCTAAAGCAGCAGCATACTTTTTTGTTGCCTCAATAGTTCTTTGCACAGGTGAATTAATCATCGAACAAATTGGAAATTCTGCAGGAACTTTCACATTTAAACTGCAATCCTGACAAAATCTATTTTGAATATCCCACTTTGCTTTTTTTGTTCTGTCATGAACAGAACAATTCATCAAAGCATTTTTCAAAAAACCTAAAATTGCTTTTTCTTCAATACCAAAATTGGTTGTAGCCCTATCAATTTCTCTTTCTGCTAAAATTAATTTGTCAACAATATTTTTTTTAGGTGAATGCTTTATATCTGGATTTGCTCCTCGAATTTCATCCAAAATCATTTTATCTTCTTTAGTTGGCAAAAAACCTTCATAATCAAAATCAATGGCAATAGCAAGACGATTATACATAGCCTTATCAACGTCAAAAGTTCCCCCAAATTCACCATTTCCAATATTTGCAGTTGCAGTCATTACATAAAAACCTTCACGACCAATTTTCACATCACTTCCATTATGATTTAATAACCCATCCCCTAACTCAAAACAATCATTTTGCTTAACAGTTGGAGCACGATTAATCTCATCAACTAAATAATAAACCGACTTAACATTATCAGTCAAATCCCATCTTGCTCTCTCTAAATTTAATTCCTCAAAAACTAATTCACTTAATGTTCTTTCTGTTAATTGATAACCTCTAATTTTAAGAGCTTCTCCACCATCTTTTGCATTGCCTCCGTAATAATAATTATAAAAATCCTGAGCTAATTGAGACTTTCCTGTTCCTGAATCCCCAAGATATAATCCATTTAACCTTGCTAACTCTTTTGCAATTGCTAAATCAGTAACATTAAGCCCAAAAGCAACTTCTCGCCTATTTAAATAAACAGCATCATTTTTAGCGATATAATCTAAAGGCTTTCCCGCCAAAAAATCTTTAACAGCCTTTTCTCCCAAAGCCAAATCCTGCCAATAATCTAATTTTAAATTCTTATTTGCCATTCTGACTCTCCAAAAATTTAATTAAAGCAAACTCTAAAATATGAGATTTATTCCTAAAGAACCCTTTTTGTAAAAGACTCTCGATTTCTTTTACTTTTTCTTCTTCTATTGTAATTGAAAGCTTTTGTTTCATTTTTCATCGGTATCACCTCTGGAAAATTTATACTACTTTCTTATTTTTAATAGCATAAAAAGAGTATATAAAACTTTCTAAAATGTTACTACTTTCAAATTAACTTAAAATTAGTCTTTAAAAAATAAATTTTAGACCAAATATCTTTATATATTAATTTAAATTTTTAAGATTCATGTCTGATAAAAATCATGCAAATTCTTTATTAAATCAAGGGTATTTTTTAGGTGATACTTCTGGAAAGACAAAAAATTTAGAAGAAAAATCTGTTTTTGCAATTTGTTCAAAGAAGATAGAATTTACTGTAAAATTTGAATCTAATGAAAAGAAAAAAATTTATAGAAAACTTAAAAATAAAAATAAAAAATTTGGTTATGAAGAAATTATGTGTTTAATGCATGCTGTTAAAATTTATTATGCAATAAATGGTTTGATTGATATTGCTCCAGGATTTAGCATCTGTTGCGATGGATTTAATCAAAGAAAATTAACGAGAGAATTGCAAAGATTATTAGGAAATAAATGGGATTCCAAAAAATTTAATTTTCAATCATCATTAAAAGAAATGTTTGGCAAACATAATATCGCTGATAAATTAGCATATGAAGTAAATAAAAACGGAAAAAAAGCAAATTTAATTTTAAAAGAAAAACATTTTAGGAGATTAAATTTATTCTAAAAAGAAAAATGTGTAAGAAGCAAGAAATGGGAGCAAAGAACTCAATATCAGGTTCTGCTTTCACTTCCAATAAATTGGCAGAAAGGTCCGCTGAGCAATCTCTCTCATATCTTACACATCATTAATATCTCTTTTTTAATTATAAATCTTTCTATTTTATCGTTTATTCGCAGACAACCTCACACCCAAAGAAGCAACATCATAGTCAGGATTTTCATTATCGCAACATAAATTTGAATACTTTAAATTAGAATCCATACGAGCAATACTTATTTTATCGTTTGTCATTTCATAATTAAATCTCCATAAACGTAATTGTTTTCCGGTAATCCATTGAAAAACTTCATTAATCTTCTTAACATTTTCCGAACCAAGTAAATTTTTATAAAAATCTTTATTCTTAGAATTTTTTACAATTTCATCCACACCAACAAACTTTTGATTAATTTTTTCCTGATTTGGCAAACTATAATTATGAATTATTTGATCCTTCCCGGATTTTTTATAATTAATCAACGTTGTAGTATTAAGCCATGTTCCATTCATACTTTTATTTAAAAAATTTCTTATTTCTTCAACATTCTCTTCTTCTGAATCGTATAATGTTTTAAATAATGAATAATAAAATTTAATTGATTCAGTATAAAAATAATTTTCTTCTTTTGCTCTTTTTGTTTGATTTATCGTTTCATCAAAATTTACACTCGGCATTAATTTTTTTAATAAATCCCAACTAGAAACTTTTCCTTCATAATTAACATTTGGAATAGTCCAGAATTCATCAAAAGAAACAACTTTTTTTTCTAAAATTTTTCCGTAGTCTTTTGACCTCGCTCCATAACTTAGCATAAAATCAATAACCCATTAATATTTATAAAAATATATGAACTAAATTAAATAGAATCATATTCTAAGAGTGTCATAACCCTTGGATTTAAATCTTCAAGCCTTAAACTCAATGCTTCCAAATGACCTTGACCAACTATTGCCACTACTTTATCTTTATTTGTATATAATTGCCGAATATTTCTTTCCATTACTTCATCTCTTTTTGGATTATAAATCTGTTTTAAAACTTGGAATGCCTGAGGCGAAATATCTTTCTTTATTATCTTTAACATCTTTGGGTCTCTCATAATTTCTGTTCCTGCTAATCTTTTTCTATTTTCGTATGTTCTTTGTATGTTTATTCTTTGAAAATTTAAATAAGCATCAACTCCTTTGTCTAAAAGATTTTTCGTGCCATTCAAAATCATTGGATTTTTTGCAATATCTTTTAAATCTTTTGTGGCTAATTCGATATACCCTTTAACAAATTCTTCCTCACCATTTTTTAAAAGAGATATATCAATATATTCTAATCTTGAATTTGGATTTCTTTTTATGTAATCTTGTGAAGTGGTTAATTCATAACCCATTCTCATATTAGACTGATAAACTGCTTCAAATAATGTTTCTTTTTGTTTTAAACTAAAATCAAAATTCGGATGATTAATCATCCCAAAAATAAGTTCTTTTTGTTCTTCTTTAGAAAGTTTTCTCAATGTTTTTGAATTTTCCCTATCTTTATGAAATTCAAGAGCAATAATTGACGGAGAAAGTTTTGTCAAAATGGCATCTAATCTTTCTTTTCCATCTAAATCATGATGTTGTGTTCCCACCAAAAATAAATTTTCATTCATATTTTTTATGATAATTTTCTATTTATAATTCTTTGCAATCAAAATAATGAATTGCCAAAAGAAATTCATAGAGTTAAATCATGGAATGAAGTATTAAAGATTATTTAGGCATTACATCTTTTGAACATATCCTCTACGAGGTTTAAAGATTTCAGTATTAATTACTAACTTATTAATCGCTTCCTCAATTTCATCCTTATTCATTTTACCTTCAAGTTCCTTTTCAATTTCTTCTATCGGAATTAATTTTCCCCGTTTACTCTCAAGAGCAGTAATTGTATCTCTGACAATATAAATTTTATTTCTTTGTGAAGAAGAAGTTCGATTGTTAATCCTATCAATATCAATAGTCTTTGATTCATAATCATAACCCACCTGAATTAAATAATATTTCATTAAATCAATAGCAATTTGAGCATCACTTAATTCCACTGTTTTACTAAGTCTTAATCTTGCTGATGCCTCGGCCATTCTAACTAAAGCTTGCAACTGTCTTGCTGAAATTGGAATCGGCTTAACAGCAGTTTCAGACGCGACAGGTTTATTTCTTAATTCAACGTAAAATTTTTTAATTTCTGCAACAGCTTCATCACTTAACTCCGGATTAAATCTTTGTTTTGCATAAGCAATATATTTTCTAAATAAATCTCTTGAAATAAGTGCCTCTTCGCCGGCTTTTTTATGTTGATTTAAAACATGTGTTGCAACTCTCAAATCATTTTCTGCATTTGGAATATCCCTTAAAGTAAAAATTACATCAAAACGGTTTAATAGTGTAGGAGGTAAATCAATTTGTTGAGCAATTGATTGATAAGGGTCAAACCGTCCAAATTTTGGGTTTGCAGCCGCCAAAACCGAAGTCTCAGAACGTAAACTTGCCTGAACATTTGCTTTTGAAATTGTAACTGTATTATGTAAAATCATATTATTTGAAATAAAAGTATGGTGCGGTTCAATAGTTACATCATATACCCATTTAATCCCATTATTTTTTATCCTTGAAACTTTTTTAATTTTCATCCATCTGGCATAACCAAAAGCCAATTTTTTTATATCTTCTAAATCATCAATAATCTTTTGATATTTTAAAATTGAATTAGGAGTTTTTTTCAAAATATCATCCAGTTTTTTTTGGGCAATTAAAACTAATTTTTGCAAAAAAATTCTTTGTTTTTCAACACCTAAATCAATTGAATGACCGATTTCTTTTCGTTGTGAAATCTTTAATTCCTTGAAAATATTATTCATCTTATCCGTGCAATTTGGAACAATATCTTTAATTGTCCTGTAAGTTTTAATCTTCTCAGAATATTCTTTCAATTTTTCACTTTTCTTTTTTGAAAGAAAATTAATATTCATAAAAAAATTTAAAATATTCTCTTGTCCTGAAATATCTAATCTATAAACTTTTGAATGGTTGTCCCAAAAAATTGATGATTGAATGTTAAATCTTAATAGTAAACTTGAAATCTGTTTTACTAACTCTTTATTTTGTGAAACAAAAGAAATTCTGCATCCATTTCTTGCCTGATAAATAACTGAGCCATCACCGTCATAAAGTGCTTGCAATAAAAATTTAATATTCTTATCCGGAAATTGCATAACTTTTTCAGGAATTTTTTTGAACATGCCTTTTTTTAATAAGTCTTCATCAAGTTTCATAAAAAAATCCACAATTTTCTTTGAAATCACTCTCACAGCAAATTGATGTTCTCTTTTAGTAATAATTGGTTTTTTAGAGAAATATTTTTCTATTGAATTAAAATAATCTTTAATCAAAGTTTCATCATTATTCCAAAATTGAATCCCTGTTTTTTTACCCCTATTTAATTCATAGCATCCATCACTTAAATGATATCCCAAGACCTTGCAAAGATAATCATTTTTTTTAATGTACTTTTGAGATTTAATTTTTATATTCGATGGAATTGGAAAAAACATTTTATCGTTTAATTGTTCCGCAGGAATTGTAGAAATAATTCCCTCTTTAACAACCCAGCATGGATGCTCTGGAGTAACTGTTATCTCATTTCCATTTGTAAGTTCAATTTTAATAAACTTCTTTGGTGCAATATGCCTGCTTACTCTTGAAGCTTTTTTAAATAATTGAGAATTAAAATCTGTTGTCAGTAATTCAACATTATTTATTTCCAAAATCTCACAATTTTTTCCTTTGTTAACCTCTTTTTTATTTTTATCCATTAAATTATCCACAAATTTTCCAATCTCTACTTCTTTTCCATCAGAAAGCATTAATTTAAAATCCGGCAACATGCATTGCTGTTCCATCGCTTCGTGCATCGCACTTCTGTCTTGTGGATCCATTTTTTCTAATTCATCGATGCAATTATGAACAATAATTCCCTCTGCCATAAAATTATGAGTCTTTGGCACCAATAAATCATAAACATAACCCTCAAACTTTTCTTTTTTTATTTTTATAATTTTATCTAAAAAATAATCTCTTTTTGCAACAATTTCAATCTCCCGATTAAGTTCTTCTGAAAGACTTAATTTATTTTTTATTTTAATTAATTGTTCACGTGAAGGTTGTCTTGTTTTATTTACATAATCATAAAGAATAGAAGAAATTCCTTTACTGTTTAATTCAGAAGTTTTAGAATTCAAAATTATTTTTTTACAAAGAATAGAAGCAATGTCAGAAGGTATTTTTGAACTTGATGAAGAGATTAAATTTTTTCTAAAAGGAATTTCCTTATATTTTACAGAATAATCTTTCACAGAATTTAATAAATTTAAAACATCCAAGTTACCGCTTGTCCTAATAATTGAAATAGGTTTTTTCTCAATTAACCTTGAATAGCAATCAATCCTTCTTAACATAAGAACAAAATTTTTATTTAACTCTGAATCATTGCTAATTAAAAATTCAGAATGAGTAATTTGATATTTCTTACCATTCTTTAAATAATTTTTTGTTGAAATGCAACCATCGGAATCAAGACATCCTGCAATAAATGCTTTTATGTTTTCATCAGACAATTCAAAAATATTATTCAATTTATTTTTTATAAAATAATTTGCGAGATGTGAAATTAAATTTGAGCCTGAATAAAGAACTTTATGCTCAGAATTAACTTTTTTACCACGAATAACTGAATGTGATTCTCTTTTATATTCTTTTAATTTTGAAAATGAAAAACTGTTAAAATATTCTTTTAATTTTTCTATCTGTAAGTTATTTTTTGTTGACTGTGTTATTTGCAAAAGTGAATGTTTTTTATTAACACTAATATGTCCATCACCAAGAACAAAACCAATAAAATAAGCAAGTTCAGGAGTAAACTTGCAAATCCTTAATTTTTCACCTGCTTTTTTTCTTCCATAGCTTAAATCTCTTTTTTTCCATATTTCATAAATCTCCAAATCATTAAGAATTTTCTTAAAAGAATTTATTTTTAATTGTCCCCCATCAGAAAAAATGCTTCTGTCTATTGAATATTTTTTATTAAATTCATTTAATGTTTTATATTTATCAAAAATAACTTTTTTCAATTCTTCTTTTTCCATTTTATTTAAACAAACAATCCAATTTTCAGGCAAAATATCTAAAAAATAAATTTCATTATTATGTGAAGGAAGTTTTAATGGAGCAAACACAAATTCAGATTCTTTAAAATCTTTAGCTTCTTTCCATAAAAGGGAATTTCCATCAACTAATTTGTGATCTGGTGTCAGTTTAATTGAAAATCCTGATTCAAACTTAATGTTTAATAATTCACCCAAATAAGGTTTTCTTCGAATCATTATTGCATTTGAATTTAAAAAATCAAATTTCTCATCCCAAGTGATAATATTAAATATTTTTTCATTCACTTCAGCATATTTACCATTATTTAATTTAAGCTTTTTTATTTTTTCATCTTCAAATAAAGATGAAATTGAAACACTTTTATTATCAGAAATTATTTTTGTTTCAGGATGAAGACAAACTAACCCCTTATTTGCAAGAACCATCGCACCTGCTTCCAGTGACCATCCTCGTAAATAATCATCTCTGACAACTGTAGCAGTAAGTCCTGCTCCCGAAGCTGATTTACCAACAACATAACGTCCTTTTGGGGAAATTTCTCCCATAAAAGTCAACATAACTGATTTAGCAACACCGGGGTCTCCGATTAAAAGAATATGTAAATCTCCTCTGCTTTTTTGCCCGTCTTTATGCTTTTTTTGAACTCCTCCAAATAATTGTAAAACCATGGCCTTCTTAATTTGTTCATGTCCCCAAACACTAGGGCTAATACTTTTAGCCAAATTTTCATAAATATTTGGGTCTTCAGAAAGTTCTAAAATTTGTCTTTCATCTTCGTCGTTAATATCTAATTCTTCAAAAGTTTCTTCCAAAGGAATAATATTATTTACTTCAATTGCAAGTTCGAATCTGGTAGAAAGACCTCCTGTTTTTAAGGGAACCGGAACTTCTTTTAAAATTCCTATAACTTTAACTCTGCTTCCGGGAGTAGTTTTTTCTTCCATTCGTGGTTCAACTAAATCTTCTTTAACAAAAACATTAATCCTTTTTGGCTGTTCACCCCCAGTTAAAGATTCAGGCGATTCTTCAATAACCAACCTTTGGGTATCAACCATTTCCTTACTAATTAACTTAAAACCACCCCTTCTACCACAAGAACATTTTGACGGTTCTCTAAATTTTTTTTCCATTTGTAAAACCCCAATAACTGTTCCACAACTAGGACACTCAAATTTAGCATTTACAACCTGTGGTCTGACATCAGAAGCTTGCCTGATTATTCCTTCAATTACAACCATTTCGTTTAAATGTTTAGAACGAATATTACGAACCTTAATATCTTGTATTTTCGATAAATTAAATAGCCTAACCCTTACATCTTTAACAAGGCCTGATTCTTCAATTGCAAGTTCAATAATTCTCAAAGTTTCTTCAGGATTTGCTAAAATTTCATCTGAAAGGTTATTTGAAAATTCTGTTAATTCCAGAAAATCTAAATAAATAACATTATTGCCCTGACGAAGTGAATCTCCTAAATCTTTCTTATGAAAATCAAAAAAACTCTTTGCTTCAATAATAAGTTCTTCATTCTTTGACCTCTGTTTTCCTTCTTCCTCTTCCATGCCTAAAAAAGACCGATTTTCTTTTTAATCTTTGTTGTAAAATAAAATACTCTTATAAATAAGATATTAAATTTGTGTTTTAATGAGTTAACTATTAAGTAGTAACAAAAACAAAACATTTATAAACTATTAAAACATCAATAATCTATGACAAAAAATTTATTAAACATTGCAGAAGACCAGAAAACCTTCAAAGATTTGATGAAACAAGCTGTTAAAGAAAATGTTTCATTTAGTTTAGTTGGGTTAGACAGTCTTAAAGGAACTAGTATAACACCTCTTTTAGTTCAAGAGGATTATACTATCTTTAAAAACCGTGATTCAAAAAACATGCAATATGCAGTACCAGATCAAGGTGAAAGAGTTTATGGCTATAATCCTTTAAACGATTAAATTTTATTCTTTTTTTTTATTTTCTTTCTTTTTTTATAATAATATTTATAAATCATAATTATTATGCTTTTTAAATGGCAATCAAAAAAAATTTAACAAATCTTTTATTAGCAGGAGCATTAACTCTTGTTAGTTGTAGTGAAATTCCGGATTATAAATCTAATTTTGAAGATAATTTTGATGGTTATTTAGGAAATGAGCTAATTAAATGTTCAAGAGAAATCACAAGAAATGAACTTCATGAGATTGAAGAAATTACAAATTATTTTTCTGTTATAAGAGGAGAAAGTGGTAAAAGAATAACATATATTGATAAAAGAAATAATTTATCTGTTGATGAAATTATGATCGATAAAAAAAGATTTTCAAGAAATTCTTTTCCTGAAGAATTTAAATTGGTACAGCAGAAATTTGATATTTATATGATACAAACTTATGATTTGAGAAAAAAACAATTTCTTGAAGAATTCAAATAACTTTTTTTAACGAAGATTGCTTCTTCTAAATATCTCAATATATTCAAAAATTAAAATTACAAAAAATATTATCGCTGAAGCCAAATATTCAAAGAATTTTAAAATTTGAATTATTTCTGCGGGTCCTGAAATTAGATAGAATATACTAAAAATAAATTTTGTTAATGCAATACTTCCAAATGCATAAAATAATGGTGAAGGAGTATTAACTGGGAATTTAAAAAATGAAAACAAATCTCCTAAATAGAATAACAATGAAAAAGTAATAATTATAATAATATTGTTATTTAAAAAAGTTAAAATTTGAATATAAAATGGATTTTCCCATTTAATCACATTTAAAATACTAAGAACAACCAAAAATACAATTAAACTTAATAATTTGACTAATGGAATTTGCTTTAATATACTATACACATCTTTTTGCTCTTTTTTCATAAAAAGATTAAGTCTTTATCATTTTTAAATATTCTATTTCCTAATCTATTCGCATTATCATTTATAGTCTTATTTAAATTAAATAAACTATATGAAAATTATCATATATTCTACCCCAACATGCCCTTCCTGTAAGAATGTTAAAGAATTTTTAAAAGAAAAAAAAATTAAATTTATCACCAAAGATGTTTCCATTAAAAAAAATGCTGACGAGATGATAAAAAAATCTAATCAAATGAGTGTTCCGGTAATTGATATTAACGGAAAAATAATTATTGGTTTTGAAAAAGATAAATTAAATAGGCAATTAAAATAAAAGGAGGTAAAAATAATTCAAAAATTCGCTGTGCCTACGCACAGAAAAAATTAAAGTTTTTGAATACATAGAAAATATTTGAGAATATTTTCTAGCATTTTTACTCCAAAAAAAGAAAAAGGAGGTAAAAATAATTCAAAAACTCAGCTTGTGCCTACGCACAGAAATCTATTAAAGTTTTTGAATACATAGAAAATATTTGAGAATATTTTCTAGCATTTTTACTCCAAAAAAAGAAAAAGGAGGTAAAAATATGAAAAAAAAGAAATGTACAAGTTGTAAAAACGATACTTGTTCAAATTGCGGTAAATGCAAAAATTGTGGAACTTGCAAGTGCTAATTAAGTGATTAATATCTTTTATTTATTATTTTAAAATTTCATGTTAAAAAATTATGATGTAGGAATAATCGGAGGAGGAATTGTCGGTCTTGCCGGTGCAATTTATTCAGGAAGATTAGGACTAAAATGTATTGTTTTTGCTGATGAATTATTTGGAACCTTGGCAAAAACAGATATTGTAGAAAATTATCCTGGATTTAAAAAAATTAGTGGAAAAGAATTAACTAAAAAATTTTTAGAGCATGCAAAAGAGTATGATAATAAATTTGTTGAAAAAAGAGTCGATAAAATAATAAAAAATAATAATGGATTTAAATTATGCGTTAAAAATAAATGTTATAATGTAAAAAGTTTAATTTTAGCTACAGGCAGTAACTGGAAGAAATTAAATGTCTCAGGCGAAAAAGCTTTCTTAAATAAAGGAGTTCATTACTGTGCACTTTGTGATGGACCCCTATATAAAAATAAAATTGTAGCAGTTATTGGAAGCGGAGACTCAGCTTCCAAAGAAGCTTTATTATTAAGTAATTATGCAAAACAAGTTTATATTATTGCCCGAAAAAAATTTCATCCTGAAAAGATTAATCTGGAAAAAATAAAGAAAAATAAAAAAATTAAAATTTATGAAGGAATTGAAATTAAAGAAATAATCGGTAAGCAATTTGTGAATAGTATTTTATTAACAAAAAAAATTAATGACAAATATGTTTTGAATTTAAACGGAATTTTTATCGATGTTGGTATGGTTTCAAATAGCAAACTTGCAAAACTTATCGGGGTAAAATTAAATAATAAAAAAGAAATAAAAATTGATAAAGAATCACGAACTAATATTAAATATGTTTATTCTGCAGGTGATTGTGCAAATACAAAATTTAAACAGGCAATAACTGGAGTTGGAGAAGTTGTAAAAGCTGTATATTCTGCATATGAAGATTTAAAATAATTTTAAATCTTATTTTTTTTGTGGCTCATTATTGCAATATAGATGTGCAATATTAAAAGAATAATCACCGGAATTGAAAGAGCAATATGTAATTTAAATGAAAGAGCTTTGGTTAAAATCCCAAAAGTTAATTTTTCAATAAGTTGAGATTTGGTTATTCCATATCCTGTAAGAATATGAAGTACAATAACCACTGCAAAAATCCAATGAACTGTTTTTTGCAACCATTTCAAATCGATTTTCATTTTAAAAAACTTTCATTAAGATTTCCTGTATCAGAATAACCTCTTGATTCCCAATATCCTTTGTAGTTTAAGTCATTTGAAAATTCAATTTCTGTAATCCATTTTATCCATTTATATCCCCATTTATCTTCAGCAACTAATTGGAATGGAAATCCTCGTTCAGGAATAAGTGTTAAATTGTTCATTTTATAAGCCATTAATTTATCTTGATTCATAATATATTCAATTGGATAACTGGTAGTATAACCGTCGTAAGCATGAAAAATTATTGTATTTGCTTCTTTTTTCGGTTTAGCTTCTTTTAATAAATCTCTTAAAATTATGCCTTCCCATAAAATTGTTGCACTCCATCCTTCAACACAATGTAATGTGATAACCTTAGAATAACTTTTTCTGTTGATGATTTCATCATAAGAATATGACTTTTCTTCTTCAACTAAACCGGTAACTTTTAAATTATAATTATTAATATCAATCTCTTGAGGTCCCTTAATTGAATTCTCTCTAAAATCATAAATTGATGATAAATCTTTTCCTTCATAATTTCTTATCTCTAATGTTTCTAATTTTGTTGTTTTATTTAAAAAATTATCTTTAGTAAAATTAAGACTTAATACCAGGATTACGATTATTATTACAAGCGGGAATATTATCCCGAAAGTATATCCATTAAATTTTTCCATTTATTTAAAAAGTTTTTTAGCAATCATCGCTACATGTTTACCTTGAAATTTTGCAGCATTTAATTCATTTTTAGATGGCATTCTTTCTCCGGTATTCCCTGTAATTGTTGAGGCCCCGTAAGGACTGCAACCGGTAATTTCTGTTGTAATAGTTTGCCCCTTGAAGGTATAAGGTAAACCGACTATAATCATTCCATGATGAAGTAAAGTAATATGTGTGCTTAAAATTGTTGATTCTTGTCCGCCATGTTGTGTCCCGGAACTGGTGATGACTGAACCAATTTTTCCCACTAAACCTCCTTTTGCCCAGATTCCGCCTGTTGCATCAAAAAAAGTTCTCATCTGTGCCGTCATATTTCCAAATCTTGTAGGAGTTACAAAAATTATCGCATCATAATTCTCTATATCTTTTGGACTGCAAATGGGTATTTTTGCAAACTTTTTTTGTATCTCAATTGCCCCCATTTTTTCTAAAATTTCTTTGGAGAAAGTTTCTTCAACTTTTTTTAATTCAACTCTGCATCCCTTAACTTCTTTAGCTCCATTATAAGCTGCTTTTGCCATCTCAAAAATATGTCCATGAATGCTATGAAATAAAATTAATACTTTTGTCATCATGGAATATAATTAACTAATAATAAATAAATTCATGCGAATAAATTCGTTTATATCTTAAAATATTTAATTCCCAATATGCAAATATGTTCGCATAACGAATTATATTCTTGCATGAATTATCTGAATATATGGATAAAATGTGGTCTTTAATTATCGGAACCTTGATTTTAGGTTCTTTATTGGTTTATTTAATTCAGGATGATTATAATAAAAAAACTTCAGGTTTGATTATTAAAAAATTCCAAAATGCAAGCATAGAAGAATCTCCAAATGTGAGTATTCAGGAATTACCCCCTAAAGAGATTCCTAAAAGAATTATTTATGAACATATTATCAAAGTTAATTCTTCCGGATTTTACCCAAATATTTTAGAAATTAATAATGGAGATAAAGTGATATTTGTAAATATTGGAGATCAAAATCATTGGCCTGCATCAGCCCGTCATCCGGTTCATGATGTTTATCCCGGTTCAAATCTTCAAAAATGCGGAACAATGGAACGTGATAAGATTTTTGACTCTTGCGGGCAAATTGCATACGGTGAAATATACAGTTTTGTCTTTAATGAAATCGGGAGCTGGAAATATCACGATCATTTGCATCCAAGTTTAACCGGTACAATAATTGTAAATTAAATTAGAATAGATTTATACTAATATGTTCGCATTATTAATTATATTAAGTCTTTTACTATGTTATTTATGGAAAATCTATTTATCCCCTCAATTATTGCAAAAAATCAGGCAGAATATCTTGAGCGATTCAATAAAATTTCTTCCTGTTTTGATATGATTCAATTAGATATTATGGATAATAAATTTGTAAATAATAAATCATTAATGTTTGATTTTCCGATTTTAAAAAGCAAAAAATATGAAGCACATTTAATGATTCATAATCCCTTAGAATGGGCAAAAAAGAATTATATGAAAGTTGATATTCTTATTGCTCATGTTGAAAGTTTTAAAACTAAAAAAGAAATTATATCTTTTTTGAACTTTGTAAAATTAAAGAAGAAAAAAGCAGGATTAGCATTAAACTCAAAAACATCTGTTAATAGTATTAAATCTTTTATTCCGAAATTTGACTTAATTTTATTAATGACCGGTTGCCCTGGAAAAGATGGTACCAGATTTCTTCATTCCTCTTATAAAAAAATTAAACGATTAAGAAAAATTTCCCCGGAGATAATTATTGAAGTCGATGGAGGAGTTAATGATAAGAACATTAAAAAATTAAAAAATTCCGGAGCTAATCATTTTGTTATCGGTTCATATTTTCAGGAATGTAAAAATGTTTCTTTAAATTTAAAACGATTAAAAAAGTTAGTAAATTGAATTCCCAGTAAATAATATAAATCCTTTCTTATTATTTTATTAATGATAAATGCTTTTTTATTTTTTATTGGACTAATCTTATTAGTTAAAGGTTCAATTTACACTGTAAAATATTCTTCTTCGCTTGCAAAAAAATTTGGTGTTTCAGAATTCGTTATTGGTTTGACTCTGGTAGCAATTGGAACATCTTTGCCTGAATTAGTTTCTTCAATAGTTGCTTCCTTTAAAGACGCTTCTTCAATAATCCTTGGGAATATCATTGGGGCGAATATAGCGAATATTACTTTGGTTATTGGTTTAGCAGCGATAACCTCAAAATTAGTGGTAAAAACAGAATTTGTAAAAAGAGATGCTCATATGCTTTTAGCTTGTTTATTTCTTTTTATTTTTGTAATACTGGATAATAAAATCTCTTTGATTGAAGGGATATTTTTTCTTTTATTTTACTTTTCTTATTTAGTTTTTATCTTTCATTCAAAGAAAAAATTAAATGGATTTAATGAATTTATTCCCTATTTTTTTAAATTAGAATATCTTTTAACAATTAAAAGTTTTTTTATAAGAAATTTATCAAATAAAAAAAAGAAAAGAAAAAATCAATTTTATCGGGGAATTATCGGTGATATTGTAATTATTATTATCAGTTTATTCGCAGTAATTTATGGAGCAAATTTAATGATTGAAAGGGCAATTTATTTTGCTGAATTATATTCTTTTCCGAAGTTTTTAATTGGAATACTAATTTCTTTAGGAACTACTGCTCCTGAAATGACTGTCTCTATTAGTGCTGCACGAAAAGGTTTTGGAGATATTGCAATAGGTAATGCTATCGGGTCTGTTATTGTAAATACCCTTTTTATTTTAGGTTTTGCTTCATTAATCTCTCCTATAAAAATGGTTGAAGGAAATTTTTTATTTGTAATTCTTGCTTTAGTCTTTTTTTCTTTAGCTTTTTTTACTCTTATAAAAGTTAAAAAAGAAATAAGTAAATTCGAAGGAATAATCTTAATTATATTATATTTAATCTTTTTAAGTTGGACTTTAATTAGGCAGGCTATTTAAGAGAAATTATTTCTTTTTGATTACCTGTTCTTTAACAATTCTTTCAAGATCTTCCATTTTTAATGGAACTCTTGAAATAATTCCGCTTTGTGGAAGAGATAAAATTGTTGGTTCTTCAGTTTCAAGTCTTAATTCTGATCCAAGATTAACTATTGAAGGTTTAATTGCAATGTATTTTTCGTCAGTATTTATTTTAACAAAAACTCCTTTTACGGATAAATTTCCACAGATATAAATTCCGGCTTTTCCAATATAAGAATCATAAATTGTTTCTTTATCCTTATGATTTCCTAAATTAAATCCTATTTTTTTCATAATTTTTATTAATAAATCTTCTTTTTATATCTTTCTATTTTTTACTATTTCTTAGTAACATCAGAAAATCAGTTTTTTAAGACCAATATTTTCGATGTACCATTACAATAAAGGCAACAACAATAATAAATATTATCGATATTACACCAATCCAGATTAAATCAAATCCAAATTTGTTCCATTTTTCTTTAGCACTTAGATTCTCAAAATTGTGATTGAATCCAAAATAATCTTTAGTTTTTTGCATTAAAGATGGTGCAAAGTAAAGAAATGCTGCCATTAAAAATATCATTGCTAAGATAAAAAGAAAATTCAAGAAACTACTTTTCAAGGTCATAACAGATTTAATGTAAATTGTCTTTTTAAGACTTATTAAAATAATAATAAAAATAATAAAATTAATCTTTGATAACTATTATCAAATTTATTTCAACTAGCTAATTATTTCTTTTTAGCAGTTTTTGTAGGTTTTTTAGCTTTTGCTTTTCCAGCCATGGTGGTTTACCCCCTTTTTTAATCCTTTAAATAATTTATGTATCGATTGTTTTTAAATATTCTTTTTTTTGCAAAAATATTTTGGAAATTTAAAAATATTTTTTTGATTGATTTGGCTCATTTATGACCTTTTATCGTCGATGAATCCAAAAATAAGTAATTTTTCTATTTTTATCTTGGATTCTAAACTTTTTTGAATCTTTATTGTTTTTCAAAAAGATTTTTGGAGATTTAGAAACCTTTTTTGATTGATTTGGCTCATTTATGACCTTTTATCGTCGATGAACACAAAAAAGTGATTTTTCTATTTTTATCTTGGATTCTAAACTTTTTTTGATATTCATCGTTTTGCAAAAATTTTGGAGATTTAGAAATCATTTTTTGATTGATTTAATCCCCTTTTAGGCTTTTATCGTCGATAAATATAAAAAAATAATCTTTTAATTTTTCTCTTGGATTTTAAACTTTTTTGAATCTATATTGTTTTTCAAAAAGATTTTTGAAGATTTAGAAATCTTTTTTTTTATTGATTTAATCCCCTTTTAGGATTTTATCTTCGATGAATCCAAAAAAAAAGCAATTTTTCAATTTTGGTCTAAAATTCTAAACTTTTTTGAATCTCTATTGTTTTCAAAAAGATTTTTGGAGATTTAGAAACCATTTTTTTATTGATTTAACTCATTTTTAGGCTTTTATCGTCGATAAATACAAAAGAGGTATTATTTATGATTTTTCATAAATAATTGAAATAAAAAATAAAAGAGATAAAATAAAAAAATAAATTTTTTTTACATAGCTAAGAATTTCATCAATTCGTAGACTAAAAATGCCGGCCAAACGAGTGCTTTTAATACTCCTAAGAATCCTGCCAAAAATGAAGTTGCACTAGCGACATAGTAAACTACTGCTCCAATAAATCCAACTCCGTAAATTGCATGACCCCCTTGGCATGTTTCATTAAAACCACAGCATTTCATTTGAGTTTTAGAAATACTAGGTTGTTTTTTACTGACAATCTTTTTTTTCACTTTTTATCACCTCCTTTTCTTTTAAATACTAAGAATAAAATGTTTTTAAAGATTTTTAAATAATAAATAAAAAGCTTTTGTACCGAATAAATTGTGATTTGAATTAGATATAGAAAATAAATGCCCCCTGTGTAGAATTACTTTTTGTTCAAATTTGATGTGCTTTTATTATAAAACTAATTTTCCTTCTTTAATCTTTTTATAAAGTTCATCCTTAAAGATTTTCCAGTCTGAATAAATTTTATCAAAACCATACCTTTCTTCCGCCTCCAAACATCTATTTTTTATATCATCTGAAGTTTCTACCTTAATGTGTGCTATAAAATCATCTCTTAAAGTCTTTAGAAAGTCTGCTGTCTCGGGAAGAGTAATTTTATCTTTAAATTTCAGATGAGCTAGTCTATAAAAGTCCTTTATTTCTTGAATCACATAAAAGATTAAATGTTCGCTAAAGGGAGTCTCCAACCTCTTTAATTCTTCTATCATTTCTTTTGGAAAATCTTCAGGATGTTTATCTATACACTCAACATCCATTAAAAGAAAATTTATTTTGGTTTCAGTAACATCAAAAGGGAATAAAGGGGTATCCTTGCCTCGTTCTTCTAAAAATTTTTTTTGTGCTTCATTCATTTTTAATTTAAACAACTTTACTAATGATAAATTTAATTAAAATGTATAACCCATTTACTAATAAACCCAGAGAGATAGCTCCTGCAAAATTCATCCAAAAAGTTTTTCTCTTTGTTTTATTTATATTAATGTTAAAGAAAGGAAAGAAAAATTTTCTCACTTTTTCGAATTGTCCAATAGAAATTAATCCGATTAATATTGCAAGACCATTTTGCCAATCAGGACTTAAATTGAATATAGAAAGTATATTATATAACAAATATCCTACCCCTATTGCCGCTCCCCAAGAAAAAACCTGAGTTCCTGCTCTCATGAAAGAATACCAATTTGTATATTCCTCTATCAAATTTTTTATTTTATTTTCTAAATCAAGCAATGCCCCATTATCATATCCTAACAAGTTATAGTAAGAATTTTTTCCTTCTTCATTTATCCTAAAATATAATCTTAGAGTTTTTGTTCTATCTGATTTATGCTTGGGGTCGATTTTGATTGTGAATCTTTTTATTTCTTGAGGCATAGTCCTATCCATGAAGAAGTCTTCTAAATTGGTATAAGTAGTATTTTCTCCATCAAAAAATACAGATATTTCTATTATTAAAGAATCATTTTTTCTATTTGATTTTTTAACAATCGAAAATAGTTCTTCAATAAATTTCCTATCTATTGAAATAGAAGGTAAATTTATTTGTCTTTCTATTCTTCCCATTTTATTTAAAACAAATAAACCTTAATAAAAATATCCTTTAGTTAGTATTCTCAACTATAAGCAATTGTGAATATTATACGCCCCCACCGAACTCACAATCACGCACGAAACTTTTCTTCTTAATATTTGAATCCTTTCTTGAAAAAATAAGTTTCTACCACGTAATTGTTCGGATTCGAATAAAGGACAGAAAGTTTGAATCTCGCCAACCTCGAGGTTGTTTCTATCTCTTTTATAATTTGAATTTAGATATAGAAAATAAACGCCCCCACCGAGATTCGAACACGGGTCACTGCCTTGAAAGGGCAGCATTCTTGGCCACTGAACTATAGGGGCATTAAAATACCTAAGCAAGTTAGTTTAAAAAGATAACTGTCGCTGCACTTTCAAGTGAAAGGGTGAGCAATTACACTTGCATTAATTCTGAAAGTAAAATTGAAAAATCGCAAGTGTGATTGTGAATAAGCATTCTTGGCCAACTGAACTCGAAGATATTCGCGAATTTTTTGTATAGCCCCTGATATGAGCGAGTGTCTGAGCAAGGGGCATTAAAATACCTATGCAAATTAGTTTTTAAAGATAACTATCGCTGCACTTTCAAGAGGTTTTAAAAGGGCTAAAAAATCTCTCTCCTTTAACTGAAGTAATAAATAGAATAAAAAAACTTATAAATTAATTTTTTCTGCGTATTTACCGATAATAGGAGTTTCGTACATCTTACCAGATAATGAATTAATAAGTCCGATTATCCATAGTATAATATAACCAATCCATAAAGTAGGAATCGCCAAAAGACCAATTATTGTTTTTCCAAGTAAACTAGTTATAGCTTCAACAAAAACCCCTGTAATGAATAAAATCAAACTTTGTTTAGCATAAAACATAATATATTTGTTATCTCTTCGTAATCCCAATGCAAGTAAAAATCCAATAACACTCAACAAAACCGCCAAAAATGCAAAAAGTTTATGATCCTCTATTCTTTTAGGATTTGTCGCCTCTTTCTTTTTCATAAAAATATAAAATCAAATCAGTATTTAAAAGTAATTATTTTTCACAAATATGATGTTGTAAACATCTAGGTTCATATCCTTCCTTTTCATCACCAATTAAAATAATTGGTGCGTTATATGGGGCAGGAATACCATCAATTAATCTTTGAGTTCGTGTTGCATCTCTTCCGCAATTATTATACATACACACTGCAGAAAGCTTTGTAACTGAATTAGCCAAACTCATTAAATAAGGCATTATCCCAAAAGGCTCACCTCTAAAATCAGTATCTAAGCCAGAAACTAAAATATTAATCTCTTTTTTCAATAAGCTTTCAAGAACTTTAATAAGACCTTTATCAAAAAATTGAACTTCATCAATTCCTAAAACATTATATCCATTCATTAAATTTAAAATTTCTTCTGGCGTGTCATAATTAATAATCTGGCTGAATAAATAATCTCCCCCTCGGGATTTAATCCCGTTATCTCTGGTATCAAGCGAAGGTTTAACCAAAAGACTTTTACATCCGCTAATGTATTTAATTCTATCCAAACGATTCAGTAATTCTTTACTTTTTCCGCTTTTCATTGGACCGCAATATACCTCTAAAAATCCTGGTTTAAAACCCGAGTTAATCATAATAAAAAAATTAACTTTTATTTTAAATAGTTTGATAATTCCTTAAAGGTAATTAATTTTTTAAAATTCAAGATTTACTTTGTAAATCTTTATATCTTCAAAATATAAGCAGAAATTCATTTATAATTTTTATAGCTTCAAAATATATTGTTTTGAATGAGTCAAAGATTTACTTTGTGAATCTTTGAATAAGAATCATAGCATCCTTACCTGAAATCTTTCCATTAAACTCTTTCATGATTAAACCCATGTAAGCATTAGGATTCAGCCCAGGTTTTTCATTAATAATTTTCATAACTTTTTCTTCAATAACACTTGAATCTTCTTTCTCAATATTTAATGCTTCATTAATATTAATACCCTTAGCAATTTTATCCATAACATCTTTAATATCTCCTTCTTCAATTTTTTTCTTGTGGAGTGCAATTAAAATCTCAGACAAAATATCCTGATTAAAAATTTCATTAATTTCAAGTAAAGAAATATTATTTTTTGTAGCAATTTCTTTTGGAAGAATTAAAAGAATTTTAGCGATTAATTGTGGTTTATCAATAATATAAAGTAAATCTTTATAATCATTAAATCTATCTGATTTAAATAACATTTTGATCATATCCTGAGTTAATCCCTGTTTTTTCAAATCCTCTTCAATTTCACTTTTCAACTTCGGTAAATTTTTTTTAACATCATTAATCATATCTCTTGAAATCTTTAATAGTTCTAAGTCTGTTTCAGGATACATCCTTGCACTCCCCGGCAGGGGCCTTAAATATTTAGTGGTTTTATCCGGCATTGCATTTCTTACTTCCATATTTGTAGGAGTTTTATTATCTGATAATTCCATTTGTCGTATAATCTCATTATCTATTGTTTCAACAAAAATATCCATATCTTGCATACCCTTAATTTCAACTCTATTTTCTCCACGAATAGAAACATTAACATCTTGTCGGATTGTCCCGATACCCCTTCGAACTTTACAACTTCGTAAAATATCCCCAATTTTTAAAGCAACTTCTTTAGCATGTTTAGAATCTTTAATATCAGGAGAAGTAACAACTTCAACTAATGGGATACCTAATCTATCCAATCTGTAAACTTCAACATTTTCTTCTCGGGAAATATTTCTTGCAGAATCTTCTTCTAAGAATAGTCCATAAATTCCAACTTTGCCTTTTTCCGTTTCAATATATCCATCTCTGGCAATCATAACTGTTCTTTGAAAACCTGAAGTATTTGAGCCATCAATAACTGTTTTTCTCATAATTTGAGTGATTGGAACAATTTTCATATTCATAAGTAGTGCAATTTGCATGGCAATTTTTAATGCTTCAAGATTAATTTGATGAGGAGGTTCTTCATCAAGTTCAATTAAACAAGTTGAATCATATCCTTGATAAATAAATTCTTTATCTTTTTGCATTTGATGTTTTACAGAAATATCAATTTCTCCCCCTTCACCCGCAACAGCATGAAGTTTTCGTTTAACAGTATATTCCGGTTCATCTTTTCTTAAAACCGAATCACAATTACAAAATAATTTTTTAGTATCAAGTTGCTGGTGTATCTCCAATCCTGCTTTAAATTTTAATTCTTTATAATTAATCATAAAAAATTGAAGAATAAATAAGTTAAAAATGTTTGTTTGGAATAGAAATTTGCAAATAAAAATAAAGTATATTCTACAAAGTATATATTAAAGTATATATATAATTTGCAAAAAAAAAAGATTAACCAAACGAGCATTTTCATCTATGAAAAGATTACTTTTGCTCGTTTGGTCATGATTATCTCATCTAATTGTTAGGGCGGGAGAATTAACTGACCCCAGGAAAATCTACAACTGAAAAAACTGAATAACCCTGAAGTTGTAGTTTTTTACTCCCCTTTAAATCCGGAAGGTCGATGATGAAATTGCATTCAGCTACTTTTCCTCCCAACTTCTCGACCAAGAGGCATGCGGCTAGTGCAGTACCACCGGTGGCGATGAGGTCATCAACAATTAAAACTTTTTGTCCTGGCAGAATTGCGTCCATATGCATTTCTATGGCGTCAGTGCCATACTCAAGAATGTATGTCTGGCTAACTGTTCTGTAGGGAAGCTTTCCTTTCTTTCGTATAGGGACAAAAGGTTTTCCCAATCTGTTTGCCAGGATGGCCCCAACAATGAACCCTCGTGCCTCAATGCCGGCGATGACATCTATCTCTTGGTTCTTGTACCTCCTTAAGAGAATTTTGATAACTTTTCTCATAGCCTTGGGACTCTGAAACAAGGTAGTGACGTCCTTAAACAGGATTCCTGGTTTAGGAAAATCTGGGACGTCTCTGATTTCATCCCTGATAAACTCTAAATCTTTTTTCATTTTTACTCCTTGAGTTTAAGCCAAATGAGCAATTTCAAGTTACAAAATTTACTTTTGCTCGTTTGGTCATGGCTATATTGCCTGTTGAGTTGTTGAAGCTTTTTCCTTTTCTTTCGGAGTTGAGCATCGAGGGTAAGCGTTCACAATGAACAGATAACCTGTCAGGAGTTGATCCTCGAAGAAATATACTGCTTCTCCCTCCTGAATCTTAATCATGCATGATGCTCCAAGCTTCCGAGCCTCGATTTTAACTTCGCTCCAAGCTTCTTCCTTTGTTGGCAGGATTATCTTAATCTCCCAACCACTCAGTTTTGAGATCTCTTTTCCTACCTCATAAGGCATTGTCCGATATTCCATAATCTGGAATTCTTCATCTGCCGGAACTGGTACTGATGCTTCCTCTGTTGCTGGTTGTTGAATGGTTTCTTCGCCTCTGGTTTTGTTCACAAATACGGCTAAAAGAATCAGAAGTAAAAAACCGATGAACCTCCAAAAATTTTTATTACTCATGACGTCCTCTCTATTTTATTGTTCTTTAATGATTAATATTCAGTTTTAATTTTGCAATGGTGTATCCTCCTTACATTGAATTACTTATCCTTTTTTCATACACCATTGAATCATTGTAAATCCCATCACCAAATTTCCTTTTTCACTACGGCATTCATTTCCTTTTATTTTGCAACTTTCTCCTTTATATTGCAGTGATTTTTGTTGAGTTGTTTTTAAATCTTGTACCAATAAACAAGCATAGTCATTTTGTGCTGCGATATTTTTTGCAACTCCTATTAAGTCTTTTTTTGTTCTCTGTGAATTTCTTCCTTCTAAGCCAAATTCAAATGGTTTACCTCCGATTAAACCTTTTCCGATTTCATACACTTGAACTTCTGAAGGTTCAATTGCAAATGATACAAAGAATATTGCAACTGAAAAAATTGTAACAACTGAAATTACTGATACTTTTCTCATGGTGTTTCCTTTAATTTATTTTTGGAATGAAATTTTTATCTCGTTTTTTAATTCTGCATTGGCGTATACCCCTCTTGATGAATTCTCTGTTGTGCTTAATGGCGTTTCACGCAATCCTCGGCAATGAATGCATCAATTTTCATTTCTGAGAAAAATACGATGTTTGTTTGATGCAGGTCCTTGGCAATAATTACACAATTCCCTCCGGCAACCACAGTGATTTTTTTAAGGTGAGTGATATAGGGTTCTTTTTCATCATTGCTCCTCTCTGAGATGACCGATCTTTTAAACACCCAACCTTTGAAAGTATGTTCGCCGAGATTAACAACTTTAATTCTCTTGAGTTGTTGAGGCGTAACGCGATTGTATGCCTCTTTGATTTCTCGAAAGTTGTTTTCTTCATCTTGAAACAGCAGATGGTTATCATCTTGTGCATAAGATAAAGATGCCAAGTTGACAAGTGTAAAAAGTATAATAACAAGTTTCATGATTTTTCTCCTTAATGAAATGGTTTGTTAAAGACTATTCATCCACGATTGGTTCTGGCAAAGGTTTACATTCTCCCCATATAAGGAGTCCATAGATATATGGATATTTTATCCCGGGAAAATACTCGAACATACCTTTTTCCAAGACATAAATACAATGAAGATTGTGTGTATTTTTGACCTTTTCAATCCAGAGTCTTTCAATTTCTTCAGGGGTAATGTCTTGTCTTGTAATGCCCCATTCAGAACGCATAATCACTTCTTGCTTATTGTAAGTTGCTTCACCAAAGTGAAACACCTGAATGGTCTCGCCTTTAGAGTTTTTAATTTCATACGGCTTTGCCATAGAAATTGAAGCTGAAAAGACAATTGCCAGCAAAATTATTACTGTAGTTTTCATATGTACCCCTTAAGTAGATTATTTCACAGGTTGACTTGATTCTTCAGATATCTCTGGGCAAGTTTCAAAACCGATTGTTTTAATTTGATTCAAAAGGTCACCTGTGCTCAATTGAACTACATTGCTTTTTTCAATGGTCAAAATACATTTTTTCCCGTTGATCTTGGCAATTTTTTGTGCAGTATTAAGAACATCGTTAGCTTCTGTATCAACAACAATTATTCCCAGTCTTTCTTTTTTAGGTGCAAAGATAAAAATTGATATCTGTGGAGAGTTTATGTCAAGGTCATAGACCCTCACTCCTTTTGCATCTTCATCAGAGATTTTAGCCAGCTCTTCCTTTGTATATTCTCTTACACTTCCTCGGTCAGTAAATGATTTTGCGAAAAATTTTGTTGATGTTTCTATTGTCCGCAAAGGAATCATCGATGCATTGGCTGGTGGAAGGAAATCCCCGATAAAGAACCAGGAAAAACTAATAATGATTGTTGAAATAACGATGAACCATCCTATGCAATCTTTTAACTTTTCCATGATGTTTTCTCCAAACTAAAATTGTTGTAGTTAAGGCAACCTATAATTTAGCTTCAAATCAAAGGTTGCCTTTGGCATTGATGGTTATTTCGCAGGTGTTACAGCATCGACTTTTTTGTGGCATTCCATAGCCAACCCGAAGTAAATCCATGCTTTTCCTTCTTTGTCTTTTCCCTCAGCAAGGCGGACTATACATTTGGGCTTGAACGAGAATTTTTTTGTTTTTTCAACAATCTCTTCAATCATCTCGTTAATGGTTATGCTTTTGTCTTTGGCAAGCATTCGATAAGCCCCGATCTTTCCGGTAATTTCAAGACCTTCTACGTCAAAGACTTGAACTTCCGTTTGTGGTGCCGGTACGATTTCTTCGCTTCTGGCCCTGTCGATAATCAGTGTAGCCAACATTGCCAACAGAACAATGATTAAGAAACCGATAAATCTCCAAAAATTTTTATTCATAACGTCCTCTCTATTTTTATTGTTCTTTAATGATTAATTACTCAATACTAATTCTGCATTGGCATATCCTCCTGCTGATTATTGCTTTTCTGCGGGATTTAGAGATAATACCCTAAGATAATCAAGGACATTAGAATCATAAGTACAGTCATGATTTTGAAAATATACATCTTTTGTCCTCCTCCTCTTTTTGAATTTTATATAAAAGACAAACCTCCTCGTAAATCGTTGATGATGTCCCGAGCATTCTCAAGACCTACCGAGAGTCTGACCATGTTCGGAGTAATTCCTGCACGCTTTAATTCTTCATCAGTATATGACGAGTGTGTCATCGAGGCTGGATGTTGAATGAGCGTGTCGCAGTCTCCAAGGCTTACGGCAATTGTGCAAAGATACAAATGATTGCAGAAATATGCGGCATCTTCTTTGGTTTTTCCTACTTCAAAACAGATTAAACCCCCTCCAAGTTTCATCTGTTTCTTGAAAATGTTAAACTTCGGGTTTGTTTTAAGAAGACCTGGGTAGCGGACATTTGAGACCTTTGGTTCACGAAGAAGCAATTGAGTAATAATTTTCGCATTCTTTGAATGTTGCTCCATTCGTATTGCCAAGGTTTTAAGACCACGTGAAATTAGCCAGGCATCGCTCGGAGATAAAATTCCTCCAAGATGGATTTGGGTTTCAAGCCGTAGCGATTTCAGGAGGTCTTTTTTTCCAACGATAAAACCAGCAATAACATCGCCGTGACCGTTGAGATACTTTGTTCCGGAATGCATGACCAAATCTGCTCCCAGTTTCAACGGTTGCTGAATGTATGGTGAACAGAAGGTATTGTCTACACAAAGTAAGATGCCATGCCTTTTGCATACCTTAGATACAGCATGGATATCAATGAGTTTCATTGTCGGGTTCGCCGGAGTTTCCAGAAAAACCAGTCTGGTCTTTTCATCAATCAGGCTCTCAAGTTCACCCATTGAGTCACCAGTAAAAAACCTCGCACCGATATTATATTTTGGCAAGGTTTCTTTGGCAAGACCCATTGTCCCACCATAAATAATGGTGTTATAGATAACATTATCTCCGGCTGAACATAAATGCAAGATTAAACTTGCTGTCGCTGCCATACCAGAACCAAAAGCCACGCAGTCTTCTCCACCTTCAAGCGATGCAACGATTTGCTCTAAGGCTCTGTTGGTAGGGTTAGATAACCGAGTATATATGTATCCTTCTTCCTCACCAGCAAAGCATCTTCCTCCCTGTTCAGTTGAATCAAACCCGAAAGTGGAAGTCCTGTATATCGGTAATGTTACTGCATTATACTGGTTCTTAAATTGATGTGCGTGAATCGCCCTTGTTTCAAAATCATAATTTTTCTTTACCATTTTTTCCTCCCTAAATAAATTTAATGATTAGGCAACCTTCAATCAAACAACAATTAAAGGTTGTCTTCTTTTGGTTATTTACGAAATGATTCAAACCACATCTTGAATGTCTTGGCACGACTTTTGATCTTGTTCGAGTCAGTCATGTTCAGGTCTTCCAGAACTTTCTCAGTTTTCGGCGAAAGCTTGCAGGCCTCCTCGGAAAAGTCATACTGGCCTCCTTGCGACTTGTCCATGTCCATGATTTCCTTTGACCTTTTGGCAGTTATAACTCTCCAGAGTGATTGAAGATGACCCCCGCAAAAACCAAGGTACAAGAACCAAATTCCTACTCCAATGATTCCTGCAATGATTATCCAAGATAAAATTTTAACGAATAGAATTAATGCCATAGCCGAATTGCTCATGATGTTCTCCTCGAATTTTTGATTCTCAAATCAAATTGTTAATGCCTTGTAATGCAACACTGTCCCTTCCCTCTCGATGGGGGCTCATATTCTCTTGCAATGAAACTCCTGTAAATGAAATAAGGCCATGAGATATAAATAACCCCCATGCTAATTCCAGAGGCAATAACATTCCAATCAAGAAGTAGATTGTAATAAATGCTTATGCCGAGTATAAATATAATCACTCTGTAAATCACTTTGCTGTTATAGTAAAGTACTACCTGCAACAGCAGTGGTATCCATAAATTCTGGATAATCTGCAGGGTAATGATTATCATCCCTACAAAAATCGTAGTTCTCTCACTAGAGAATGGTTGATAGAAATAGAGATAACAACCGGTGGTAAACGGAATAGACCAGATACCAGATGCAACTCCGACAGCTAATGATTTCAAAATATTTTTCATGATGTTTCTCCTTAGATAGGTTTTAACCATGGGAGTTTGGTATGAGTAACAGTTGATATCCAAATATATGGAATCTTGCTATCATAGAAAACTCCTTCATTTAGAATCACAATGTATTTTCTTCCGTTGGCATTGGCAATTTTTTTTATGAATTCCAGTGCAATTTCTCGCGATCTTGCAAAGGATCGAATTGCAACAAAATCATTAGTTTTTTTTACATATTGAGTAAGTTCAGACATTTTCATGTCATCAAACTCGTCAATATGAAAGACAATAACTTCTTGTGCAGGTTTTACAAGCTTTTGTATAGAATCATCATTATAACCTCCAATTCTCTGTCCTGATTTATCATACATCGTGGCAACTTCCAGATTATCAGAATATGCCGCTCCTGAAAACATCAACGCGATTAAAGTAATCACAACAAGATTTTTCATAGTATTTCTCCTTTTGTTTAATACCCAATGTTATGCTCGAATTCCTTTAATCGTTTATGAATTGAGCGAAGTTCAGTAATGGTAGTCCAGTTGCCGATGAAAATAGAAAATGATTCACGTACTTTGCTGAAAGCATTGGATACTTGAACCAGCATGCCCAATGTAATAAGACCTGTAAACAATCCTGGTCCCATAATTAGGTAAGGAACAATGACCATCAGTTGCTCGAAGAAGTTAACCCATACGTCAAAGTAGCCGTAGTGGAGAAACAACCGGTTATAGTTGAATTTTAGTCCGGTGAATAGCTGGATTATGGTCTCTGTTTTTCCATAGTTTATCTTGTCGTCCTCGGCATATACCAACTCTTTACGAAACGCCGCCTCCACCTTTTGGTTATTGTATTCAAGTCCAGGCAGTTTTATTCCGACAAACCAGGAAATAAGTAATCCCCCTATTGAAACGACGAGGGCAACCCAGACAAGGCTTCCAGGAATATCTTTTATCCTCTCAATTTCAACTCCTTTACTGAGTCCCCAAAGAATCGGCAGAAAAGCCAAGAGAGTCATAATTGCTCGGATGACTTGTAAACCAAGACTCTCGACAATCCTCGCAAATCGATAGATGTCTTCTTGAATACGCTGACTTGAACCTTCCACTTCACCTTCTACTTTCTGCCATCTGGCGACATATGAAAACGTCATCGCCTCTCGCCATTTAAAAGAGTAGATGCGGGTAAAATATGACGTTACAGTAGCAATTAAAACATAAGGAAAAGCAATTTTTGCAAACTGTAACATCGAAGCCCAAAACTCTTCTACTTTGTGTTCAGTAGCCTTTTGGAGAATATTGTAAAAGGCACCGTACCATTCGTTGAGTAAAACAGAAAGCTCAACTTGAACAAGTAGTGCAATGAATAAGAACAAGCAACCGCCATAAGCCCAGAACATCCATTTTCTTGATGCAAAAAACGATTTTAACATAATTACCTCCCTGCAAAATTGAACAAAGTTTATTGATTAACTCAAGTTGTTTTAATCAATTAAAAATTAAACCTTCTAAATTATTCGCTGATTAAAACCTCTTGAGGTTTAATCATTTTTTAAGCCAGATAACATCGCAACTGACTATTATCTGGCTTAAAGTTAAGGTTTAGTTACCTCGGCAAATAGGAGTTTTCATCACTTGCCGTCGGAATGGTCTGTTCTTGTTGTGTTTCAGGTGCTTGCATTAATTGCAGGATATTTGTTGCAATCACAAGAGCACCGAGAATGATAATGATAACAAAACTAAATCTTACCCATTTTTGATTTGTGCCGTTTTTCATACTTTCCTCATTTGTTTTTGTTGTTGTTAAGGCAACCCTTAATCCTTCTTGCCGTTGGTGGTGGGTAGGCTAAATGCCGTGATTGTAGTAGGAAATTTCCTGATTCAAGCTAGGTTCTTCAATGGCAGGATTTTCAATAACAATATTTCCCCAGATAATGATTGTTGCAAATACTAATGCGAAAATTTTGGACATACTTTTACCTCATTATAGTTTTAGTGTTTTGGAATTTTGTTGATTAATCACAATCTTATTTATTCGATAAAATCACCTCCTTTAACTTCTAATTTAGATTCATCTTTGGGCATTTCTGCTGGTTTATCCCGGTATTTGATATTCTGTTGCCGTCGGAATGGTCTGTTCTTATATTATTGATATAATAACACAGAAGATGATAATAAAGATAAGAATATCATTTTCGTCATACATATTATTTTCTCCTTCATTTTAATGATTGTTTAAAGGCAACCTTTAATCATCTTGCAATCAAAAGTTGCCCTTGGTTTTGGCGATTAACTTTATTTAATCTTTTTCAATCCGGCACTATTTTTATAGGAGAGCAAAATAGTGCCTAGAATAGTTATGGGCAAAAACATCCATGTCAGTAAGGGGGTAATGATCGCGAGCACAACATCCATTGTCGCTTCTGCAAGGTTTTTTGGATCATTTTTTTTAACGCAGGTATCCCAGATTTTAATAGGATTTAGAAATTCATTCAAATTCTTTTTAAAAGATTCTTTATCAAAAGAGTATTTCATGATGTTTCTCCTTTTAATGAAATAATTGTTTTAAAGACAACCCTCAATTAACCTTCAACCAAAGGTTGCCTTCTTTTTAGTTAGCGAGTTGCCGGCGAGGATGCTATTCCTTCAGCGGAAGATCCATATCAGTATGAAGTTTATGATACATTTCTGGTGTAACCTCGTAAATCATCACCTTTCCCTGATATATTACCTCGATGCGATATGATGCCAGATAGAGGTTTTTTTGCATACCGACAATCTTTCCCCCAGGAACTTTTTGCAATTCTTCTATCGTTAAGCTTTCTCCAAAAGGGAAACCTTCTGATGGTCCAAAAAAATATGGGTATGCGGTTAAAGTAGCTATGCCGATAATAGCAATAACAATCAACAGCTCAATAAGAGTAAAACCTTTTTTATTCATTATGTTTCCTCCGTTGGAATGATTTTAACATTCTTGCGAATGTCAGAAGAAAGTGCATTAAACTCCTCCATGGTACAGAGCGAAGGAGTTTGGCACCATTTGTCAAGATAAATCTTTCCATCTTTTTCATAAACGATTGTTTGGCGATGGGTTCCAAATAACCTCCTCATGAATTTCTCTTGTTTTTTATCCATGGTTTCACCTTTTGCAAAGGCAACCTTTAATCATCTTGTAATCAAAGATTGCCTTTGTTCGTTGCCGGTGGTGGAATTATTGAAATGCCTTTCTCGGAAAGCCGTTGGGATTCCCACGTCGACAGGCTTTTTCCGAAACTGTTTTTCTTGTAATCAGCTCAGCAGGGGTGATAATTGTAAATCCCCAGTTCAAGACAGTTTCAAGGGTTACACATGGGGTTAAAATGAGAGCTGCCAAGCCGTTACACGTCCTGTCAGAATAAAGGCAATTATTATTCGGATTAAAATAAAACCCTATTAATCCCTTATCCTCTTGTATTGCTTGAAGTAATCTGTGTGTCATGTTCATGGTAATTTCTCCTTACTAGTTTTTTAGGCTTTTAAAACCGAATCTTCCAGCCCTTTGTCTGAAGTTCCCGAATAGAAACCGGAAGCTTCTTCAAGTTAATGGCTTTGCCAATTTTCGGAATGAGTTTATTTTCCCTCAAAATGTAAAGTGTTGCCTGAGGAATAATCTCTCGCATTTCTTCCCATTTGGCTCTGGAATTTACTTTTGCCATAGCTCTTCTCCGGTTAATTTTTTTTGAGAATCTCTTTCCAACTCATTGCCAGAAAAAACAACACCAAGGCAAGTGGACCATACTTAAACAGCAATAGGAAAATAAATTCAAGCATGTTCTGCCTCCCTAATCAATTTGAATAAAATTTTTGTCATGGGTAAGAGGATCATAATCTAAAAAGATATACCTCTGCATGAGTCCTTCTTCTTGCCGGCGAAGTTGACGTTCTTCCTTTGCAGTAAAACATCCTTGCCATGCTATTGCCATATGAGCTGTTGTACTCTCAAAAGAATTTTGAACTTTCAACATGGCAGAGTACAGTCGAAGATCTTTTTCCGGTGTAAACTTTTTAGGATATTTTGTGTTTACTGGAAAAGGAAATGCCGGATTCGATGGATAATCTGGTTCGTCATCATCATTGAACCAATCATCTCCCCAACCGTCATCGTCGCAGAAGTTTGCAGGTTCATCCATTGCAAGGTCTTCCTGAGGACAAATATCTTCTTGCTGGTACATACTTTTACCTCCTCATTGATTGATGTTATAGATTACTTTTTCTTTCTTTGTTTTTCCCTTACTTCTATAAACTTCACGATGCTCAAGCTGATAACCAATGCGAGGATTATGCTCGCAGGAATTAACGCCCCAATCAGCAAGTTCTGGTTCTCAAGAAATTCTTGAAACATAATAGTTCCTCCCTAAATTGAAATTGATAAAAAAATTAGGAATAAGATTGTACTTGTTCCTAAAATAATTTGAGTCAGCAAGTTTTGTTTGTTCTGAACTTCCTCCTCAATTTCCTCCATAATCTTTACTCGGCCGTATTTTGGGGATTTTCCCTCTAAATTTTTTATTAGCCCAGAACTCACAATTATCCCTTGAATTCTGGAATAGATGAACAACAAATTATCTGTCATTACTGTAAGAATAATAAGATAATCTCTTGTTTCCTCTTTGTAAATTTCCGGGCTTGAATGGATAATCCACGAAAACATAATGCAGGTTATAAAAAGGGGTGAGCTACTCCAGATTAATTGCTTTATTCCTCCTGAAATGTTTGGAGTATCTTTAATAATCAAAAATCCGATAATTATTCCCAAAAGAATAATCTCTCGATATCCTGGGATTACACACAAAAAGGTATAACCTCCAAATCCTGCAAGCAATAGGTTTATTTTTTTCATAGCATCCTCCTTATTGTTTAACTTTGTACATCAAAAGCACCATCCCTATTACAACAAGAATAATCCCCAGAAAATTGATTGGAGTAAAAACCATCTTGTTAAAGTATCTCGGGAGTGCAATTGCTAACATTGGAGCAAGAATATATGCCCATGCTCCATAAGAATTCATAATTGTTAATGGTAAGGCCAAATTAGGACAGGTTGAATCGGTCAGCACTTGAGAATAAAGAACATTCGCAAGTGTACCAACGAAAAATCCTAAAAATATCACGATGAGTAGCGGTATTAAAGGATGATATAAATCTTCTATTTGGAAATTATTAAACTTCCCAAAAGAAAAAATAACCATCCCTAAGATTGCTCCAACATTCCAAGCAAAGATAAGAGATTCAGACTTCATTCCCCAACCTTTTCCAAAAAAACTGAACAAGAATGGAAAAGGAAGAAAACATATTAGGACGATAAATGATTTTGTTATCCATCCCAGATTCATGAGACTGTTCATGGCATTAATAAAGTAATTCATAATGTTCCTCCTTAATTTAGAGATTAGAATTTTTTGTTCATTAATAAAAAAATAATTTTATTTTATGTGATATCCTCGAAGGCCGAAAGTTTACACTTACATTAATCCCGAAGGTAAAGATAAAAGCTGTAAGTGTGGGCTTGAGTTTAGAGATATCACCGCTCCGCAATTTGAGGAAGCTTAAAAGAAACCAGCGGGTGTCTTTTATTTTTTTAATAATATTCAAAAAAAAAGGCAACCTTCAATTAAACAAACAACCAAAGGTTGCCTTTCTTAATCATGTGGTGCCGATGACGTTATCAGCTTTTTTTGTCGCCGTTATCGTAGGTGTTGGGCAGGTCACCGAATGGATTGATAATAATAATAATTGCTTGGCGTTCGGGTTTGAGCTCAGGATGTTTCTTGATGAGTGCCGTGATCATTTCTTCTTCGGTGGCATAGCTGACAGATTCAATATCCTGAGCAAATTGTCTGATGTTTCGACAATTTTTGCATTGGCACATTGTTTTTGAAATTTCAATAATTCTCTGGTAAATAGGCCATCCTTCAAATTTTTTCATATTTCACCTCATTATTCTGTTTGTGGTTTTAGGCAACCTTCAATTAAACAACAATCAAAGGTTGCCCCTTTCTTCTTCAGGCATTGGTGCCGATGGCGTTATCGGTTTTTGTTGTCAAACTTCTTGGGGTTATCAAGCCGATCGAACAGCTGTCGCAAATCTTCTCTCTGAACCGTATTGTTTGTGAGGTCGTCGTCGAGGTTTATTTCCATAATCGTTAATTTGATTAATTGGAACTGGTCGGGATACTTCTCTATCAGTGCCATGGTCATTTCCTGCTCAGTAGCATAAGTACTGACGCCGGATTCAAGATCCTGGAAAAATTGCCTTATGTTCTGGCACTTTTGGCATTGGCAACATCCATTTGCAATCGTTTTCATTTCTTTGTAAACAGGCCATCCTTCAAATTTCTTTTCCAACTTTTCCATGTTTTCACCTCGTTATTCTGTTTGTGGTTTTAGGCAACCTTTAATTAAACAAACAACCAAAGGTTGCCCCTTTTTCTTATTCAGGCATCCGGTGTTATTTGTCCTTCTTCTCGTTATCTTGACCGGAATTTTCCTTGCCTGTTTCATCGGTCTGAGGTTTTTTATTACGATTGCAGTTGCAATTACATTTACTACAATCTCCCAATTTATTTTCTTTTGACTTTCGCCAATGAAGAGAAAAGAAATCCCTTCGTGACATCTTCATCATGTTCTCCTTTCTGCGTTTCAAAGGCAACCCTCAATTAAACAACAATTAAAGGTTGCCCCCTTTTTTATTTAGGTGCTAGTGCAAACTGCACATTTAATTGCTGAATCAACCTTTCTTTTTGGAGCCACCGGCATCAGCAGGTTTCTGCGTGTTCTTATCCGCCTGATCTTGATCCTTGTCATCATGACATCCACCGCAACATCCATCATCGTCTTCCTTGTCATGACATCCGCCACATCCCTTGTTTTTGTTCTCGTTCTCGTTCATGGCATTGCCTCATAAAGAATTTTTTTGATTGCACTCACTATTGGCACAATCGATTCTACTTCTTACAACTTTTAATCCTGCATTGGCGTATCCTCCTCTATTTGATTGCTAACTATTTGGTGCCGGCAGTGGCGATGTTATTCAGATAAAGGGCATCCGCTGAGATCTGAGAGTTTTTGCAAAGAACGTTTTCCCCCATATCGTTGACCATCCTTTGAAATCCATGTAGGATAAGCTTGAATCTTTGCATCATTGCAAGCTTTTGGCGATTGCTCGCATTCTGTAAAGTCAATATACTGGAATGATTCGCCGAACAACTCTTTCTGGCTGAGACAGTGCTGGCACCAGTCGGCACCATACATTTTGAAGCCTTTGTCAGTCAAGCACTTGGCGAACTCGTCAAGGTTTGAATCTTGGGCAGTAACAGTACCTGCGATGAACAGGGCAAAGAAAATTCCCGTGACTATTATTGTGATTCTTTTCATCGTGTTTTCCTCATTTTGTGGTTTGTTTTTGTTAAAGGCAACCCTTAATTAAACCTCAATCAAAGGTTGCCCCTTTTTTACTTAGGCGTTAGTGCCGGTGAAGGATGGAGGAAGTGGAAGATCCATGCCAACGCTGATATTCATGCCAATGCTGAGCTGATAATATGTTTCTGGGGTAACTGTGCAAGTTCGCACTTTATGCTGAAACAGAATATCAATGAGGTATGAATGATGCCTGAGATTTTTTTCCATCCCGACAATTCTTCCCCCTTTTGTTACATTTTTTAAGTTTTCTATTGTTAATTTATCATTCATGATAAAGAGTTCTGCGTATTCCATTTTTGTAACCTCTTATTATGCTTTGTAGTTTTAGGCAACCCCTAATTAAATATCAATTAAAGGTTGCCCCTTTTTATCTAGGCGTTAGTGCCGGCAGAATGGTTATTTACGATGTTCTGGGTGGCCTCGTCATGATCCATTCGATATCTTTGTCAATAGCAGAAAACATCATTTTCGCTGAGGCAATCTTTAAAATACAAATTGCCAGAAAACATATTCCTAACATAATGTAACTCCAATTTTTTGTTAAAGGCAACCTTCAATTAAATATCAATTAAGGGTTGCCCCTTTTTTACTCAGGCTTTGGTGCCGGGCGACAGGTTACTTAAATATAGTACGGCCGAAAGCCTTGCCAATCAATTGTACCGCTCCCATTGCCAAAGGAAGAATGATTTGGAAGAAAGGGAGTGCGATAATTCCTACCACGATTGTTGTTGCCATAATTGTGCCTCATTTGTTTTTTGTTGTTTGTTTACTTATCTCTTCATCTCTTACTGGATTTTAATTCTGCATTGGCGTATCCTCCCTTCATTTGATTGCTAACTATTTGGTGCCGGCAGGGCGATGGTTATTGCTGAAGTGGGAAAGTCATGCCGACGGCAAGTTGGGAATAGACTTTCTGGTTAGTGCGAAATGTGATGTTGTTCACCGTGATGTAGCGTCCGAAGAAGGTTTCATATTTTCCCGTGACCTTCCCGTTCTGAATGGCTTCCAACCGTTCCTGTGCTTTCGAAGTCAAGCAGAAAAATCCAAATGCCAAACCAGTAACTGCGATAAATGCTAATGTCATTTTGTGCCTCATTTGTTCTTTTTGTTGTTAAGGCAACCTTCAATTAAACCTCAATTAAAGGTTGCCCTTTTTACTTGCTAGTGCAAACTTGCACGTTGAAGATTATCAGCTTCTCTTTTTGGAGCCGTCGGCAGGTTTCTGCGGTTTCTGCGTGTTCTTATCCGCCTGATCTTGATCCTTGTCATGATCATGGCACCCTCCGCAACATCCATCATCATCGTGACCATGTTTTTGATCCTTGTCATGACATCCGCCACATCCCTTGTTTTTGTTCTCGTTCATGGCATTCCCTCATAAAGGATTTTTTTGATTGCACTCACTATTGGCACAATCGATTGGTACTGCATGGTACAACTTTTAATTCTGCATTGGCGTATCCTCCCTCATTGGTTAACTATTTGGTGCCGACAGGGCGAGGTTATTGCTGAAGCGGAAGAGTCATGCCGATGCTGAGTTGAGCGTATACATCATGGCTAACATGGAATGTGATGTCGTTTACAGTAATGTATTTCCCGAATGAGTTTTCATACTTGCCGGTGACTGTTCCGTTCTGAATGGCTTCCAACCGTTCCTGTGCTTTCGAAGTCAAGCAGAAAAAGCCGAAGAATAAGCCGGTTACTGCGATAAATGCTAATGTCATTTTGTGCCTCATTTGAAGAATGATTTTGATTACGTTTTTGCTATTGCTAAACGCGATTTTTTTAAAACATTTTAATTGCCCATTGGTGTATCTCCTTTTTTGCGGTTGTTGTTTGTCATCATTGATCTTGAGCCGGCTGAGTGACCTGTATAGGTACTTGCTGAATCTCGGGCTCATGACCAAAATAGATGTTAATTGCAATGATAAAAGGTATGAGCGTTAATCCGATAAGAACTCCCATAATAATTTTGTAATTCATGTTCCTCCTATGTCTTATTTTGTTAATGCAACCTTCAATTAAACTCAACTAAAGGTTGCCCCTTTTTTACTTAGGCGTTAGTGCCGGCAGGTTACTCAGATTTGTAAATCAGTAACTGATAAAACTGAAAGGCGAAGACTGCGTGTTGTTCTCTGTGCTTCTCTACGGAAAAAATAATCAAGCTTTGATCATCATTGGCGAAAGTGTATTGTTTTTCGTCAGAGAAGTACGATGTGTCATAATCGTAGTTTGAAGCTGTGAAGGCATTTGCATCTTTTGGGATGAATGCTGAATTTTCTTTGATGAGATTGTCAATTACTTCTTGAATCTCACAAGGGATTTTCACTGTCAGGGTTTTCATCCTGCTGACCTTAAATGCAAGGAAGTTCGGAAAAGGTTCCCCGTTTTCCCTAAAGAGTTTCCCTTGTTCGTCTTCTTGCAGATGTTCTAATGTTCTCATTTTGTTCTCCTTTGAATTGTTTTTTGTTTACAGGACTGACAACAGATGAAATACTTTATTTTTATTTATTTTACCCTCCTGTGAATTTTTTTTATCTTCTCTATTATATTAAAGAGAGAGATAGCAATAAAGAAATGTTAAAGCTACACTTATTAGACGATTCGAAAGAAAATTATATAACTAATTAAGCAATAAAGAAATGCTAAAGCTATACTTACCAAACAGCATACGACTCTTAATGCAAACTTTACATTCGTGAACATTATTATTGTTTCCTCCTTAAGAATCAAATCTAATTCGATTTAGTTGACCCTCTGTTTTGACTTCCTTAAAGATGTCTCTAAAAATTGTGTAAACGCCGTAAGCGAAACAGAAGATAAAGAATATGATTCTAATTACTATTATAACGAATATAGTAAATAATAGGATAATGAAGAGATATAAGAAAAGTTCCATACTTTCCCTCCTCTAAGTTTAGGCACGTTTAAGTTTTATCAGTAAAAAAATCACTGCATAAAACCCGACCAATCCAGTTATTGCAATTATTGAAAGATCTTTAATGATTTCCCAATCAAAGCTTTCCATAGTTTATTCTCCTTATGATTTTGTTATCTTTTTTTCTTGTTTGATATATAAAAATTCAAGGTATTCCGTGTTTTTCCGCCTTAAATTTGAGTTTTAGAATTAAATATATATTATTAAATAAAATTAAATACCAGTACTAATGAAATGCCCTAAAAGAGGGTATTCCGGGGTTTTTCGTTGTTGTTTTTATTGTGTTTTATATATTAAATATGATGGTGATTATATTTGAGGCGAAATTCTGATAACCTTTTTCCAGCCTTTATCGTTTTTTTCTTCTTGAATGAAAATGAGATTCTTTTCCAAAAGCTCATTCTTAATCTTATTTCCTTTTCTTGACGAAAATCCAAGTGTCCTGTAAATATTTACAGTGCCTGTATCTTCTTGATTTTCTTCTAAAAATCTCAGGAACATTTTTTGTTCTCTATCAAGATTAAAATTATTAAAATGTTCGACTTTATAATTATTTTGTTTTTCTAAAGTAGTAACGCCATGAGAGTTTAACCTTTTAACAAGGACTGTATTAATAACACATGCAATATCTTCCAAAGAATAATTCCCTTCATCTTTTCCCTGTTCTAAAATATTTTCAATCTGTTTAAGTTCATAACCCTTATCCAATTTATCCTCGACAAATTCAAATAATATTGACTGAATCTTAGTTAAGTTATGTAAACTATCCTCTTTCACTTTCTGTCTAGACGCATCCTCTTTTTGTAATTCAGAAGGCTCAATTGCTGTAAACTGTAAAACCGGCTGAATTGCTTCAATTTTTTTCTCCTCATATGGTGAAGGCCTTTCAATTGGATTAACATTAACAACTTCAGCTCTATCATGATAGTTTAACTCCTCAGTATTTTTTTCTATGTAAGGTGATTCTTTATTTAATTTATTCGCTTTCACCACCTCAACTCTATCATGATAATTAATAAATTCAGGCTCTGCAGCAATTAATCTCTCATTAAATTCAGGATCAATGCCTTTTTTAAAACCCATGTTCATAATCATATTTTGTGCTCTTTTCCTAACTTCATTATCCGTAACTTGCCCTTCTCTTAATTTTAATGGAGAAGTTTTAATTAAAAAAGGAGAATTATATCTCTCAGATAATTTAACAATAGCATAACCCACAGGAAGCATAGAAAAATATTGTCTTTGATCCTTTAACTGCATAAGATAACTAACATCCATAATATCTGCCGGCAATTGCTGTTGAAATGCGATATTACAGGCACTATTACCTTTAACAGTATCACTTAATTTAGAGCAATGCTGATCTAGACAAATTAAACTAGTACCATACTCACGCATCTCTCGATAAATCATATCTGTAACAGATTCTTTTGAAAAATTAGTTCCTGTTTTTAAAAAAATATTATGAGCTTCATCAACTAAAATAGCATGATCAAACCTTCCACCGGCATTTTTTTCTTGAGATTTCTTCAATTTGTAAATATAAGTCAAAACAAACTCACAAAAAAACTTTTTTTCAATATTCCCTAAGCCATTTAACTCTAAAATAACTTTTTTATCTAATAAATCTTCAACACTCAAACTATCAGATTCTTTATAATTGCAGACAGTACCAAAATTACCGAATGTTAAAACACTAGCAATACGTAAAGCACTCTCGATCCATCCCCCTTCACGTCCTTTAGTTTTACTTAATTTCTCTTCTAAATACCATTTAATATGATTCCATGTAGGATAATTTTCAGAACCCTTGTAAACTCCCCATTCTTCATACGCCTCATCTAATGTCTCTAATAAGACTTTATGGACTCCGTACGAAACGAAAAAACTTTCAGTAAGTAAATCACATAAAACATTAATCCACTCTTTAGGCTCCACACCTTTAGGAGGACAATTAATGTTCATCTTAAATAAATTGCTAACTTTTTCCTGACCTACTGTAAAACACATAACATCATCGCCGGCTAAAATTAATGGTCTAAAACTTTTTTTCCAATCAAAAACTAAAAACGGTTTGTCTTTTTTAATAAAATTATCAAGAATTCTCAAAGCCAAAGTAGTCTTACCACTACCACTCATACCACTAATACAAACATGTCTTGGCCAATCATGTTCTCTAAGGCTAAAATCATAAACTTCTTTATCTGCATAACTAACTTTCGCAATAGGGTACTCTCCTTGCATACTTTCAAATTTAGGAGGTTCAAGTAAAACTCTTTGATCCAATAATTCCCCTAAATTTTTATAATATAATGCATTTAAGATATTAGCAATTTCTGATTTCTCATCAAGACTCGACGACATAGCATAACGTAAATAAATATCATCAACTTTCTTTCCAAGTAAAGGTCTTAATTTGTTACATAACTGTTCAATAGATAAAGATTGATTTAACATATTAATTCTCCTTGTTCATTTAAATGAGGGATTATAATTCCATTTGTTGTTCCCCAAAAATCAAAGTCAAAAAATATACCTTGTTTTTTAGTCTTATCAAATTTAAAATTCTTTCCAGACCAAACATCCCAGCTTGGGATATATCCTATTTTATTTTCAATTTCTTTTTTTCGAATTTCAAATTCTTGATCCAACCTTTTTTTTTCATTTTTTGTTAATTGATTGTAACTGACTAAATCACATTTTTCCATAACTAAGAATGGTTTTTCTGTTTCTTCACCAAAATATAATCCTTGCATTTGCATATCATTAAGTCTATTTGTAAATAAATTATTTCCAATTAAAAAATTCTTTAAATTTTTATCTGCATAATAGAATTTATTATCCTCATTTCGCTGAAATCTAATTGCATAATTTTCATGAAAGAAAACAAAATTATTTCCTCCAGTATCATCATCAACTTTTTCTCTATTTACCATCTTTGAATATCTTTCAATCTCTTCATCAGTTAATGTTCCTACTAAACCTTTGTCTAAATCTATTGGATAATTTTGTCCTAGATAAGTTATTTTATTTCTCATCTTATTAATTCTCCTTCTTGTTTATTTCTTTGAGTATTTCTAGAAAACATTCTCACGGGGTTTTGCGTGATTAATTCTCCGTAATTTAATTGTGGAATAAAGTGTTCTGATTTCCAGTCATCAAAATCAAAGAATATCCCGGATTTCTTTATTGTATCAAATTCAAAATTTCTTCGAATGCTTGTATCATTAGAAATATTATTATATCCTAATTCTTGAATTTTACTTAAGCTATTATAATAATCATTGAGTAATATTCTTTTTTCATTGGCAGTCAAAAAACCAATTTTCTTTAAATTAAGTTTTTCCATTACTAAAAATGGTTGTTCAGTTTTTTTTCCAAAATATACTCCCTGCATTTCAGGAGCACCCAATTTATTTGTAATTAAATCATTTCCAATAAAAAAGTTTAAGAGGCATCGGTTTAATTGATCTATTCGTGAAGCATATCTTTCTTGAATTATTGGTTTTGAAAATCTAATTGCGTAATTTTCATCATAACAAATATAATTACCTGTTCCGGTATTATCATCAATTTTTCTTTTATTTACCTTCCATGAATATTTTTCAATCTCTTCATCTGTTAATGTTCCTACTAACCCTTTATCTAAATCAAAAGGATAACTTTGTCCTCGATAATTAATCTGCTGAATCATTTTATTAAACCTCCAAAATAAAAATTATTTACATCTTTTGGAATTAAATCCAAAGGTTCTGAAAGTATTTTGATAAAACGAATTCCATCAATTATAATCTCATTTTTGTACAATCCATCTTTTTGCCTTTTACAATTCTTTCTTAAATCTGTATCTTTGAGAATTTTTTGTAGGTCAAAGATGTTCTTTCTTAAATGATTTGATTTGTCTTCCGACATATAATCATTTTGTATCTTTCTCACAGAATCTTTTAATTGTCGAATGGTCATATCAATTAATTTTAATTGATATAATACTATCTCTTCATGAGGATTGTAAACTATCTTTGCATAATTCTCTTCATTTGTTGTTTTTTCTGTCATTTTCATCTTTGTTGTTTTTCAAAATTATATTTGAAACTTTTGAAAAATCTATGATTTTTCTTATAATTGAAATAAATAAAAAAAATAAAAAAATAAAATTTATAGTGCCTTTTCAAGGAAACTGCTTCTTAAATTATCTCTCCAAGATCTTTGTTTTCTAACACTATCAATTGCTTCATACCATACCAATTCTAATGCATCTGTTGAAAGACCCATATTTTTGCCCATTTGATAAAGCTGTAAAGCATCTTTTTCAGTTCTGCAAACTCCTGCAGTTTTAAGCACTTTAGAAAGTTCATCTTCTGGAGTAGAAATTCTATAGTTAATCATTTTAATTTAGACCTCCTTGTAAATTATATGAATTTAATTTCATATTATCTTTTGTATAACTAAAATAATCACTTGGTTTGTTAGATTTACTTTCTGATTTTCTTTTCCAATACTCAAAATCAATAATATAAACTTTTCCCGTGCTTTCTTCAACAATAATATTTCTATCTTCAAAATCAACAGGAATAAATCTTTGTGTTAATTTCCTTAATTCTTTTCTAGATTGTTTTTCTAATCTGTTGTATAAATCTGATTTTTGCTTAAGACCTTTTTCTGTTAATTGCACTAATGATTTTCCATTAATTTTTTCAAGGACAAAAGCAGGTCTAAATTGTTTTTGTGTTAAATCATAAACATTAAATATTCCATACGGTTTTGTGATATTTGCATTTAAATTATAACTTTCTTCATAAACTGGGCAATGATCATTATATTCATTAGTTAAGGCTGTTTTTTTATTTGGAGTTACAAGACGAGAATCACTATTTCCTAACTTTGCAACTAAATTTTGTGTTATTGAACAAATCGGAGAAACATTTTTTGCTACATCAGAATAGTCTTTATGACCTAAAAATTGATCTCCTCTGATTATATATTTGAAAGGCAAATTTAAATTAGCTTTATTAGCACCACCAAGCATTTGTGCTTCTTTTAAAGATAATTCTTCTTCTTTTACAAGTTTTCTTAGAAGGTTTTTTCTTAATTTTGGATCTTCCTTATTCCAAAATTTTTGTAATTGATACCATCTTAATAATAACTGTTTTTTCATTTTAATTTAGACCTCCTTTCATAAGATTGTCAAGCATAATTGCCCTGCCTTCTTTTTCGCTAAGTTCTTTTTGCTTATCCCGAAGTTCTCTTTTAAGTAAAGCAACATCTCTCCAACAATTTAATTTTTCATTTAATTGTAATTCAGAAATTTCAATTTGTTTTTGTCGAAGACCATTTCTTTCTTTAAATCCATCAGAATCAACTGCAGTATTAATAAGTAAAAAATTCGTAATCTCAGTTTTCATTTTATCGCATTCATTGATAATAATCTTGCTCAATTCTTCCCTTTGTCGAACCATATCTTGAATTTCATCTATGAATTCTTTTAAAGAATCAAGTTTTTCTTTGCCAATCCCTTTAACTGAATCTTCTTCAAAAGAAGGGTTTTTCTGGTTTTCCCAACTTAAAAAGGGTTTTCCGCTTTGCATCATATTTAGTTCCATAAAAGTAGTGACATAATCTAATATTTAAATGTTTCTATTTGTTGTCACTTCTAAGTTATAAGAAAAGCTAGAAATATTTTAAAGCTAAAATCAAAACTCCTCAACAAAGCACATAAACTAAAACTTTAAAAAATTCTTTATTCATTTCTAATAATGGCAAAAATAGATATAGAAGAAATAGAAACAAAATGGAAAAAGTTTTGGGAAGAAGAACAAATCTATAAAGCAGACTTAACTGTTAAGGAAATTTTTTCAATTGATACTCCTCCTCCAACAATTTCAGGGCACATGCATATTGGTCACGCATTTTCATATTCTCAACAGGATTTTATTGCACGATTTAGAAGAATGTATAATGGAAGTGTATTATATCCATTTGGAACAGACGATAATGGCTTGCCAACAGAAAGATACGTTGAAAAAATTCATAATTTAAAAAGCGAAAGTATGTCAAGAGCAGATTTTATAAAATTATGTTCAAAAACACTCAAAGAACTTACCCCGGATTTTATTCAGGATTGGAAAGATATTGGAATGTCATGCGATTTTGAAGTCTACTATTCAACCATTGACAAAAATTCACAAAAAATATCACAGGCATCATTCATTAATTTATATAAAAAAGGTTATGTTTACAAAAAATCATTCCCAACATTATGGTGTACTGAATGCAAGACCTCAATTGCTCAAGCGGAGTTGGAAGATAAAGAAGGCAAAACATTATTTTCGACCTTAAAATTCAAAATACAAAATAAAGACCTATTAATCGCAACAACACGTCCGGAATTATTGGGTGCCTGCACTGCAATCTTTGTGAATCCAAAAGATACCCGATATAAAACTTTCATTGGAAAAAAAGCAATAGTCCCATTATTTAATTTTGAAGTCCCGATAATCGCTGACGATTCAGCACAAATTGATAAAGGAACAGGTGCATTAATGATTTGCTCATATGGAGACAAGTATGATGTTGAAGCAATTAATCGTCATGGATTAAAACCAAGAATAATTATTAATCTTGATGGAACATTAAATATAGAACCATATAAAGGATTAAAAATAAAAGACGCCAGAAAAAAAATTCTTGAAGATTTAAAAAATGCTGGTTTAATATACGAACAAAAAGAGATTAATCACATCGTTAATGTTCATGATAGATGTTCTAATCCTATAGAATTCATCGCTACAGAACAATGGTTCATTAAATTGCTTGATTACAAGAAAGAATTAATCAATCAGGGAAACAAAATTAAATGGTACCCTGAATTTATGAAAAAACGTTATGAAAATTGGGTTAACGGTCTTGAATGGGACTGGAGTATCTCTCGGGAAAGACATTTTGGAGTACCGATTCCTGTTTGGACATGCAAAGAATGTAATGAAATAATTTTACCTTCAGAAAATAAACTTCCAATTGATCCTCTGGAAATAAAAAAAATATGTCCAAAATGTAAAAAAGAAGCTATCGGAGAAAACAGAGTATTTGATACATGGATGACCTCTTCAGAAAGTCCTCAGATTGTTTCTTCATTAACTAATAATAAAATTAAAATCCCATTTTCATTTAGACCACAAGCACACGATATTATCAGAACTTGGGCATTTTATACAATTGTAAAATCTTTCTTGAATGAAAATAAACTTCCATGGAATGATATTGTGATCTCCGGACATGTAACACTCAAAGGAGAAAAAATGTCCAAAAGTAAAGGCAATGTTATCGCCCCTAAAGATATAATAAAAGAATATGGCGTGGATACAATGAGATTTGCTGCAGCAAGTTCAAAATTAGGAAATGACTCAGATTATTCTGAAAATGATTTAATTACCGGGAAAAAACTCGTTAATAAGTTATTAAATGCTTCACGGTTTGTATTCATGAATTTAAAAGATTTTAACAATACAAGACCAAAAACCTTTGAAAAGCTTGATGAATTATTCCTTGAAAAATTAAATATCCTCATCAATAAAACCACTGATGATTTTAAAAATTATGAATATTCAAAAGTAAAACAAGAAATAGAACAATTTTTTATGAATGATTTTTGTAATAATTATTTAGAAATTGTAAAAAAAAGAGTTTATCAAGGATCTGTAAATGAAAAGCATTCAGCACAATACACCCTTTATACTTCTTTACTTGCAATGCTAAAAATCTTTGCCCCAATTATGCCTTTTATTACTGAAGAGATTTATCAGGAACATTTTCGAATTTTTGAAAAATCAAAAAGTATTCATGTTACATCTTGGCCAAAATATAAAAAATCTTCAAAAGATGCTTTAGATGAATTGCCGAAATATCAATCTTTAATTGATGTACTTGAAGATGTGCGAAGAGAAAAAACAAATATGCAAAAACCAATGAATGCTGAATGTAATTTAATCATCTCTGAAAAAACTTACGATAAAATAAAAGATATGATCGAAGATTTGAAATCTGTAACAAACGCCCAAGAGATAAAAAGCGGTAAAGAATTTAAAATATCTTTTTAATAGTTGAAAAATATCTCCTAAAAACTTAAAAAATAATTTGTAATCTACTTTAGATGGAAAATTTCGGGATTTCAATGTTTAGATATAGAAATGGTTTTTTTAGACCGGATGTTAAGAAAAAAGTTCTTTTAATTGAAGATCAATTAGAGGAGAACTTTCCGAATTCGAAATTTTTTCCTCCTGTAAGGGGATATTCTTTTTTTGACGAAGATAATTTTGTTTTATTATTATATCAACATGACTTATATAAAAAAGAAATATACTCTTTTTTATTTAATCCTGACTTAGTGAACCTTTTTCCGGATTTTATGTTATCAATGGATAAAAACGATTATTCATTAATTGAGGATTTATTAAAAACACAAATTAATCCTTCTTCAAGATTAAAAGATACCGATGGTCTTTTTAAAAAAATTGAAATCCCTTATGTTGATTTTTTGTCCTATCCTTTTGGATAATTCTATTAGCAGTTTTGGTACAAAAGGAAAGTTAGGATTCAATCAAGCTTTCAAAATTATTTTTTAGCATTGAAAAGTATATAAACTAAATTTGGTTAAAACATCTATGATAGTTCAAGGAGTCAGTGCTAAAGAGATTCTGGACTCAAGAGAAGAAAAAACAATTTTTGTAACGATAAAAACTAATCTTGGGGATTTTTCTGCAAGTGCACCTAATGGGAAATCAAAAGGTAAATTTGAAAAAAAGATTTACAAAAAAAATCTTGAAACAGACATAAAAACCCTTGAAAAATTTAATGATTATTTTACCGAAGAAATTATTGATAAATTTGATGATCTAAGAAGAATAGAGGACATTTTAGAGGGGCATGTAGGAGGAAATACCATTTTAGCGTTTGAATTTGCTTTATTAAAAGCATTAGCAAAAGAACAAAAAAAAGAAATTTGGGAATTAATAAATCCTAATGCAAAAAAATTTCCCCGATTAGTAGGTAATTGTATTGGGGGGGGATTGCATTCAAATATTAAAGGTGCAAAAAAACCGGATTTTCAGGAATTTTTATTAATTCCCGATACAAAAACCGTCAAAGAAGCATGGGAATTAAATAAAAAAGCAAAAAAAGAAGCTGAAGAATTATTAAAAAATGCAGATAAAAAATTTAAAAGTGAAAAAAACGACGAAGATGCTTGGATAACTTCATTAAATGAAAAACAGGTTTTAGAAATTTTATCAAAATTAAACTTACCAATCGGTTTAGATCTTGCCGCTTCAAGTTTTTATGCAAGAAAAAATTATAATTATTCAAATCCTATGTTAAGACGAAGTTCAGATGAACAAATTGGATATTTAACAAATCTAATCAAAAATTATAACTTATTTTATATAGAAGATGCATTTGAAGAACAGGATTTTTCTGGTTTTGCAAAATTAACAAAATTATTCCCGAACCGTTTAATTGTCGGAGATGATTTAACTGTAACAAATCAAAAACGTCTTGAACAAGCAATAAGAGAGAAAAGTATTAATGCTCTTATTGTAAAACCTAACCAATGTGGTTCCTTAATTGAAGTAAAAAATGTTGTAAAATTAGCTAGGAAAAATAACCTTAAAATAATTTTTTCTCACAGAAGTGGCGAAACAGAAGAATCAATTTTAGCAGATTTAGCATTTGGTTTTCAGGCAGACTTTTTTAAATCAGGAATAACCGGAAAAGAAAGAGAAGTAAAAATCAAACGATTAATCGAAATTGAAGATTCTTTAAAGAATAAATAAAGATTGTGGATACAATCTTCATAGCTTATTTTTCTTGCCAATAATCAAAGAAGTTTGAAAAATAAGTCTTAAAGATTTTGATTAATCCTATCAAATATTTTGATTAATCAAAATCTTTATAGAAGATTTTATTTGTCTTTTCATCGTTTATAAAATCTTTCTTAAAGATTGTGAATACAATCTTTATAGTGTATTTTGATTGTTGGTCGTTTCAAAATACCTCTTAAAGATTTGATTTTTTTATTTAAGATTTATTTAGAAATCTTTATAGCTTATTTTGATTGCTGGTCGTTTCAAAATAAGTCTTAAAGATTTTGATTCTTTTTTCTTAAAAAAAGAATCAAAATCTTTATAAAGCAAAATTACCCCTCAATTCATATGGTAAAAGAAAAGAAAGAAGAAATCAAAGATGAAGACAAAGACGAAGAAGTTAGTAAAGAACTAATCAAAAAAGCAAAAAAAGAATCTTTGGATACAAAAAAAGTTAAAAAAACAAAAAAAGAAGAAGCTTCTCCAAAAGATGGTGAAAAAACACTTGCAGAAAAGAAAAAAGCACTTTTAGAAAAAGTAGCAAAACTTAAAGAAAAAGTAGAAGAAACAAGTACAGAAGACTTAAAAGAAAAAGTTAAAGCTAAAAAGAAAACAGATATGTTAATCCCCCTTGAGGATTATGTAAAAGCAGGAATTTATTTAGGAACAAAAGCAGTAACCCCTGATATGAAACCATTTGTTTATAGAAGAAGAGCTGATGGATTAGCTATTTTTAATACAGACTTAATTGATGCAAAATTAAAAGAAGGAATTGAATATTTAAACAAATTTGAACCGGAAGACGTTATTTTAGTTTGTAAAAGACAAGCTGGATGGAAAGCAGTTAAAATGTTTTCACATTTAACCGGGATAAAAGTTTTCACTAAAAAATATCCTGCAGGAATTTTAACAAATTCTCAATTACCAGACTTTTTTGAAAATGAATTAACAATTGTAGCAGATTCATGGCTAGACAAAAATGCATTAAATGATACATTAAAAGTAAATAAAAAAGTATTAATGATTTGTGATACAAACAACTTTGCAAAAGGAGCAGATCAAATAATTATCGGTAACAATAAACACGTTAAAAGTCTTGGAGTAATCTTTTATCTTTTAGCAAGAGAATATTGCAAAGCAAAAAAGATTCAGGCAGAAATTCCAGACCTTGAATGGTGGACTGGCGAAACAGAATAATTTTTATAAAATGACCACACAAGAAAGAGATTTATTTTGTGAATATCAAGGTTTATGTTGCAAAGGAAAAATATCTGATGGAAGACCAGTATTAATAACTACTTCTCCAGGTTATTTTCCGATGTATGAATGTATGTATTCTAATAATTGTTCATTAATTGTTGAACTAAATCAAAATAAAGATATGAGTGATAAATTAGAAGAAAGATTAGCGAATTCTCGATTAACCCCTAAATTTTTACAATAATTATTAATTCAAAATATTCAAGATAAAATTTATAAACTATAGTCAATCTATAGTCTAATGGTAACAACAATTCAATTAAGTGAAGATGTAAAAAATGCTCTTGGAAAAATGAAAGAAACATCAAGAGAAAGTTTTGAAGATGTAATTGTTAAATTAATTAATATTGTTCAGGAACAAAAAAGATTAAATGAAGAATTATTAATTGAAGGATGTAAAGAAATGGCAAAAAATGATTTAAAGATTTGTGAAGAATTTAAATATGCTGAGGCAGAAATTGAGTGTGAGTGGGATGGAGATTTATAGAGGAGATATTTTAGTTGTAAACTTAAACCCCGTTGTTAGGTCTGAACAAGGCGGAAAAAGACCTGTTTTAGTTTTGCAAAATAATTTAGCAAACAAATATTCTCCTGTTGTTATAGTTGCGGCAATAACCTCTAAAGAATTTTCAAAAGAATTTCCTACCAACGTTTTTTTATTAAAACAAGAATCTAAGTTAGATAAAGATTCAACAATTTTATTAAATCAAATAAGAACAATTGAGAAACAAAGAATAATAAAAAAAATTTCTTCATTAGATATTTCAAGCATGAAAAAAGTTGATATGGCTTTAAAGATTAGTTTAGGTTTAGATTAGTTTTACAATAATCCCCGCATATCTTCAAATTTAGGATCATCAGCAACCTGATATAACTCAAAATCTTCAAGATAATTTGGAACATAATTCTTTATTTTTTCAATTATCTCATTTAAGTGCTTTGTATCTTTGTAAAGAATTGCACAATAAAAATCATACTTGCCAATAAGTTTGGAGATATGCACAATATATTTTGTCTGAATTAATTTATTAAGAAATTTTTCTTTTTGTGAATCATTGCCCGTTTTAGTTTTTAAAAGTAATAAAGAAATATTTGGATAACCTAATGAAGAAGGATTAATTATCGGAGAAAAACCCAAAATCGTTTTTTCATTAATCATTTTTTTTAAACGCCTGGCAACAGAATCTCTTCGTATTTTAGTCTTTTTTTCAATTTCTGCAACAGACATTCTCGCATCATCAAAAAGGGAATTTATTATTTTTTTATCTTTTGAATCCATTTAGCAAAAAAATAAGTTTATTTTATAAATATTATGCTTATTTTAAGCATTTATTTGCAGATTCTTTTAAATATTAATAATTATTCAATAAAGTATGATTGAAATAATCAAGACAGGAATTTATTTGAATGAAGATGAATTATTAGAATTGACCATGTGTAATTTTAATCCTACTTCTTTAATGTACGGTCCCAAAGAAAAGAAAGAACCCTATGAAATTTTACAGGAAATCGCTAAAAGATATGGATTACCTGAAATTACAGATATGTATGGCTTAGACAATAATGAAATAATTTATAGAAATCTTCCTGAAAATAAAAAAAGTTTAGAAAAATTTCTTAATCAGTCTTAATTAATAACCAATTTTTCTCATTCCCATTTAACTTAGCATTAACCAAAACATAAGTACCCCTCAAAACTTTTCCATGAACAATAAACTCAATCTTTTCTGAATCCTTATGAATTAATTCAAAAGTCCCTTTATCCCAAATTTTAACTGTCCCTTTGCCATATCCCTCTTTAATCTCCCCTTCAAAATTTGCATAACCCAAAGGATGATCTTCAACCTGTACTGCCAAATGTTTTATGTTCTTGCTTCTCGGAGGAGTTTTAGGTAACGCCCATGATTTTAGAACCCCACTTAATTCAAGCCTTAAATCCCAATGCAAATGTGAAGCCTGATGTTCCTGAATAACATAAATTCTTTTGCTCGACGAAGTTTTAACAATCGCATTAGGTTCCCCGGATTTACTCAAATCTCTTTTTTGTTTATAATTTTCTAAAGACATTTTTTTATTACCTTTTCAATCTGTTTAATAAATTCATAAGAGTCAATGATTAATTCTTCTGTTAAAGAATGAAAAATTAATTCGTCATCAACTTTGCCATATTCGTGGGCAATTATATTTCTCATCCCTTTAGCATCTTGCAATTTTAGAGATAATTCTTGAGAGATTATTTTGTTATTAAAAAGAATATCAAAAACTTGTTTTTCATATTCTGGTTGTTTTAAATTTTTCTCTTTAATAATTAAAAAAGCAATATCGATAATTGCTTCAATAATTTTTTCAAAATATCTTTCTCCAATTGCCCGAATTTTAAAATCTTGTTTATATTCTATAAAATCATCTGGTAAACAAGATTCTAATTCTTCTAAAAATTGTTCTACTTCAATAATTTTTTCATTTATTCTATTCATTTTTCTTTTTAATATAAAGTATTTTTCCTTTTTTATTAATTTCCTGTTGAATTTTTTTAGGTAAGAAATTAAATACTTGTATATCAAGATTATCCGGGACTTGACCAAGAATTTTTTTTCTAAAATTAAAAGCTTCTTCCTTAGTTAGTTCATCAAATATTACTGCAATATCAATATCTGATCTGATTGTTATTTTATTTTCTGCAACAGAACCAAATAAAATTATTTTGTCAATTTTATTCCTTAAATTATTTTCTAAAATAATTCTGATTGTTTCTTTAATTTTTTTGTTAATTTCTTCTCCTTTTTTTAATCCAAATTGTTCTTTAAAATTTTCAATTTCTTTTATAAATTGTAATTTTTTTCTTATGTCTCTTGATAACCTATTTTTTTCTGATTGTGTTAAATTAATTCCATTTAATTGTTTTTCAATTATTTTAATCTCTCTTTGCCCAAAAATCTTTCTTGTATTTTCATTATCTTTTAAAAATTCAATGAAGTTCATATTTTAATAATATAAATAACCTATATAAAGGTTATTATAACCATAAAGATGGTTATTTTTTAAAATAAATAATTTTTAATCTTTTGAGAAACGTACCAACTAATAGATTTTGCTTTAATCAAAAGAGATTTTCCCGTTTCAAGTTCAACTTCATAAAGTTTCTAATGATGATTAATGCCCCATAGAATAATTTTTATCCTTATAATTTCATTTGCTCATTAATTAATAATTCTTTTATTAATCCGCTCTCGCCTATTCTGATTTTCATTGGATTTAAATCTATATGCCCGTCATCTCTTTCAACAGCTGCAGAAAGTAATGGTCCGACATTTTTAGTATTAACTCCTCCGGAAATTTTAATCCCTCTTGAAAAATTTTCTCTCATAATTTTTAAATTTTCAACTGTTGCCCCATACTTGCCAAAACCAGTAGAAGTTTTAATAAAATCAACATCTGTTTCTTTATCTGCTAATTCTGAAATCGATTTTATTTGCTTTTTATTTAATGCTGAAGTTTCAAGGATTAGTTTTACTATTGCCCCTTCTTTATGTACAAAATTTGCAACTTTTGTTATGTCGTCTAGAGTTTCCTGTGTTTTTCCGCTTTTAAATAATTCATAATTTAAAACCATATCAATCTCATCTGCACCATTTTCAAGAGCAATTGTCGTTTCGAAAATTTTATGTTTTGTTGAATATAAATTACCATTTGGAAAACCAATAACTGAAGCAATTTTAATGTCCTTTTCATTTAAATATTCCTTAGCTTTTTTAACATCCCCAGGATAAACACAAACAGCATAAGGTTTAGGAATATGAATAATCTCTTTTAAAAATCCTTCATAAGCCTCTTCTCTTAAATAAACTGCCCCTTCTTTCTGTCCTTTAAAAGAATCAACTGTTTTTAGAAAAGTATGGTCGCAAATAGAAGCAATTTGTTGAATGCTTAAATCAACAATTTCAACTAGTTTATTGTTCATAAAAAAAATAAACCTTTGCTATTTATAAACCTCTTCAAAATTTAATCTATATATTTAAATAGTTCTTTTACTAAGTTTATATTAGAGAATATATATTTAAAGCTAAAGATATTTAAAAAGAAAATATTCTCAACTTTATTATGGTGAGAGGTAAAAAGGTGAGTCCAGTTCTTGAAGAAAGGTCAAAAAAAGCTCTTTCTATGATTCAGCCAAATTCTATCTATTTTGCCCACCCTATTAACTTTTATAATACTCCTCATGAAAGAGATTTAATAAAAAAAATTACTGAATTTTTTCCGGAATATCATATTGAAAACCCGAATCAAACTCATCATCAGGAAAATTATCCCATTTGGAAACAAGAAACTGGCTCAGGAATGAATTATTATTTTGATATTATTTTACCTGAAATGCAAGCAGGAATTTATCTCCCTTTTCAAGATGGGATGATCGGAGCTGGAATTTTTGGAGAAATGCAATTTTTATCTGATTCTGGGAAAAAGATTTGGCAGATTAATCATTATAAAGAAATCTCAAGAATTTTCAATTTAGATTTAACTAAAAAATTATCTGTAGAAGATACAAGAAAGAGAGTTTATTAAAATGGTCAAATATGAACCTAAAACATATGTTATAACAGCAGCACAAGGAATTCAAAATCCTTACTCTGCAAAAATGTATGGGAGAGATGAAACAAAAGGAAGTCCGAATATACCCTTAATAAAAAATATTGAAAATTATGTTGAATTTAATAAAGGAGAACTTCAGATTTGTGGTATTGCTGGTTCTTATGTAAATGAAATAGATTTGCATGAATTTTTTCATACTCGTGATGATGTTTATATTCATATTAAAGCTAAACAAAGAAATGAACAACATAGAAAAACAGAGCAAGTACAAAGAGATTTTTGGGAAGAGCAAAAAGCTGAAGTTGAAGCTCAAGGAAAGACATTTAGAAGACCTTATCCCATGTATTATTTTTGGGAAACTATTCCCAATGTTGATTATAAAATAACTGGTAAAAGATTAAATACAAATGTTAGAATTGTTGGAAAACAAGGTGCTTCTCAAAATCAAAATCCTCTGTCTGGCAAAAAGCGTTTAACTAAAAAATATGGGGGAAATTCTATTATATTACCTGCGACAAAACAAAGGCTTGAAACTGTGGCAAGTGGGCAAGCTGGAGAATATCCAAAATTAATGTTAACTTCCGGATCATGTACTTTTTCAAGTTATAATTCCTCAATTGATAGAGGAGAAGATGCAGAAGAGATGCATCAATATGGATTTGTTACAGTGAATGTATTAAATGATAAAATCTTTTTACCACGAATTGTGAATGCACAGAAAAATGGAACTTTTATTGATTTGGGAATTAAATATATTCCAGGGAAAGAACCTAAGAAGGCAAAAACAACAGCAATGGTTATTGGTGATTCACATGTGTCAGAAATTAATCCCAAAGTTGAAACAGTAAATAGAGAAATGATACAATTGCTAAAACCAAAACATATTCATTATAATGATGTTTTTAATGCTAGATCAATTAATCTTCATGAACTTGATGACGATATTGAAGAATCAAATAAATTTGTGCAGGGTATAAGTAGTTTAGAAGAAGAATTGGTCTTAACTGGGAAATATATTAAAGAAAATGCTTTAATTGCAAAAGAATTTTTGGGAGAAGTTGTAATTAATTATTCTAATCATGATGATATGCTTTATAGATATCTTTCTGGAAATAAATTTAAGCATGATAAAGAAAATCGTATTATTGCATACAAAATTTTAAGTTTAGGAATTGATAGATATAATACTTTTGAAAAAGCAATTAAATATTTAATTAATGATTTACCTGATAATGTTACTTTCTTAAAACCTGGGCAAGATAGAATTTATTGGGGGATTCAGTGTGCAGCTCATGGGCACTTAGGTAAAAATGGTACAAGAGGGACTTTAAAAAGTTTAATGGAAGGGTATTTGAAAGTAATGATGGGGCATACCCATACATTAGGGGTGGATGAAGATGGGTATAATGTTGGAACAAGTTCAAAAATTCCATTAAAATATCAATTAGGACAACCTTCAACATCTATGGCGGGTAATGGGGCTATTTACGACGGGGGATTAGCTCAAATAATTCCAATAATTAAATCTCAATGGGCCCCAAAGAATGTTATTGAATTTTTAATGAGAAATAAAATCTAATAAACATGGTAAAAAATATTTATTTAATTCATCCTATAGAAAATCTTACACAAAAAGAAAAAGATTTTCTCGACGATTATGTTCTGGAATTAGAAGCACACGGCAATCGTGTTCATTATCCCATTCGTGATGTAGATCAAAATCAAGATGGTTTTAAAATTTGTCTTGAGCATCGTAAAGTAATAAAAGAAGTAAAAGAAGTACATATCTATTGGACAAAAAAAAGTCGGGGAAGCTTATTTGACTTTGGTATGGCATTTTCAATAGGTAAAAAAATCGTATTAATAAATAAAAATCAAGTCAAACGAACAAAAAATAAAAGCTATGAAAATTTACTTCTTGACTTGCATGATTTAAGTAATAAAAAATAACTAAACTTATTTAAAATCTAAATCTTTATCCTTTCTATGGACGATAAAGAACTTAATTTAAAAATTGCATTATCCCAAATGAAGAAAGGAAAAGATTTAGTCGATGAACTTAAAAGTAAAAATTTTGAAATCCCAAAACAACAGGAATTTTACAAACCAAAAGAAATGACTCCTGCAGAAGAAAAAGCATATTATCAGAACCTTGGAGCAATGTGCTATTCTTCAAAAGATAATAAAAAATTAAAGAGATAATAATCCTTTCAAGAAATATTTAAAAAAAATAATTATTCTAATTCTTCTTTAGAACTATCTATATCCTCTTCTAAAATATCCTGTTCTTCTTCAAGATTAGTAAGACCCATGATTTCCCCTTCTTTAGTAATTTCTTCTTCTTCTTCTTTTTCAAATTCTTCTTTTTCTTCTTCAGAAATTTTAACTTCTTTAGCCCTCTTTAATTTTTCAAATTTCTTTTGAGGAAGAGGTTTATGAATTGAAATAGGCAATGCTTCTGAATTAAATTCAACTTCAGCAATTTTTAAAGCATCAAATTTAATTTTTTCTAAATCTTCTTGACTAATCTTTATCAAAAGTGGTGCATTCATTGAAATCTGTAATGCTCTAGCTCCAAGAACTCTTGCTTTCTCATATTTTGTAAATTGATCTGCTTTCATTTTATATTTATTTTAAAAATTTTTCTAACTTTTTAAATACTTCTTTATGTATTTTTTCACTAAAATCTAACGCTTCATAAAATTCTTCCATAGTTAAACTTCCGGATTCACCTTTTTGCATTGAATTAATAGTACTATCATGACCCCCAATAGTAATTCTAGCATCAATAGCATCTTCTTCTTCTCTTGTAGGATCAACAATAAAATGTTTTCCAATTTTATACATTGTCAATGACAAGGGGATTTCTTTTGTTAAACTTAATTTTTCATCAGTATATTCACCCCATAATATTTTATTTTCTGCTTCATCATATTTTGGGATTTTAACATCTTTTAATGCAGCAACTGCACCAATACCCGCAGCATCAAATAAATTTCCATCGTCATTAATTGCATAAACATCAACAAATAAAGTCCAAACTTTTTCTCCTTCTTTAATACATAATTTTTTTAAATCAATAAAATGACTTTCTCTTAAAACTCTATCAGTAACTCTTCCAATTTCAATAGAATTAAACTTTGGAGGTCCATTTTCAAATCTAGGGGAACTAATAGGTCTTAATTCTGCTGAAACCATCAAATTACCTTCATCAGCTGAATCAGGGTATGGTTCACCAACAGTCATTTTAACACCAACTAATACTTCTGTGTTTCCAATTTTTACTCTTGCACTACCATCAGCATTTTTAGCAACACCTCGTTCTATAATTACTTCTCTATAATCATTAGCTTTTCTTCCATCAAATCTTTTACCCTCACCTAAATATTGAATTATTCTATCTTTGATTATCTTCGGCGTGTTCATTGTTTTTCTCCATAAAATAAATTTTTAATTGATAATTTTGGAATTGATAATTTTGGTGTTCTATCGAATATATCCTGATAAAAAACTGCACCAGTCATACCGATATATTGTGTTAGCTCTCCTAATTCCGGGAAAGCTTGTCCAGCACATCCAATTAATGCTAAAAGTCCGCTTCCCATAAGTGCATTATCTGGTTTCATTTCTAATCTCATTTTAAATCTCCTAAACTGTCTTTTAAAGCTTGTTTTTGAATTTCATGAATCTTTTTGCATGCTTCTCTAGCCATTTTTACAACTTCTTTTAATTGTTCTGTTTCGATTTTACCATCAAGTTGAATATGCGTAATTTCACCCTTGCCTGTAAATGTAAAAGGAATATCAGTAGAGCCTTCACCTTCGTGGAAAACACAATCTTCATAACTATTAAGGTCAAGAACCAAATTTTTATCAATTTTACCTGTAGAAACACTTGAAGCTAAATCTTTCATAGGAATACCTGCATGTGCTAATGCCAAAGCTGCAGCATTAATTCCAGCACATCTGGTTGAAGCATCTGCTTGCAAGATAAAAATATGAACATCAATAACCATATTTTTGAATTCATCGACCAATAAAAGAGGTTCAAGAGCCCATTCAGTAATTTTACTAATCTCTGTACTTCTTCTGTTTGGACCAGTTCTCATTCTTTCATTAGTTGAAAAACTAACCATACTATAATCACATCTTAATGTACATTTTGATGGATCCTGAGAATGTTGTGGATGCATTTTTTTAGGACCATAAACTGCAGCAATAGCCATTGTTTTATGGTCACCTTTTCCAAAACTAAACATTGCACTGCCATCAGCATTAGGAATAATTCCAACTTTTGCCTGAATTTCTCTTAATTCATTCAACTTTCTTCCGTCTGCCCTTTTATATTCTGTCATTTTATTTTTTTTCTCCATTTTCAAAAGGAATAAATTTTCCTTTATATCTTTTTTCATAATCTTGCATTTGATTTCTTCTTACTAAATTCTGTGTTATAGGTTTTGAAGAAATAAATATTCCTTCTAACGAGCCAATTGTTCGTGATTCATCGGGTCTAATTTTATTATATATAATCACATCATACTCTCCATCTTCTGAAGGTATTCTTTCTTGATCTGCATTATAAAATTTTCCATAAAGATAATGTTTTTCTTCTGATTCTAATTTTGTAACTCTTTCCTGTAATTTTTTCATTTGCTCTTCTTTGATTTGTTTTTCTCTCAGATGTGTTATTGCTAACATTTTATTTTTTTTCCTCCTTAAACCATTCTTGAATTTTTTCAGTTAAACCTTTTTTAAAAGAATTTTCTGCAATAAACATAATTGCTTTTTTTGCAAAAACTTCGTCATCAATTTTCTTTCCTTTAATCCAGATTATTCCGTTTTGCCCAACTGTAATTTGGCATCCTGTTTCTTCTTTAATTAAACTAATCATGCTACCTTCTTTTCCGATAACTCTTGGAACTTTATTTGAATTAATATTAACTAAAATCCCCTCATCAATCTTTCCAAGTCCTCTGGACTTTAAACTTAAATCAATTCCCCTCTTATTAATTGCCCAAATTTTTAAAACAACCATGTCCCCAAGATTCAAAACTTCATCCAAGGCATCCTTATTAACAAATCTTGGAACTTCCATTAACGATAAAAATCCATTATCAGAAGCACCAATATCAATCACCCAGCCATTAAAAGTAATATTTTCAACTTTACCGATAACAATATTTCCTCTTCGTGGATAATAAACACCTGTTAATGGAATAACCTTAATTAAATTATTAGATTCTTCAGCTAAACCATATCTTAATGCAACAATTCCTTCACTGGTTTTTGTAGTGCCTTCTCCAGGTAAATAACTATCTCCTTCAATTATTACTTCACCAGGGATTATAATTTTTCTTTCCATTTTTATTTTAATGTTTCTATTTTCACTCCTTTTTCTAATCTTGAAATGTGTCTTTTTATTTCTTCCTCTTTTCCAAACATTGTTAAAATTATTGATTCTGGCTTATCCCTATCTTTTTCAATCATTGCAACAGTACCATTTATGTCATACACTTGTGCACCTGTTAAAATAACTCTACTGAATGTTTCTGAATCATCCATTAAAATTTGGTGAATCCAGTAAGATGTTTGGTATCTTTGACTTGTCATTTTATTCTTTAATATTTTCTGTGAGTGCGCTTCCACGCGTTATTGAGTTTAATTTATCAAAGAAGCTCATAATCATTCCCGCAGGAACGTTAACAATAACTTCAAGGCTTCCATCATTAAGCCATTTTTCTTGGTCTTTATACTGTGCCATCATACCATAAGCTTGTCCTGTATATATTGCCGGAACAATAATCTTGACTTTTTTAGTCTCAATTTTTATTGGTATAATTTGGCTAATCTTAGCAAGAATATCACTAATTTGATTTTCTATTGCTGTATTTTTTATGATTATATGAGATTGTTCCAGAGCGTTTTTAATCCTTTCGGTTGTAAATGGATTTCCTGTTTGAGGATCAATAGCATTTTTAACAAGAAAATCAACAACTTGTTTAAATCTTTTTTCGTGTTCTTCATCACGATATTCTTGGTTTACTTGCACTTCTCCCTCTTTAACAATTTTTTGAATAATAGTATTAACATCTGTCGTTTTGAATGCCTCTTCTAAATCTGCTCGCGACGGAATATCTCCTTTTTTTGAATCTCTAAAAATCCTGTCTCCTTCTGCTTCAATATACGAAATTTCACCTTTTTTAAATTTCAAAGCATTTTCTAAATCTACAATAATCTCGAAATGTTTCCCTGCTTTTTTAATTCGTGCAATAGTGTTTGGCATTTTTTATTATGGAAATTCTAAATGATCTTTATATGTAGTTTCTTTAAGATAAGGACATTTATTCATTTTTTGGATATTAGTATTCTGACCAATTAAAAGTAAATCATAAACAATTGTTTTGTATTTTACATCTATTCCATCTAACCCATTTTTTGCAAAATCTACAGGATCACGAGAATATGGAAAATTTCCAATTCTTTGAAAAAAATGTTCTAAATTATCTTTATCTCTTTTTGTTGTGACTAAAACAGTTATTGATATCATTTTAAATATTATCCGGTGTAAATTTACAAACTAAATTCCCTTTAACCCCTCCTTTTATTCTCATCTCAAAAAGTTTATTTAAAAATCTTAATTCTTTTTGAACTTCTTTTGACCAGGGAGTTTTATCTAATTCTGTGTAAGTAACTCTTGGATTATTTTTATCATAATAGATTATTTTACGTTTGTCATCCATCATTGTACATTCAATAATATAGTCTGTCATTTTAAATTTTATAACTCATTTTAACTGTGAATTCAGTAAGAAAAGGATTTTCTTTTAAATCTTTAATATTCCTTCCGGCTGAAACATTTAATAAATCATCAAGTCCTTTAGGAATATTTCCATTCAATTCAGCTTTAATAAACTCTGATGCTCCATTATATCTTTTAATACTTTTTTCTTTTCCAAAATAATGTACCATATTGTCTTTATCTCTTATTGTTGTAACTAAAACTGTGATTTCTTCCATTTTATAATTTGTTAATTTTTTCTCCTTCTAAATATTTTAATTTTGCTTCTTCACTTTTAATATAAGTTAATTCAAAATTATCAATATCAAACTCTTTTTCCTTAATCTCTTTAAAAATTTCTAACGCTAAATGAACTCCCTGCTTAATTGTTAAATCTTTTTTATATTTATCTCTAAGTATATTTTTAATTCGGTTATCATTCTCTCCAATTGCATTAGCATAATATGAAAAGTAATTTCCGGTAATATCGCTTGTAAAAAGTTCAGGGATTTTACCATTAATGCCTGCAATCATCAACGCTACCCCAAAAGGTCTTGCACCGCCATATTGTGTAAATTGTTGTTTAATATTGGAAATTTCTTTAATAATTAATTCCGGTTCAATAGGAGAATCATAAGTAAGTCTGTTTTGTTGAGCTAAAACTTGTGCTTTTTCAACCAAAACCCTTGCATCAGCCATAATACCGGCAACACTTGTAATAATATGTGAATCAATTTCATAAATTTTATTTGTAGATTTTTCAACAATTAATTTATCTTTAATTCTTTTATCAGCAATAATAAATACTCCGTCAGAACAAACCAGGCCAATACTTGAACTGCCAAGTCTAACTGTCTTTTCTGCATATTCCACTTGAAGTAAATGTCCTTCAGGCGAAAACATAGTAGCAGTCCTATCATATCCCATCGCTTGGTGTTGCATATCTGTTGGCATGTCCATTTTAATTGTATCTCCCGTTTGGTTTAAAATGGATGCTCAAAATTTTCGTTTTTTTAAATTTTGTTGTGTCCATAATTGTTATTTCCTTAGAATTTAATAATAATTTTAATTCTTTCGATTTTCTTGTAAAAATTTAATGGTCTATTTATTTATAAATCTTTTTAAGAACCTTTTAACATCTAGAGAGGTCTTTTGGGACATTTAATATCTGTTTAATGTATTTCTTTTGACCTGTAAATTGTTTGCGAATTCTTTCCTCAATTTCTTCTTTATTTAAAGGTTTTTTATAACATCTTTTACTTGCCAGTGCATCATACATATCACAAATTGCAAGAACCTCAGCTAATTTTTTTATCTTTCCATTTTCTTTTCTTCTTTCAATATTTAGTCTTTGTTCTTTTCTTCTATCGTTATTCGTTCTAGGATATGATATTGTTTGAAATTCATGATGAGCTACTATAATCTTTCTAATCTCTTGAAATTCCGGATCATTTAATCTTAAGAAACTCAATCTTGGATGTTCCCGAACAATTTTTTTTTCTTCATCGGTTAATTTTCTTTTATGATGTAAAATTTGAATCGGAATATCTAATTTTCCAATATCATGCAATAATCCTGCATAACCTAACATTTTAATTTCTTCTTGAGAGAATGAATTTTTGTAAGCTAAATACATAGAAAGAATGCTCAACCTCACGCAATGTTCATAAGTATTTTTGTCAAAATCTTTTATTTTTTTCAAATAACCTTTAACTTTCTTGTCATTCATTAACGGATTGATAATTTTATCCTCGTGTAACATCTTTCTTAACAATTATTCCCTCTTTTTTATCTTCTAAAGAATAACCTAACTTATTAATCTTCTCTCTTAATTCATCTGATTTTTTCCAATCTTTATTTTCACGAGCTTTTTCACGTTCTTCTACTAATTTTTGAATTTCATTAGGGATTTTAATTTTTTCTTGTTTAAATAAATCTAACCCGAATACCCTATCCATTTCTTTAATTGTTTTATATTTTCCTTCAGCATTTTTATCACGAACAAGTTTCCATAAAACCTGCAAAGCATTAGGAATATTCAAATCGTCATCAATTGCCTTTTCAAATTCTTTTAAGTATTTTTTATTTTCTTTTCCATCGTCTTTCAATTCTAAAACAATATTTTTCAATCTTTCAAGAGTATTCTTTGCTGAATTCAAATTTTTTAATGTAAAATTAAGTTTTTGTTTATAATGTGTAGTTAAAAAAAGATATCTTAATTCAAGGGCAGTATAACTTTTTTCTTCAAGATCTTTTAATCTATAAAAATTACCTAATGATTTGGACATTTTTTTTCCATCAACTAATAAATGTTCTGAATGTAACCAGTAATTAGCAAATTTAACCTCATTTGCCGATTCACTTTGTGCAATTTCATTTTCATGATGAGGAAATAAATTATCCACCCCTCCTGTATGAATATCTAAAGTTTTTCCTAAGGTTTTCATAGCCATAGCTGAACATTCAATATGCCAACCCGGTCTACCTTTGCCGAATTCTGTATTCCAAAAAACCTCTCCATCTTCTTTGGTATAAAATTTCCATAATGCAAAATCACTTACATTTTCTTTATCATATTCATCTGCTGTAACTCTGTTACTTGCCCCAGCTTTTAGATTTTTCAAATCAACTCCGGATAATTTGCCATAACTTTTAAATTTTTTAACTGAAAAATAAATCCCGTCATCTGTTTTATATGCATAACCTTTATTTAATAAAATTTTAATTATATCAACCATCTCTTTTATTGTTTCAGTTGCTTTCGGGAAAATCTCAGCTTTGTCAATATTTAATTTATCTAAATCCTGCATGAAACCTTTTGTATAAAATTCAGTAAATTCTTTTAGAGGTTTATGTTCTTTTTGTGAATCTCTTATTGTTTTATCATCGACATCTGTAATATTCATTACTTGTAAAACTTCAAAACCTTTAAATTTTAAAACCCTTTTAATTAAATCTGCAAAAATATACGCTCGATAATTTCCGATATGCGGATAATTGTAAACAGTCGGACCGCAATTATACATCTTGACTTTTCCTTTTTCAATTGGCTTAAAAATCTCTTTTCTTTTTGTTAGTGTATTAAAAAACTTTAAAGTCATGATTTAGATAGGGAAAACTTCTTTTTAAAATTTGGTTTTGTTAATTTCAATATTACTCTGCAACCCAGTATTTATATAATTTATAAATTTATTTTAAAGTATGGTTATGAAGATTGGTCACAGAGGTGCTATGGGTTATGCACCGGAAAACACACTTAAATCTTTCAAAAAAGCTCTTGAATTAAATGTCGATGCTGTTGAATTAGATATTTATGTATGTAAATCCGGGGAATTAGTTGTCATTCATGACGATAAAGTGAATAGAACTACTAATGGAAAAGGATATGTAGTCGAAAAAACATTTGAGGAATTAAGTACTTTAGATGCCGGAGAAGGCGAAAAAATTCCAAAATTAT
>Ga0208953_1000036_pt1 | contig 155866 bp, 164 predicted proteins | sample RifOxyB2_FD_184033 | JGI IMG/M metagenome (GOLD analysis project Ga0208953, IMG submission 184033) | Groundwater microbial communities from Rifle, Colorado - Rifle Oxygen_injection B2 (SPAdes) | ecosystem: Environmental > Aquatic > Deep subsurface > Groundwater | place: USA: Rifle, Colorado...
TGAACAGACTAGTGTGAATGCGTCTGTTGATTATTCTTATCCTATTGCTAAAAATAAACTGATTAGTCAATCTGTGGAAAATAATAATGCTATTCCAATCTTGGAAGTAGTGAGAGAAATGCCGAAAGTTATTGGAAGAAATACTGTGTTTGATGCACAGTTAAGTGTTCATAATAAGGGATGTGCTTCTACTTCTGGAACAACTACTGTTGTTGAGAGTTTATCGACAGGTTGGACTCCTGCTAACCCTTCATTATTAGGAGATATTACTTTACAAAATGCTCAAACAGATTTGATTAATAATAAAATTACCTGGCAATTAGGGTCTATTGATGTTAATCAATATGCTGTATTGACATATCAAGTTAAAACTCCAACTTCTGAAGAGCAAGTTGCGGATTTAAGTTATGATGCAACTTGGGGATCAAGAACTTTAAATGAAGAACAATCATTTAATCCTCAAACTTTAAATTATACCGGTGAAGCACATTTACAATTTGCAATTACTGCTGTTCAAAAACCTGAATTTCCTTGGGGAGAAACAAGAAGTGCACAATTAAATAAAGATTATAATTATAGTTTGAAGGTTACAAATGTTGGTGAGAGTAATGCAACTGGCTGGAATGTTACTTTGGAAATTCCTGAAGATTGTACAATTTTAAATATTTATAGTGGTGGAACACAAAGTAATAATATTATTACATGGCAATTATCGACAACTTCTGTTTATGGTTTGCAAAATTTAAATTTCACTACGAATTGCAGTTCTGAAGGCAAGCATGTTTTAATTGTTAAAGGCATTAAAGATACAAGGTCTATAAATTATTTTGTTAATAATACTAATATTGGTTGCACAGGAGCAAATTGCGAAGATTCAGAAAGCTTTACATTTAGTAAACCTAATAATTCTCAATATGAACAATTAAGCAAAATTGATTTTTACACTTCTTATGGCTGGTCTGATTATGGATTAACTATCGGTGAAGGTCTTGTTAATTTCACCAACGATAATAATGAAGAATTAATTGCATGGCAAAATTATTCTTTGATTAATACTGCTGGATTTGGTTGGATTAATTATACTATCAATGAAAGTGAGCAAAATAAATTTGTTAATGCACAAAGAACAATTAATGTTAAAAGTTATACTGATGGTATTGGCGACAAAAACGGAAATGTTACTGTTGAGAAAATTGCATATACCTGGGAAAATGGAAAATTATTTATTGAAGAAGAAGAATTATTTACAAAAATTAAAGTTTATGATTATACTTCATTATTCCAAAATCCTTCATTAAAAATTAATGATAATTCCAGCAGAGTTGTTGGTGGCTGGGGTGAAAGATTTAATTTCTCAATTAATGTTGGTGATAGATTTAATCGGGATGTTACAGTTTATGCATGGCATAAAAAAGGTGCAGGTGAATATAGTTTAATTGATAGTGAAGTTTGTACATCATGTAATTTATACACACAAATTAACTTTAGTTATGATTATAATGGCAATGATCTTGGGGGATGGTCATACAAATTTAATGCAACTAATCCTGACGGAGGTGCAGAAACAGATGATTTTACTTTTACTATAGAGGCTGATGATATTAATTCTGATTTTTCTTCTCCGGTCTATAATGCTACTGTGAATAGAAGTGAATTAACTAATTTTGTTATAAATATTAATGATACTGATAATGTTACTTCTCCGGGTTATTTAATTGCCGGACAAATTGATGAAGGTAAAGGAAGAATTTATTTTTCAAAATTCGGGACAAATGATACTTTTGATTCAAGTCCTGCAATTTCAGGTAATTTAACAGGAAGTCTTATTCGTTCAATGCAAAATGAAAGTAATCAATGGTGTGATGTTGCAAGTTATTTCCTTGGACAAAATTATTGGTACGGTGGAGTTACAGGTGCAATTACATATAAAGCAAATTTGACTTCAATTAGACCTTTCATGTTAATTGCGAGTTTGAAAAATACTTACTTAAGTCCTGTTGGTTTAAATTATACTAATGGTAGTTTCATACCATTGAGAATGTATGTTACTGACGACTGTAATGTTAATATTACTAATGCTTTGGTAATTTTCAATTTAACCAGTGGAAGTTATTCAACAGCAAAATCTGTAACAACTGCCGGAGGTGATGAATATGTTAATATCTCTTATAAATTACCTAATGATGCACCTTACGGATGGTATAATGTTACTGTTGAAAGCAGCAAGGCAAATCATTGGAATAAAACTATTAATCAATTAAATGCATTTTATTATGGTAGTGCAATTACATTAAGTAATCAGATTATGAGTCCGGGTAATGGCGGTTGGGGGGAATCACCGTTTACTTTTAATGTTACTGTTAATAATGCTCAGGCAACAACTGCTTATTTATGGCTGAAGAATTCAACATCAAATGAAGTTTATGAATATGATAATACTTGTATTACCTGTAATAATTATTTAGTTAATTACAATAAAACATTTACATGCAGTAATATTGATTCTTGGGCATTTAGATATAATGCTAGTGATTCTATAGGATTTAATTATAATGGTTTAAGTAACATTACATTTAATGTTGAAAAAGATGATAATACTATTTTACTTTATCAAGGTAATAATTCTAATGTTAATCGAAGTAATGGCAATGTTCGATTAGCTGTACAAATTAATGATACTGATTTAAAGGGTTTAACTACAAATATTAACAATGCTACTGAATTGTTTGTTAATGTTTACAATGGTTCAAGATTTATTGAAAATAATGAATTGATTAATTCTACCGGCGAATATTATTATTTAGATTTTGATCCAACCTGTAATTATCAAGCTGGAACTCAAAATTGGAATTATAATGTTACCAGTGCTATTTGCTATAAAAACCAAAATTCTCAAACATTTGTTGTAAATATTCTAGGAGATTTGAATAATACAATAATCTCCCCGGTAAATACTAATTTTACTGTTGGTGATTTAATTCTTTTCCGAGGAAGAGTTATTGACGACTGTAATTCAAATATGACTGGTTTAACTTTGGCAAAGTTTAATGTTACAAACGGAACTGTTGAAAGTTATCAGGCTAATGATGAAAATAACAGTTATTATAATTATACCTGGAACTCTGCCGGCAAGTCTGCCGGGTTCTGGAATGTTACATTTTATACAGGTCAAAATAGTTATAACTCTGATTATACGACTACACAATTTTATCTTTCAGCTACTCAGGAATTATTAAATCCCGGTGTTGCTCCTGCAAGCGGTGGCTGGGGTAAACCAAATTATACTTATTCAATTACTGTTAGTGATGAAGATGTTGGCGATACTGTTAATGTTAGTTTATGGCTGAATAAAGATAATGCTGGCTGGCAATATTATACTTTCCAAACCTGCACTGATTGTTCAAGTACCTTAATGCAATTTAACAGAAGTTATCAACAAACTGAAATTGGCAACTGGAGTTTTAAGTTTAATGCTACTGACAGCTTCGGTAATGGTTATGAAATCTTTGGAGGAAGCCATAATGTTGTAAAAGATAATATTACTATTTCAAATTATCAAGGCAATAATTCTAATGTTAACAGAAGTAGCGGAAATGTTAGAATTGCAACATCTGTATATGATTCAGATTCAATGTTAAATACTACAAATGTTTCTCAGACAACATTTTATACTTATATTACAAATCAATCAAATAATTGGATACTTCAAAATGAATTAATTAATTCTACCGGAAAATACTACTATTATGACTTTGATCCTGATTGTAATTATTTAGCTTCACAACAATCATGGAAAACTAATGTTACTGGGGATGATTATTATGGAGATGCCTCTTCTCTAATCTTTACCATGAATATTCTAGGAGATTTGAATAATACAATAATCTCCCCGGTAAATACTAATTTTACTGTTGGTGATTTAATTCTTTTCCGAGGAAGAGTTATTGACGACTGTAATTCAAATATGACTGGTTTAACTTTGGCAAAGTTTAATGTTACAAACGGAACTGTTGAAAGTTATCAGGCTAATGATGAAAATAACAGTTATTATAATTATACCTGGAACTCTGCCGGCAAGTCTGCCGGGTTCTGGAATGTTACATTTTATACAGGTCAAAATAGTTATAACTCTGATTATACGACTACACAATTTTATCTTTCAGCTACTCAGGAATTATTAAATCCCGGTGTTGCTCCTGCAAGCGGTGGCTGGGGTAAACCAAATTATACTTATTCAATTACTGTTAGTGATGAAGATGTTGGCGATACTGTTAATGTTAGTTTATGGCTGAATAAAGATAATGCTGGCTGGCAATATTATACTTTCCAAACCTGCACTGATTGTTCAAGTACCTTAATGCAATTTAACAGAAGTTATCAACAAACTGAAATTGGCAACTGGAGTTTTAAGTTTAATGCTACTGACAGCTTCGGTAATGGTTATGAAATCTTTGGAGGAAGCCATAATGTTGTAAAAGATAATATTACTATTTCAAATTATCAAGGCAATAATTCTAATGTTAACAGAAGTAATTCTCAGGTTGGAAGTTCTGTAAGAATCGCCGGATATATCTTTGATAGTGATTCAGGTTTGAACACCACAAATGTTTCACAGGCAACACTTTATACATATATTACTAATCAATCAAATAATTGGATTGAACAGGATGAATCAACTAATATTACCGGTGTGTATTATTATTATGATTTTAATCCAACTTGTAATTATAGTGCGAATTCACAAAATTGGAAGATGAATGTTACGACTGATAATTATTATCTTGATTCTTCATCAAATAACTTTTATGTTAATATCTATGGTGATGCTAATGCTAGTTATAATTCTCCGGTGGGTTTGGCAGTTTATGAAAGAGGAAATTCTATTTTATTCCTTGGAAATATTACTGATGATTGTGGTAATGTTGTGACAAATGCAAATGTGCAATACAGAATCGAAGGTAGTTCAGTTTATTATTGTAATTCTTCAATTGGATACAATTTAGTTTGGAGTGAAGGTGTCGGGCAATACAATTGTTCATGGGATTCTAGCGGAAAAGATATTAGCAATTATAACATTACAATGCTTATCACTAAACCTTATCATAATGTTTACAGCGATACTGAAATAAATGCTTTCAGGATTAAAGCTACTCCTGCACTTGAAGATGCTAGAATTAATAATGATAATGATGGTTGGGGTGTTCCAAGAATCTTTAGTGTGAATGTTACTGATAATCTTGGAGATAATATTACTGTTCGATTATGGCAAAATTTAGGTAGCGGATATCAATTAATCGGAACTGATACTTGTTATGAAAATTGTAATGATTATGTTATGAACTTTACTGCTGGTTATACTTGTGCTCAAAAAGGTGCAGGTAAAAACTTTAAATTTAATGCAACAGATACTGAAGGAAATAGTTTTGAAACAAGTACCGGAACTTTTGTGATTGATGAAGATAATGTTTTAGTTGAATATATTTTCGGTAATGAAAAGTCTGTGAATCTTTTGAATTCTTCAGAATTTGGTATAAGAGTTTATGATATTGATAATCAAACATATAATTTAGTTGAAGTTGCAACTGTAACATTTAATGTTACAAAAACAGGTATTGGGTCTGCACAATATAATGTTGGTACGAATATAACTAATGTCAGCGGTTATGCTAAATTTGATTTTACACCGGATCAAACTTATAATGTTCAAAAACAAGAATGGTTGGGTTATACAAAATTGCAATCTTGTTATAAATATAATACAAGTATTTTATCAAATATTACTACTTTATCAAATGCTCCGCAGTTAAGTAATGAAAATGTTAATATTATTTCTGATGGATGGGGTATACAAAGAACATTTAATGTTACTGCATATGATGCAAATAATACTGCTAATGTTAGTTTGTATCGTGCAAGTTCATTAGCTTCACCTAACTGGATTTACATGAATTCAAGTTTGTATACAACCATCGGTAGTTCACAATTGTTAAGTTTCACTCAAACATTTAGTCCGGGATTACAAGGTGTTTGGTATTTCAAATTTAATATTTCAAATGCTGTAGGCAACAAAGAAACAACAGCAACAACTGCAATAAACAATTTCACACTTGAAGCTGAAAATGTTTATCTTGAATATACCCTCGGTCATAATTCCATTTCTAACAGAAGTGCTGATCAAACAACTTTACTCTCATTCAAAGTGCAGGATGAAAATGGAACTTATTTATCTGACTTTCCTATGAAATTCTTTGTGCAATCTGACGGGATTAATTATTTTACTGATACTTATTATGTTGTTAATACTAATTCAAGCGGTTATGCAAATTTTGATTTCAATGCTACTTGTCTTGGTGATGTTTCAGGTGCTCCAAAGTTTTTGGTTGGAGCACAAAACTGGAAGATTGCAGTGAATGATTCAAAATTAAATAATTACCAGCAAAATGATTCTTCAAGTTTCTTGTCCAGAAATTTAAGTGTGCAAGGAGATATTTTAATTGATTTTAATGAACCTACAGGTTTAACTAATTTTACACAGGAAGAAATTATTAGTTTCTTGGGTGCTACTACTGACGATTGCGGGGATGCATTAGTTGCAAATGTTACTTATTATGCAAATTCGTCAGAAAATAGTTTTGTGTGCAGTGATATAAGCAGAATTGGTGCAAATGCATTTAGATGTAATTATCAAACATATCAAAATACTACTCGGGGAAATTATAATGTTACAATGAATACTCAAAAGCTGAATCATTATGATAATTCAACGAGTAAAGAAAATAATCCGGGATTATTTTATATTTTATCTAAGAAAAGATTGGATAATCCTAATGCTGTTCCAATTCAGCAAGGATGGGGATATAAAGACTGGAACTTTAGTGTTATTGCCAGTTCAGGTGATCCTGATACTAATTTAACTGTTAGTTTATTCATGGGTCAAACAATTAATCCTACTACTCAATGTGTTGGTCCAACTTGTATCAATCAGACAACTGTGATTTGCAATAATTGTAATAATAAGCTTGTTAATTGGTTAAGAAACTTTACTGCCGGAGATATTGGTACTTGGTTCTATCAATTTAAATTAGATGATGCACAATTAACTTCTACTTCAGGTACTGCATATTCAATAATTATCGATAAAGACAGAACTAACATGACCTATGGCGGATCAGGAAATAATTCAATTGTTGCTAAAGATACTGGTTCTGCGATTTTGAGAATAAAAGTTTTTGATATTGATAAGAATTCATATAATGTTACCAGTCCGTCTGCAATTGTTACATTTAAATTATTGCATGATAATTATGCAAATGGTGAAAAGATTATCGGTACAGGTTTAACTAATGACTCAGGTTATGCGAGCTTGAACTTTAGTTTTAATACTTGTGCAGGATGGGAAAATGGTTTACAAAAATGGACTGCGGAAATTAATTCATCTGATTTATATTATAATTCCAGTCATGCTGAAAATATGACTATTGAATTGCAACTTTCAGGTTGCACTGCTACTGTTGATGCATTTAATGTGAATGTTCCAAGTGAAGTTTTCCAAAATAATTTGTTTAATACTAATGGTTCTGTGACTGCCTGGGTGAGTTCATCTAATGATGTTTATGTTACATTAAATTCTACTGAAATTGGATGGGCAATTAATAATCCTGTACAATCTCTTGGTACTGTTGAAGTCGGTTCATACAAACCTGTATCATGGAATGTTACTCCTTCTACTTATGGTGTGACTAATATGTCGATGTTTGCGAATTCCAGCAACGCCGGTAATGATACGCAATTATCAAATAATTTTGTTGTATATAAAGAATTAACATCTTCAGTAACTTTGGATGATTTGCCTGTTACACTTGAACCAAATAATCAATCAATCTTTAGCTGGAATTGTGATGCTGCAAATTATAGAATTGCTAAATTAAATGTTAACTGGAATTCTGTCGGAACTAATGTTAGAGTGTATTCATATGATGGATTAAAATGGAATGATATTTTACACAGCGAATATGTTGCATCATCTGCTTCTAAACAAATTGTAATTTTAAGAGATCAATTATTTACTAATGAGTCAGGATTATGCACTGTTAAATTTGAAAATGTTGGTAATAATAATGTTGATATTACAGGTTTAACTTTACAAGGTTATTATTCTGAATCGTTAAAAATTGAAGATATTATTACTTCGATTAATGGTGTTAATGTCAAGGGTATTGAAACTTCTGAAAGTCTAATTAATGTTTCTGTAAAATTATCAAATAGTCTTGATTTTGCAAGAAATGTTGATGTTGAATTAAATATCGTTGATTCTGATTTAAATAATGTGAATTCGTCGAGTATTACAGGAGTTAATATTAACGCTAATTCTGTGAGTTATGTTAATTTTACGAATATTCTTACTTCGAGCTGGACTTCGGGAGAATATAGTTTGAATATTAATGTTTCGGGCGATGAAACAGATTCAAGAACTGAAAATTTAACTTTTAAAGATGTAACTGCGTCGGCTGTGTTCTATGATTATATGTGCAATGGTACAATTGAAAATTATAAGATTAATCTATATCATCCGTTTAATGAATTTGTTAATTATGATGTTACTTTGAATCTGCCTTCCGGTTGGAGTTATTCAGGAGGGCAAACTATTAATGCAATTCTTCCGGGCAATTATACTCTTTTATTTAATGTGACGTCGAGTCAAAATAATGAACAGACTAGTGTGAATGCGTCTGTTGATTATTCTTATCCTATTGCTAAAAATAAACTGATTAGTCAATCTGTGGAAAATAATAATGCTATTCCAATCTTGGAAGTAGTGAGAGAAATGCCGAAATTTGTTTTAAATCGTTCTGAATTTATTTCAACTTTAGCAATTTATAATAAAGGTTGTGCAAATGCAAATTCTGTAAGAATTGTAGATAATGTTTTATCCGGATGGACTGCTTATTCTTCTACTCTTGATGGAATTACTGTCGGTGTTTCAAATATCCCAACCGGGCAAGTGATTTTGACATCAAGTGATATTGGAACAATTAAAGCAAAAGAATATAGAATCTTTTCTTATAAAGTTTTACCTCCAATAACGCTAAATGAATTTGGTACTTTTAGATATAATTTAACTTGGGGATCTAGAAATAATTATGAAGAAAACGAGTTTATTGTTAATACTACAAAATATTCTTCTGAATCACATTTATTATTTAACATTAATGCAATTAATAGTTTCAAGGCTCGTTCAGCAGAAAAAGATGAAAATCAATTATATGAATTTAATTTTACTAACATCGGGGATTTTGATATTTTAAATAATACTTGGAATGTGACTTTAATCCTTCCAGCACAATGTAACCCTTCTAATTATACTGGTAATTATAATTCAAGTATTCGACAAATTAATTGGCCTGTCGGAGTATTAAATAAAGGTGAAACTGGTAGTTTCTATTTGAATTTAGATTGTTCACAAGAAGGGAAATATGTTTTAGTTGCAGAAGGAATACATGACACAAGGTCTACAAATTATTTTGTTAATAATACTAATATTGGCTGTGTTGGAACAAACTGTAAAGACTCTGAGAATTTTGTATTCAGTAAACCTAATAATTCTAGATATGAAAAATTAAGCAAGATTGATTTTTACACTTCTTATGGCTGGTCTGATTATGGATTAACTATCGGTGAAGGTCTTGTTAATTTCACCAATGATAATAATGAAGAATTAATTGTTTGGCAAAATTATTCTTTGAATGATTATTTCGGTGCTGGTTGGTTTAATTATACAATTAATGAAAGCGAGCAAAATAAATTTGTTAATGCACAAAGAACAATTAATGTTAAGAGTTATACTGATGGTATTGGCGACAAAAACGGAAATGTTACTGTTGAGAAAATTGCCTATACTTGGGAAAATGGAAAATTATTTGAAGATCTACAAAATTTATTTTTAGATGTTCATCCATTTATTTTTGATTTACCTACTCCGGTATTACAGGCTCCAATTAATAATTCACTTCAGGCAGCAACTCCTGTAGGTTTATCTTGGCAATCTATTACTCCTCCTGAAAATGTTAATATCACTTATTATGTCTTTGGTGATACTTTAAATGCAACGACTTTCTTAGATACAACTACTGAAGCATTATATTTATGGAGAGATATTGGTTCAGCAACATATTATTGGAAAGTTATTGCAAGTGACGGAATAACTAATACTACTTCAAATATTTGGCAATTTAATTTAGATGTTTGTCAGCCTGATACTGGTTTTTCATATGCTTTGAATTATCCAATGAGTTATAATCCTGCAACTGATACTATTACTGTTTGGGGTGATAATGGTATTGGTGGTCGTGAAGTAATGGGTAATAATGAATCAAATGCTATTACTTTTGAGCAGATTTATGAGTTTGGAAGAGCTGTAAGAGGTATTTGTGCTGTGATTAAACCTGCTGAGGGTTCATATGCTGTTTTAAGTAGATTGGAATTAGGGAATGTAACTTCTCCGTTAAATACTACTTTTGTAAAGACAACTGGTCAAGCAGTAGACTTTGGTAAGCAACTTCAAATTAACTTTAATGCAACTTTAATTTCAGGTCAATTATCACAAGAAGGTTCTCCATTTGGTGGTTCAACATTATCATTCTCAGGATTAGATGCAGTTGATGCAAATGAAGGAGAATTTTATTTACTTGCAGGTTCAAAATTAAAATTATATGATTCAGGTGTGTCACATAAAGTTTCTTCTAATGATTCAAATCCATTTAGGCTATATTGGAATGGTGAAGTTCTTATAAAAAGTAGTACTTTGCAAAATTGGTTTACTATCAGGTTCTTAGGGAATAATAATTCATTAGAAGATTTAATTATTACTAATGTTGGTGAAGGTTTTTACCCTGCTGTTAGTCAAGTTGGCAATTTAAATTCAATTACTGCAAGAAAGACGCTTGAAGATGGAATTTACTTCTTTAATGATACTAATATTACCATTGTTAATTTGGAAGTTAGTGAAACAAATGGAAGTGATATAAAAGTATTAAACTATACTGGTAATGCTATTTTGTTAAATCCAACTTTAGATTGGGGTTCTATTAATTGGACAAGCGGAAGTTATTCCGGAGAGATTCGTAGGGTTTATAGTTATGATTTGAAAACTACTGATTCAGCTGGTGCTAATTTAGAAAACACTACTACTGTTTTACTCGATACAAAAGGTGACGTAATTTTTTCATTAATGACTGATTCTCTTGGAATTATCCCTCAAAAATTAATTACCCGTGGACTTTTTGATTATGTTTATAAAACCGGTAATGAACAAGGTCCTCATACTTTGTATATTAAGAAATATGGTAAAAATTTCCAAAGTATTGCTAAAGAATTTTCTGCAGCGACTATTGAAACTATACAATTAGCCGAGAATGCATTTACAAGTTTTTCAGTTTCTGAAGTTGCAGTTTTAAGTAATATTACTTATAATCTTCCTACAAAAGTAAGTTATGGTGAAGAAGATCATAATTCTTTTGAATTTAGCGGGCAATTAAATAATTATCCTATTGACCAGTGTCAATTCTTTGCATTATTTGCGAATGATACAAAATTAGTTGAAGGTAGTACAAAGAACTATACTATTAATTACAAAACTGGTGTAATTACATTTATACAAAATATGTCTGATTATATTATTAGACCTGTTTATTATTATGGTGGTAATTTAACTTTAACTAATGGTTTAACTGTTGCAAATGCATTTTCATTGAATGATTTATATGATTACATGCAATATCAAACTGCACAAAATAATTTAACTACTGATTTAAAAACTGTTGATGGTATTACTTATAGTTTCTGTATTGATTTAGTTGTTGGTAATGAGAACTCTGCAGGAAGTATTGTTGATGCAGGTAAAACCACAGAATTTAATTTAGGTTATGATATTGTTCAAGGTGCTGCTGGTTCTTTGATTGATTTAGCTGGTGTTGGCGGAACAGGTACTATTGGGGCAATTGAGGTTTCAAGAAAAGAAATTAATTCCGGGCAAAATCAAACTATTTTTGTGAGTTTAGCTGATAATTTGGGTAACCCTATTACATCACGTGAAATTTCTGCAAGCATTTTATATCCAAATGGAAGTCTTTGGTTTAATTCCGGATTATTTAATGAGATTAGCGGTCTTGGAATTTATAATTATAATTTTTTAATTCCTTCCGGTCATTCACCTTATGGGATTTATGCTGTGATTGTTAGTTCATTAGGGATTAGAGAAGTAAGAACATTTGATTATGTTCCTCTATTAAATGCTTCTGCAATTTTACCTCTTAATGTTTTTAGTGGTGTTGGTTCGGGATATAATCCAGGTGATAATGTGTATGTGCTTTCAACTTCGGTTAATGAAAATAGTCAATTGGTTAATTCAACGATTAATATTAGCGTTTATTATCCAAATAATACTTTATTATCTTACGGAGTTTCTACTATTCTTTCTCAAGGTAGATTTGCATATAATTTCATTTTGCCAAATAATGCTATTGAAGGGACTTATAGAGTTGATATTGATGCAATTTATCTTGGAAATGAGTTCCATGAAACATTAGTTTTCCAAATTAAAACAGAAGTTGCAGGAGTATCTTATCCACAAATTTATTTAGAATCTTCTACTCCTATTCTTGCAGGTTCTAATGCTGTAATTGGTGCACAAGTTGTTTCTTCTACTGGCGGTTTGATAAATTGTGACGGAGAATTAAATGTTACAATTATTGATTTAGCTGATGGTTCTGTTAAGAATTCCGGCAGTATGACTAACTTTGGAAATGGTTTATATAATTATTCCTGGATTACTCCAGTGACTCCGTCGGTATATTATGCTAACGTTAGTTGTAATATTTTAAGTAATTCTTATGCAGGATTTACTTTAATATCCACTCAACCTGTTGGTGCCGGATTAGTTATTGATTATAATGAACTTGCTACTTATGTTTGGAATTATTCTTCAAGAAATTTAACTTATTACAATCAGAGTGTTGCTGAAAATTTATTATCTTGTTTTAAGGATGCACAATGTTCTGAGTGGTGGATTAATACTACTTTGTCTAATCTAAAAATAACTTTAGATGAAATTAATTTAACTACAAATAATATAGAGAGTAATTCTCAATCATTAATAAATTATTTTGATTGTTCTATTAATAATGAAATTTGCGACAGATTACAGAATATTAGTGATAAAGCTGTTGAGACAAATGCAATTGTTTTAACTTTGAATAATTCTCAAATTCCTCAGTTGCAAACTGATATTGATAATATCTATCAAAATATTCAATGGTTAACTGAAAATGTTGCGACACAATCGAATATAAGTTTTGTTTTGAATGGAATAAATAATTTAGAAACTAATATTAGTTTTATTAAAAATAATTTATTTACTCAAGGTAATGCAACTTCTGCATTTTTAGTGGACTATATTTCTACAGTTTATACTCAATTTGGTGGTACTGCTGAGTTATGGGTTTTGGCAAATGATTTATTGGGTAATTCTAAATTTATTGAAAATGCAACTTGTGAAATTAAAAAGGGCAATCAATTTATTGCGAATGCTGTTACTTCTATAAATGATGGTGGAGTTTATGCTTATTGGGATGTTTCAAATGATGTTTCATCTGGAGCTTATTATTGGAATTGTACTTTAACTGGTAGTACTGTTAATATTTATGTTCCATTCTATGTTTCTGGTGCATTTGAAATTACTAGTTTAGTTACAAGTTCTCCAAAATATCCTAATGAAGCGACGATAATTGAAGCCACTTTTGCGGATCAAAATGGCAATGATGTTATTCCTGATACAATTAATTTGAATATTTTGCAACCTCCAACTTATTTAACTTCATGGACAACGGCTAATAAAGGAAATTTTGTTGAAAGTAATAATGTCTGGAGATATGTAAAGAGCATAGAATCTAATCCAACTACTGGGACTTATATTGTTCAGATGACTGCTAGTTATAATGGTATTAATAATTCTAAAACTATGCAATTTAGAATTGCTACCGGTGGTCCATATATGGTTGTGTTGGAATGTCCTGATTCAAGTATTGTTGGAAGTAATTTGAATTGTAATGTTAAAATCTTAGATGAAGGTGAAGCTGCTACTGAATCAACTTGTGATGTTTGGGTGGATATAAATAATAATCTTGTTATTGACGGCAGTGAACCTCAAACACAGTTTAGCAAGGAAACTGTTCCTTTAGAGAATGTTACTCAGGCTGTTAGTTTAAATGTTTTATTGAATAATCCTGTTGGGTCTTATGTTGTTAGAACTACTTGCAGTTATGCAAATTCCGGACAACCCGATTCAACTGCTTCGGATTTTGTATTGTTTACTTCTCCTGAAGTTGTTCTGACTCCTCCTTCAACTGGCGGGGGCGGAGGTGGTGGCGGGGTTGCTGTTACTCCAATAATTACTTTAGTGAAAGATTTTTGGGTTGATAGTGAGAATATCAAAGTTTCATTAAAACCTGGTGAAGTTAAAAAAGGTAAATTAACATTGAAAAATATTGGTAATGGGGAATTAGATATTGTGATTAATAATACTTTATTAAAAGATTTTGTGTTTATTCGTGAATCTCAATTTAGTTTAGATGAAGATGAATTAAAAGTTTTAGAACTGGATTTTATTGTTTCTGAAAATGTTAATCCTGGTTTATATGTGGGTAAATTAATTATTTCTGCTGATAATTTAATAAAAGAAGTTTTAATTGCGATTAATGTTGAATCTAAAGATTCATTATTTGATGTGAATGTTGTTATCCCCTCTCAATTTAAGAGTCTTTTCCCTGGAGAAGAATTGTTAGCAAAAGTAGAGATTATTAATTTGGGTGAGATTGAAAATGTTGATGCAGATATTAGATATGTTGTTAAGAATGATGAAGGAGTTGAAATTTTAAGTGATTCAGAATCTCTTAAGATTTCTCGTAGAGCAGATTTAGTTAAGACAATTATTTTACCTAAAGATATTCTTTCTGGAACATATGCTCTTTATGTTGAAGTTATTTATGATGATAAAATTGCAAGTTCTACTGAATTTTTCAATGTAAAAAGAACAATCCCTTGGTTAATTGTAATAATTTTAATTAGTTTGATAATCTTTTTATTTTTATTAATTATCTTTTGCAAAAGAAGAAAAAAGAAAGGTTATAATTGGTGTTTTTTTAAGAAAAAGAAAAAATCTTTTAAGCAAAGAAGTTTAATCTCTAATGATAAATGGCTTAGAAAAAGGAGATTTTAGAATGAATTTTTTTAAAATTATTTTTTTGATTATGATTTTTTTAACCTTGGTTTTATTTGGGATTTTTATATTTAATTTTGTTTCAAACAAAATTACCGGTGAAATTATTAAGAATTCATCTTTTTTTACAAGGGCTGTTTGCAATGAAACAAATTTTTGTCAGGATTATGAAATTGTTTGTGAAAATGGCAGATTAGTTAGTTATATTCCTATTTCCGGTTCAGTAATACAGCATTCTTCAAATTGGATTGATCCTAGAGAAAATTTGACTTTTGAAAAATTATGTTAAATTTCAATAATTTCTAAATCTTTTGCGATAGTTGTATTTTCAAATTCTGTTTTTGCATCGTCAAGAAGTTCTTTTAATTTGTTTTCATATCTTTGGCTTATATGTGTTAAAATTAATCTTTTTGATTTAGATTTTTTTGCGATTTCTCCTGCTTGTTTTGCAGTTAAGTGCTGATGTTCTTTTGCATGTTCTTCCAGTTGTGAATCAAAACTTGCTTCACTTATTATTAAATCTGAATTTTTTACAAATGGGGCAATTTCTTTATTTACTGATGTGTCCATAATTATTGAAATTTTCAGATTTTCTTCTTTATATGTTAAATCTTTTGCTAAATATTTTTTTCCGTTATATGTTATGTTTTTTCCTTCTTTTAATGGTTGTAATATTGGTCCTGATGGTAGTCCTGATTTTTTTAATTTTTCTCGATCAATTCGTGTATGTCCTATTTTACTAAAAGAATATGCATTACATGGAACTCCGTGAGTCATTGATTTTGCTTCAATAAAAAAATCTTTTGTTTCAAAAAACTTTCCAGTGACTTCTTCGACTTTTATTTCATATTCTCTTCGAAAGTTAAATAACTGAAGCAAATCCTGGATAAATTTTTTTGATCCTTTTGGTCCGTAAATATAAAGTTTTTTATTGTATCCGTTTAATGCAAGTGTAGATAGTATTCCTGGAATTCCTAAAATATGGTCTCCATGAAAATGACTTATTAATATTCTTGTAATCTTTCCGGGATTTAATTTTGCTTTTCTAAATTGTGTCTGTGTTCCTTCTCCACAATCGATTAAAATATTTTCTTCATTAAATGTTAGTAATATTGCTGAATGATTTCGTTTTGTCGTTGGGATTTGTCCTGCTGTTCCCAAAAAGTTTATTGTGATTGTCATATTTTATTTATGTTTTATTAATTTATATAAGTTGTGAATTATTATAGTCTTTCATTGATATTTATTTTACCGTCGATAAATTATTCTTTTTAATTTTAATTTTATTTTTTGTTTTTAATATTTTGGGTTTTTTCCGAAGAGTTTTTAAAGAAGTGTTACTTAGTGTTATTAACTTAAAGTGAAGAATAATCTTCACTTTTGCCAAATTTTATTTGGTATTAATTAAAAAGAGGTAGAACAAAAATGGCAAGACCAAAGACACCAAAGCAACTTGAGATTAGTATTAATTCTCTCAAGAAACAAGTTTTGAAATTAGAAGCACAACGAAAAAGGGCTATGGCTACAATTAAGAAAAAAGTTGTTAAAAGAAAAGTTGTGAAAAAAATTGTTAAAAGAAAACCTGTTAAGAGAAAAGTTGCTTCTAAAAAGAAAAGATAACTTTTCTTCCTTTTTTTATTTTTTTAATTAAATTTTTAAACTTATTTTTATTTTATTTTTTATGAATCATTGTATTTTTTGTAAAATTGCAAGTGGTGAAGTTTCTTCTGAAAAAATTTATGAAAATGATAATTTTTTTTCAATTTTTGATGTTTCTCCTCAGATAAAAGGACATGCATTGGTTATTTCAAAAAAGCATTTTAAGACTTTACTTGATATGCCAAATACTCTTAGTCTTGAATTAATGGACTGTATTAAAACAACTTCATTAAAATTAATGAAAGATTTTAATTGTGACGGATTTAATGTTGTTGCAAATACTTTTCGTTCAGCTGGACAAATTGTTGATCATGTGCATTTTCATATTTTGCCTAGAAAGACTGGTGATGGGATGCATTTGTCTTTGAGAAAATAGTTTTTTTGTGAATCTTTTTAAAAATTAATCTGGCTCTAGTTCGTTCTGACCTCCCTGTTCGCAACTCCGCACGATTTTTTTATTTTTTTATTTGAATTTATTTTTGAAAGAATGAAAATCTACCACGGAGTTGCTCTACTCCTAACCTGTGAAAACTTGCTTTAAATCAAGAAAAAATTTTGATTTATTTGCAATTTTCAAAGTTACTCACCTCGGCTGCCTCAGTCGGAAAAAGAAAAAATATGGCTCTAGGGAGTGCTGACCTCCCTGTTCGTCTTCACTCTCACATCAGGGGTTATTTGGAATGTTCGTGTAAAGACTCCTTTCTCCTGATTTCGCACGAAACAATTTGGATTACTGTTTCTACCACGAAATCACTCGCCTTGGCTGCCTCGGTCGTGAGAAACAAAAAGATGGCTCTAGGGAGTGCTGACCTCCCTGTTCGTCTTCACTCTCACATCAGGGGTTATTTGGAATGTTCGTGTAAAGACTCCTTTCTCCTGATTTCGCACGAAACAATTTGGATTACTGTTTCTACCACGAAATCACTCGCCTTGGCTGCCTCAATCGGGAGAAATAAAAATATGGCTCTAGTTCGTTCTGACCTCCCTGTTCGCAACTCCGCACGATTTTTTTATTTTTAGATTTGAATTTATTTTTGAAAGAATGAAAATCTACCACGGAGTTACTCTACTCCTAACCTGTGAAAACTTGCTTTAAATCAAGAAAAGATTTTGATTTATTGGCAATTTTCAAAGTTACTCGCCTCGGCCTTGGGCCTCGTTCGGGAAGATTAATGGCTCTAGGGAGTGCTGACCTCCCGACCTCGGCCTCATGAGAGCCGCGCTCTACCGCTGAGCTACAGAGCCGAAATTAGAAAAATTGTTTAGTTTAAAAATTTCTCGGTTTGGGCAATTTAGAGGATTATAAAAGAAATCAGCTGGATTTTTCAATGTGGCATTAGAAGGTTAAAAAAATATCCTCTTGGAAATCAAAAAATTCCTTTTATTCTAAATATATTCCCGATTTTCCGGGTTTAACTTTCTTAGACTTATTATCCGGATCGTATTTGTTCTTATCATTAACAGAAAAAATTTCAATCTCAAGATTTGTTTTTTTCTTTAACAAATCTAAATTTTCAATAAAATTATTTTTTTCATTAGGTAAAACATAAACAAAACATTTTTTCACAATTTTATCATTTTTTTCTTTAACCAAACCAACAACATGATTAATATCACTTGCCAAATCTTCAATAGCCTGTTCCTGCTTATCCAAATTTTCATCAATTTTTGACTCTTCAACTTTTGGCCATTCCATTAAACCAACATAACCCTTTTCACCAATTTTCTCCCACAATTCACAAGACAAATGTGGACAAAAAGGATGCAACAACTTCAAACTTTTAATCAAAACTTCCTTACTTTCCTCTTCTTTCAAAGAATCAAACAAATCTCTCACCTTAATAATTGCTAAATTATACTTAAAACTCTCAATTTGATTAGTAACTTCTTTAATTGCCTTATTCAACTTATTCTCAATCTTTTTATCAGACTTGCCGATTTTAATCTCTTGGAATTTATCATGAATTTTATTTACAAATTTAAAACTACCAATCAAAACTTTTTCATCCCAATTAGTATCCTTATCCGGAGTAGCAAACGACATCAAAGAAAGCCTTAACGTATCAGACCCATATTTCTCGATGATATCTAAAGGATTAATAACATTACCCAAAGATTTGGACATTTTTCTTCCATCACTCGCATGCAACATTCCTTGATTAAATAAACTTGTAAATGGTTCATTAAAATTAACATATCCTAAATCTCTCAAAGCTTTTGTAAAAAATCTTGCATAAATTAAATGCATACAAGCATGTTCAGCCCCCCCAATATATTGATCCACAGGCATCCAATAATCAACTTTCTTTTTTGCAAATGGTTCTTTGCTATTTTCATTATCAAGATATCTTAAATAATACCAACTCGAATCAAAAAAAGTATCCATTGTATCAGTCTCTCTTTTTGCCTTGCCCCCACATTTAGGGCACTTAACATTAACAAATTTTTCATTACTTAAAAGAGGATTACCTTTGCCAAACTTCACATCTTCAGGTAATTTAATCGGCAAATCTTTTTCAGAAACAGGAACAATGCCACAATCATCACAATAAATAACCGGAATAGGAGTCCCCCAATATCTTTGACGAGAAACTAACCAATCTCTTAGTTTATATTGCACAATTCTCTTTCCAATTTTTTTCTTAATAAGAAAATCAGTAATTTTTTCTTTTGCATCTTCATTATCTAAACCATTAAATTCCCCTGAATTAATCAAAGTCCCAGGAAACTTGTATGCTTTTTCTAGTCGTAAATTATCAATTTCAAAATCAACAGGTTGAATAACAGGTTTCATTTTAATTTCATATTTTAATGCAAAATCAAAATCTCTCTGGTCATGAGCAGGAACAGCCATAACCATCCCGGAAGCATAATCAGCAACAACAAAATTTCCGGCATAAATTGGAACTTTTTCTTTATTAATAGGATTAATCGCATAACTACCGGTAAAAACACCCTCTTTATCCATTTTTTCTAAATCCTTCCCACTAACAGACTTTAATTCTTTCAAAAATTTTTCAACTTTCTTTTTTTGTTCATCAGTTACTAATTCATCTAATCTTGAATGCTGAGCAGAAATAACCATAAAAGTCACACCATAAATAGTGTCAGGTCTTGTTGTAAAAATTGGCCATTTCTCGTTATTAATTTCAAATAAAATTTCAGTACCTTCACTTCTGCCGATCCAATTTTTTTGCATAATTTTAATTCTTTCCGGCCAATTCAATTTATCAACCATTTCTAAAAGTTCTTCAGCATAATCAGTGGTTTTAATGAACCATTGTTCTAAGTGTTTAATCTCGACATTAGTATCTTCATGTCTCCAGCATTTACCGTCATGAACTTGTTCGTTGGCTAAAACAGTGTCACATTTATTGCACCAATTAACAGGAGCTTTTTTTCGGTAAATCAAACCTTTTTCTAAGAATCTCAAAAAGAAATATTGATTCCAATGATAATATTCAGGGTTGCATGTCGCAAAAGATTTAGACCAATCATAACTAATCCCCATCATTTTTTGCTGTTTAATAAAATTCTTTATTGCTTTAGAAGTGTATTCCCTAGGATGAGTTTTTGCTTTTATTGCGGCATTTTCAGCAGGTAATCCAAAAGCATCATAACCCATTGGATACATCACATTAAAATTATTCATTCGCTTAAAACGAACAAGAATATCACCAACAAAATAATTCAAAGCATGCCCCATATGCAATCCCTCACCGGAAGGATAAGGAAACATCTCTAAACAATAAAACTTTTTTTTCTTGCTATTCAAATCAGACTTAAACAAATCCTTTTTCTCGGCAATTTCCTGCCATTTTTTTTCAATTCCAACAAAATCATAAACCATAGATAATAAACCTCTCAATAACTTTTAAATATTCCCTTTGCATATATATAGAATGGAAAAAATAAAAGCATACATCACAGGAGAAATAATTTCAACTAATGATTCAGAAGCACATGCACTTTATAATAAAAGTCGATTTGGAGAACTCGTTCAAAATAAAATTCAATATTCATTACCTGAAGCACTTTATTTAACCGAAAGAAACAAAATTGAAATTTATTTCGGAAAAAAGATTCTTAATTTTGAGGGATTGATGGAAAAATTAAAAAAAATAGATAAAAAAATACATATTAAATATCTTGTCTTTAAAGATTTAAGAGATAAAGGATATACTGTAAAAACAGCCTTAAAATTCGGAGCAGAATTTAGAATTTACGAAAAAGGAAAAAAACCGGGAATAGAACATGCAAAATGGATTGTTTTTACAGACCATGAATCAAATAAATTAACATGGCACGAATTTTCCGCAAAAAATAGAGTTGCACATTCAACAAAGAAAAATTTGCTTTTAGCAATTTTAGATGAAGAAGGTTCAATAACTTATTATGAAGTTAAATGGATAAAACCTTAATTAGATAATTTTATTCAGATTCAAGGACTTCTATACCATTCTCGGAGATTTCTCCAACTGAACTATGTCTTTTATGATTAAAGTAATTTTTGTTAATTCTTATTTTTGTTCCTTTATCAATTGCTAAATTTAAAGCATCTAGATTTCCAAAAATTTGAAAATTATATAACTTACCATCATCTGCTTGAAATTGGATTGCATAAGTAGGATCTCTACAATTATAATCTTTAGAGTTTACAGAATCAATAATTGATCCCCCTTCTTTAGTTACTACCCCATAAATATATTCGGGAATAAGAGGTTCATTTTCGGGAAGGATTTTGCATCCTGCTAAACCTATTGTTGAAGCTAATGCAATTACTCCCAGTGTTTTTTTCAGGGTCATATAAAAAGCATAAATTATCGATTTATAAAGATTTCGATTATTTTGACTTTGTAGAAAGTTTATTTTTTGTTTATTAAATTTTATAAATCTCCTCTATAAATTTTTGCTAAAGCAAAAAGACCCTACTCAATCATTGAAAAGCTGTCATTAATAAATTTATTTACTCCCTGTTCGATAATTTCGCCCTTAAAGAATATTTGAATTTCCAAGAAATTAGTATAAAATTCAAAAATTATTTTTTACTTTCTACAGAGCCGATTATTATTTTATTTTTTATTGATTGCTTTGATATTTAATATTTGTCTTAAATAATTGTCGTACTCTATTTGTGAAGTATTAATCATATCAGATACAATTTGTTCATTAGTTCTAACATAATAATCTACCATGTTCTCTTCTTTTCTAATTTGATCCTTATAAAAATTATAACCCCCACTATGATAATTAGCGGTTTTACCATTAATAACTGTTTCAACAGAATCTATCTTTGAATCATTGTTGAAATCATAATATCTTTTTTCACTTCCATCTTTGATTATAATTTCAAGAGTATTTTCAAAAAAATCTTTATAGAATCGGACTTGCTCTTCACCGATTTTTTCATTAAAAGTATATTTTGGATTATGTAATCCAATTGCACCAAAAATTGAAGCTAATGCAATTATTCCAAGAGTTTTTTTTATTGTCATACTAAAAGTATAAATTGTTTATTTATAAAAATTTAGATTATTTTATTGGCTGATAAAACCTTAATGGTATAATATTTATTCTTTATACAGTGGAGCTGTCTGAATTTTCATTATTTTTTCTAAATAAGAATCAAATTGTTCTTGTGCTTTTTGGGCAATTCCTGCTACAATAGGATTTTTAGAAGTGAGATAATATTGTGTGGTATTATTCCCAACTTTTATTTCAACATATTCAATTTTTAAATCGTTCTTTGAATCATCAACATATTTTATAATGCTTCCATCTGCTTTTACAACTTTAAGAAAATTATAGTTTCCAAACTCTTCCTCATAGAATTTAACTTGCTCTTTGCCGATTTTTCCATTAAAAGTATATTCTGGATTATTTCCTCCACATCCAGCTAAACTTATTGTTGAAGCTAATGCAATTACTCCAAGAGTTTTTTTTATTGTCATATAAAAAGTATAAATTATCGATTTATAAAGATTTAGGAAGAATTATTTTTCTACCAGGAACTAAAAATTGTTTTTCCAATTTTCCAGCATAATTATTTTTTAAAACTCTTTCAAGAATATCATATCCTTCCTTATTTGATTCAACAAAATAAGGAAAAATAGGTGCAGTTATTTCAAATAATTTTTCAGAAGCAAGATACAAATTACTTTTTGAATCAATATTAAATGAAAAGATTGGAAAATTTAATTCTAAACAATGAACTCCCCATCGTGAATCACCAGATAATTCTTTTTTTGCTTCATCTAATTTTGAAACAAGACGATTAATGTTTCTAATTTCATGCCTTTGATTAGAAGCCCAAAATTCTTTCCAAAAACTTTTTGGGGTTTCTTCATTTAATGGCACATCATAATAAAATGTTGCGTTTGTCATAATAATACTATTAAAATGGGTTTTTTATGTCTTTTCATCAAAAAACTTATAACCAACCTTTATCTTTTTAAACTAATGGCAACCCAAGATACAACTCAACTAAAACAAAACATCCTCTCAATTATTCAAAATAACGGACCAAGTTTACCTATTCATATTGCAAAAGGTACAGGTCTAAGTATGCTATTTGCCTCAGCATTTCTTTCTGAACTTTTATCTGAAAAAAGAATTAAAATTAGTCATTTAAGAGTTGGAAGCTCTCCTATTTATTATCTATCAGGACAAGAACCGCAATTAGAAAAATATTCAAACAATCTTAAAAGTAAAGAAAAAGATGCTTTTATACTTTTAAAAGAAAAAAAAATTCTAAACGATTCAGAACAATTACCCGCAATAAGAGTCGCATTAAGGGCAATTAAAGATTTTGCAATTCCATTTCAGGACAAAGAAGAAATTTTTTGGAGGTATCTCACAGCACCAATATTAGAACTTAAAGAGGAAAAAGAAGAGATTATACCCCAAACAAAATTAGTTATTAATGAAAATGAATCTCAAAAAGAACAAGAAATAATTGAAAAAGAACCGAAACAGTCAGAGAAAACAAAAGAAAAAAATCTTAATAAATCTGAAATAAAAATAAAAGAAAAACCAGTTAAAAAAAGACCCCAAAAAAACAGTACTCCAAAAAAAAGAAATCAAACAAATAAACCGAATGAAAAATTCTTCGATGTAATAAAAGAATATTTATTAAAAAAACAAATCGAAATCACAGGAATTGAAGGATTTAGTAAAGATGATTTAATCCTGAAAGTTAAAAAAGAAAATGTTGAATCCTTGTTAATAGCATATAGTAAAAAAAGAATCGGAGAAGAAGAGATAACAAAAGCATACAAAAAAAGTCAGGAATTAAACCTTAATTTTACTATATTAAGCAAGGGAGAACCAACGAAAAAGCTAATAAATTTCATTGAAGCAATAAAACATCTGGAAAATATTGAAAAAATTGAATAATTTTTTTATCCAAAAGCTTTAAATAATAAGAAATAAAGAATAGAACATGGGAAAGATAAAATCAAAATTAATTAGAAGAACTGCTAAAAAGTTTATAGAAGAAGGCGTTGGATTTACTGAAAATTTTAAGGATAATAAAAAAATATTAAGTGATACAATGCCAAGTAAAAAAATAAGAAACCAAATGGCAGGACTTTTAGTAACAATAAAAAAACAAGAAAGAGTCAATAAACCTAAGATTATACAAGAGAAATAAATCTCTAAAATTATTTTTTTCTACATAATTTATCTAATTTTTTTTCAATTCGAACTAAATCTTCTTTCATTGAATAAATAGCTTTTCTTTTCTTACGATTCATAATTAAAGTTATTATTTGGACAATTAACCAAAATAAAATAATAACTCCCAAAGTTTGCAACCATAATCCAATTTTTCCAAGTTCTAATAAAATACTTCCGGATAAATCTACAACTTCACCTACAACCATATAATAACAAGAAAAAACAAGTTTTTTAATGTTCCTTTCAACTCAAAAATATCTTTTTATGCTGGATTTAAATAGTGCAAATGTGTCTAAATTTATTGAGATTAAAGAGTATAATGGTGAAGAGATTTATACTACTTCATATAGTTATGATGTTTTAGGAAACTTGGTTGGAATTGTTGATGAGGAAGGTAATGAGTGGGTTTTTGAGTATGACTCACTTGGCAGAAAGGTAAGTGATATTGACCCTGATATTGGTGTTAGTAATTATACTTATGATTTAAATGGAAATTTAATTAATGAGATTAGAAGTCATGGTGGTTTAATTCAAGATAAAAATTTCATTAGAAGTTATAATGAACTTGGTCAGTTAGTTAATATTAGTTTGTTGAATGGAACTTTGGTTGAGGAATATGTTTATGATGGCAATGGTGAAAGAGTGAAGAGTTATAATCCAATTAAGAACGAGACTATATATACTCCGTTTAAAGAATTCATGCAAATTAGAAATAGCGAAGGAATTTTTAATTATACTTACATTTACGAAGGTGAAACATTGGTTGCAAGAATTAATTCTGATGGTTCAAAATACTTTTATCATCCTGATCATTTAGGTTCAACTACTTTGATTACTGATGAAAGTGGTAATGTTGTTGAGGATAATTATTATTTGCCTTATGGTGAACTTGTTGGTGAAAGTGATGAGAAGAGATTATATGAAAATAAAGATTATTCTTCAGATATTGGTGAGTATGATTATAATTTTAGAAATTATAATCCTTCTTATGGAATTTTCTTGAAGGCTGATTCAATGTTGCCTGATGTTTATGATCCTCAGCAGTTGAATAGGTATATGTTTGAGAGGGGGAATCCTTATGTGTATTTGGATGAGAGTGGGCATTGGATTATACAGGCGGGAGTTAATTTTAAAGGAGCTTTTTCTGGAATTATTGGTTCTAAAGGCATTGGGATAGTTATTTCTAATGATCCTTCTCAAAAAGGATTTCAATTTGGATTTTATAATTCTGATACTTTTGGTGGTGCAATCCCTGCTAAGGGTTCTGTAGAATTTGAAGCAAGTTTTAATCAAAATGATAATCGAGTTGAGGATATTGTCGGACAATCGCAAATTGAAGGTGTTAGCGGAGGATTCTTTGTAACAGGAGGAATAGATAAAAATTATAACTCTAAAGGAGATGTAACAAAAAGTTATCAAATAGGTAAGGGAGTAGGTATTGAAGGGCATACTGGAATAAAAGGAACTGATGCATATACTTTTTATGCTTCAGAAAATAAAAATGATGAGGGTCAATTTTATTCTCGAAATAATAATCCAAATGAAGGATTTATTAATCCTGAAATTTTAGATATCATGCAAGGAGGTGATATTAGATATGTTACAATGTGAAGATTTAGCTTGTAAATTTTTTAAGATATTTGAAATCTATTTTTCTTTAATTTTTTTATTAATCTTAATTTTAATAATATTTTCCGTTTTTTTATATTGTAAAATTAAGAAGTATCCAAAAATCTTTAAACAAAATTTAGCAAATAATTTTGCATTTGGATTAAAAGGAGATTATGCAGAATTTTATTCAACTATGCAATCTTTTTATAACCCTTTTTTAATTTTTTATTCTTTTGGAAAAAAGTTTAATCAGATTTTTAATCAAATTTTTTATTATAATAAGGTTTTACACACAAGAGATAAATCTTTTATTAAAATTTTAAATGGATTTCGTTTTGTTTTAAGGATAACAAGTCTCTTAGTATTGGTTTTAGTTTTAATTATTTTAATTGGATTATTAATTTTGATTAAGGAGGTTCTTTTTTAATGAATCTTCTTAATTCTTTTTTTTCACAACAAGAAAGAATTTTTACAATTCTTTTTGATGGTAGTATTATTGAAAATTCTCAACAAGAAAAACTTTATCAAATTAACAAAGATGGTAGTATTTCCTTTGTTGGTTTTAATGATAGTACTTATCATAGAGAATACAATTCATTAGGACAACTTGTTAATATTAGTTTGTTGAATGGTACTTTGATTGAAGAATATGTTTATGATGGCAATGGTGAAAGAGTGAAGAGTTATAATCCAATTAAGAATGAGACTATTTACACTCCGTTTAAAGAATTCATGCAAATTAGAAATAGCGAGGGTATTTTTAACTACACTTACATTTACGAGGGTGAAACATTGGTTGCAAGAATTAATCCTGATGGTTCAAAATACTTTTATCATCCTGATCATCTTGGAAGTACTTCATTAATAACAAATGAAGCAGGTGAAGTGGTAGAAGATAATTATTATTTGCCTTATGGTGAACTTGTGGGGGAGAGTGATGAAAAGAGATTATATGAGAACAAAGAGTTTGATAGTGATGTGAGGCAATATTTTTATAATGCAAGATATTATGATCCTTATAAGAGTATGTTTGTGCAACCTGATAGCATAATCCCGAATGTATATGATCCACAACAGTTGAATAGGTATGCTTTTGAAAGAGGGAATCCGTATAGTTTTGTGGATCCTAGTGGACACGCTATAACCAATATTGGTCTTTTGGGTAGTAGTGGAATAAGGCAAGAAATAGGAACAACTTTGATAAAGGGATATAGAAATGATTTAAATTATGGCGATTTAAATCTCCCTCAAATGATTGGATTAAAGACTTATGATCTTTTATTAAAGTCACAAATTGATGTTGATTATGGAATTAATGCAGAACTGAATAATCCTATTGTTGAAGCTTCTCCATACTATAATACTTTGGATCAAGCCAGAGTTAGAGAAGATGTTGTTTATGGATTGAGTTCTATGGCTTTATTTGTCGGTGGTGAAGTATTTGGTGGAACTTTAAGCATAGTTTCTTATGTTGATACAGGAAGTTCTCTTATTTCTAATAAAGGAATTATAGAGCAAACAAAAGATATTTCTAATAATTTTATTGATACAAGTGTAAAAGTTTTTGATAGCATAAAAGGTAGGTTAAAAAATGATTGAAAGTATTTATATTGTTTTAATCTTGTTTTTAGGATATTTGTATTTTTTAATTAGAAAATATTTAAAACAAAATTATCTAAATTCAAATAAAAGAAATTTAGATCATGGGGGAATAGCATTTTTAATTCCAATTTTTATCCCTAAAAAATATTTTAATAAAAAAACTTTTTTGAAAGATTATTTTCTTTATATCTTTTCTTTTATTTGTTTATTTGCAATTATTTATCTTTTTTATAAATTAATTGGGATTTTATAATATGAAACAACAGCTAACACACAATATTGAAAGAGAAGGAGTTTTTATTGTGTTAGCTGATGGTTTTGTTGGTGAGAGTGATGAAGTTAAACTTTATGAGGGTATGGAATATAGTAAAGAGATTGGTGAGTATGATTATAATTTTAGAAATTATAATCCAACTTATGGAATTTTCTTGAAGGCTGATTCAATGTTGCCTGATGTTTATGATCCTCAGCAGTTGAATAGGTATATGTTTGAGAGGGGGAATCCTTATGGAGGAATTGATGTTGATGGACACAATTATATTAGTTTGTTAGATCCTAAAGGTGCAGCAAGAGCTGGTCATTCTGCTGGAATGGTATATAATGAAAATGGTGCAACATTTTATTCTCATGAAGCTAAAGATTTTTCATTGACCTCCTTAAAGTCAATGATTACTAATGGTGTTGAATCTGGTGATGTTTATTTAGAGGCTTCATCAATTGATGAATTATACAAGCAACATGGAGATATTCTTAATAGATACACTCATTCATATGAAGTGCAGACAAATTTAGATGAAGATAATATTATTTCTAGTAATATGAAAAATTTTTATAATAGTAATTTTGAATATAATCTTGCAATTGGGAATTGTGATGAAGCTCAAACAATGGCTGTTAAAGGAACAAGTGTTCAAAGAGCGAATATTCCTCTGCCTACAGGTAATTTTTATGGATCTATGATAAAACAGAAAATTCATGATTCTTTCAATAAATTTATTAATAATGTTAAAGATATAACATTGGGAGGTAATAAATGAAATTTAAATTAAATAAAAAATATTCAAATTTTTATAATCCAACAAAATGGAAGATAATTATTGCAATTTTGTTACCAATAATTGCTAGTTTAATTTATCAATGGATTTATATTAATTGTGGAATTAGTAAGGGTAGTAATTATTTTTGTGGTGAATGGATTGTAAATTTAAATATCCCATTTATTTGGTATATATTTATCATTTTTTGGATTACTATAGTTTTTTTTGGACCAATAGCAAGAATTTTTGATTCATCTATTTTAGATACTTTCTTTTTAATTTTAGTACATTTAGTTATATCTTATCATATAGCTTGTTTATTCTTTTGGTTAAAGAAGAAATACTTTGATTCTAAAAAAAGGAGGTTCAAATAAATGAACTTCCTTAAGTTTTCTTTCACAATTTTAGTATTAGTCCTAACTATCCTCTTAAGCCTATCTTTAATTCATGCTCAAACTCTTACTTATGATTCTGCAAAGGATAATCTTTCTTCAACATATGATGATAAGAATCGATTATTAACTCAATCAAATTCTATTTATATTTATGATGGTGATATGGATAATACTCTAACAAATATCACAAATCAAGATGTAACAATTAAGTACGAATACGACAACAAAAAAAGAATTATTCGTGAAACAAAGATAATTGATGGGGTAACTTTCATAAAAGAATTTAGTTATGATTCAATGGATAGAATCGTTTCTCAAAATGGTTTGGATTACAGTTTATGGAATGTTAGTTCTTTTGTGGAGATTGCAAAATAGAATTAATTATTATGTTTTGAAGAGATATTTGAAATTTTTAGAGTACCTGTTTTATTCAGAAAAGATAAAAGAACTTATGGCTCCGCCATAGTCTTTATAAATATCGGAGATACTGGGAATGTGATAATCCTTTTAAACTAATTTTTAATTGAATTTTTATGATTGAAGAAAAAGTTATTGATTGGTATGATCTATTTAATGAAAAAGGTCAAGTAGAATTTTCAGAAAAATATGTTTTGCCTCTTGAATTAATGCTTTATGATTTATTGGAAAATAAGCTTGAAGTTAATAAGGGGGTAGATTTAAAATTCATTCAAAGATATGACCAAAATGGATGTGGTATAAGATCAAAAAGTATTTCAAATGTTGAATGGTATAGTGAATTATGCAAAATGCATCCTAAACCCGAATATAAAATCAGTAAAATTGATGGTAAAAAAATTAAAAGAAGATTTAGAAAAAATCCTCAGACTAATTTGAAAAGAAGTGATGTTATTTCTGTTTTGAATCATATGATTAAAAAAAGAACTTCTAAATCAAAACATTCTCCTTATTTATTAGATATTGCACAAAAGTATAGAGAGAGTTTTAAAGATAATGAAGAAGAAATGAAAAAAGTTTTAGGTTATGATGATTTTGAATTTAAACCTTGGGATGAAAAAAATCCTCGTTTTTGAATATGATTGAAGAGATATCTGATTGGGAAATAAAAAAAGCAAAAAATGTTTTAAATGCACATGTAGTTAAACCTTTAACCCGAGAAGGGGCTTTGGAGTCTTTACTTTTTTGTATTGCCAGTCAAGCTTGGGCTTGGGAACCTGCAAGTAAGTTTGTTTATGATTTAAGACAAAAATCTTATCCTGAGGATTTTAATGCTATAAAAAAATATGCTTCTTTAGATGTTTTAAATGATAAAAAGTTAGTAAATAAAATTGCTAAGGAAAATGGATGGAGATTTCATCATCAAGACAGGTTTGATGCTCCTTTAGATTATTTTGAAAAACAAAATGGTTTGTGGTATGAAGATGTTATGAATGCAGATTCAGTTATAAGGACTGAGTATTGTAAGAATGTTAAATGGGTCAGCAATAAAACTTTTTCTTTTTGGCATATTTGTCTTGGGGGGACTAATTTGTTGGCTCTTGATGTACATGTTATGAAAAATTTAAGTGATTTAGGTTTAAGTGTTAATGAAAGTTATTTTATCTCTAGACCTCGATTGAGTGGTAATCAAAAAGTTAGAAAAACTCCTAATAATAAAGATTATATTAGAATTGAAGAAGATGCTAAAACTTTTTTTTCTTATGATGAAAGATTTTTATTAGATAATCAAAAAGTTAATTTAGCTTTAGTTGATTCCTTACTTTGGTGGAGGGGTGCTAATAGAGGCAGTTTAAAGCAAATGAATCTGTTTAAAGAACATGATATTATCAATTATTTACCTTATGCTAATCTTCTTTAAATTAAAATTTAAATAATTGCAGTTGTCTTGCATGTTTTCTTGTTTCAACTCTGTATTTCTTGCCGTCTCTTTTTAATTCATGGACTATTATTTTTCCAGTCTTGTCATTTTCTTTCACGCATGAAGTACATAAATCTTCTATTGGGCAATCTTGCAGACATCTATTATAATTCCTTTTTGCACAAATTTCTGATCCAATAATCCATGGTGCAGTATCTAATATTTGTGCATTTAGTTTTTGTTCTTTACAAATTTGTAAATACATATCTTCCAAGGGTTTTGTTATTATATCTCTTCTGTATTCATCTTGTCCGGTAATACAGTTAGTATTAATTGGTATTCTTGCCTTATGTACGTCAACTTTTACCCTTGCTTCTAATGGATTTAATGTGCATATTAAATTAATATCTGTTAGATAGTTAATGAATAAATTAGCAATACCTGTTCCAATTCCGTGAAATTCCATTAAATTTTTTCTTGCTTGTTCTATGCTTTGTTTATGAATTATATTCCTTGGATCTCCGTTATATTTTTCTAATAATAATTGCATATTTTTAACGTAATTTTTTGGAAAATCGTTTAACATATATTGTAAATTTTCCTGACAAATTTGAGTTACTCCTTCTAAATTTTTAACAGATTTTTCAGGAATAAATATCCATTTTGTTTGCGGATTTTCCCATGTTTTTCTTCCATTTCTAATATTAATTCTGGTTAAAGATTTTCTTTCCATTAATGCTAAAATAAATAAATAGTTTGCTGTTTCTTTTGGATTTTTTTCTAAACCTTCCGGAAGATTAAATTGAGGCAAGACTTCTTCCCTTTTTGTTTTGAAAATTTTTTCTTTATTTATAAACGCCTGATATGATTTAAGGCATACTTGTGTAAGTTTTTCTTTACTAATCTGTATTATTTGTTCCTGGTCTTTTTGCATAATTGAATCTTTTATTATTGTTATATAAATATTGTTGTTCTTCTAAGTTTTGCAGTGTTTAAACAAAAAAAAATTAAGAAATATTCTTTATGGCATTTAGGGATAGCTTTTTATAATATTTTTACTTCATTATTTTTATGATATTTAGGGGTGCAATCATTTTAGTCTTTGCTATTTTAATTAGTTTGGTGTTAGTTACTTATCCTTCGATTAAACAGGAGGTTTATGTCAAATTATTTACTTGCGGTGACGGAACTCCTTATGAATCTTGTTCAAATATTAAACCGTTTTATTGTTATGAAGGAAATTTGGTTGTTGAAGCTAGTTATTGTGGTTGTCCTGAGGATTTTATTGTTGTTGAAAACCATTGTGAATATGATACACTCCTTGGATCAAAATTGATTCGATTAAATTATACTTTAAGGGGTGAAGATGGTTTTATTGATTTTTTAGTTTATGATGAAATGGCTGATTACTTATTTGAATTGCCGAGGAATTTATTTTACAAAGGTGATGATCGTCCTTTAAGAGAAGAATTTAAAATGCTTAATATTAATGAACCTGAACAAAGAAAATTACTTTTGCCTTTAGTTGCTAAAATTCAAAATATTACTAATGATAAAGACGACCAATTTCGGATTGCTGTTAGTTTAGTTCAAAAAATTCCATTTGGTTTTTCAAATAAGACAACTCGTTTTGGCTCTTATACTTTAGAATATTCTCGGTATTCTTATGAAGTTTTATATGATCAGGAAGGTATTTGCGGGGAAAAGTCTGCTTTACTTGCATTTTTACTGAAGGAATTAGGATATGAAACAGTTATTTTTTATTATCTTTTAGAAAATCACGAAGCTGTTGGTGTGAAATGTCCGGATAAATATTCTGTTAAAAATACCGGTTATTGCTTTATTGAGACCGGGGGTTCGTCGATTATTACTGATGAAGGTCTTGAATTTTTTGGGGGCGTAAAACTTTTGTCTCAGCCTCAAATTCTTTTTATTTCTGAAGGTAATTCTTTAGGTTATAATCTTTATGAATATTCTGATAGTAAATATTTTGCTAAAATTCGGGAAAGTTTAAAGGATGGGAGAATTAATCGTTGGGAAGAGTTTAAATTAAATAAACTTAATGAAAAATATCATATTGAAGAACGTTATAATCTTTAAATATCTCTTTTGAATATAATTTTTTTGAAATATTATGTTCCTTGGTAATTTTATAAATTTTATTGAGTAAATTGTTTATTGAATTTCTTTTTTGGAATTATCTCTATGTTTTATTGCATCTTCAAATAGATTAAATCCATGAAGTTCTTTTGAAGAAGGGGGAGTCAGAGAGGGTTTGACAAATAATTCTAATCGTGATATATTCATCATATTTGATAATGCACTTGCTATTGAATAACCTGATGTTTGTTTATCTTCTTCTTGATTTTTTATGTTTTGATATTTCATTTTAAAATAGCTTTAATCCTTCTTATTCCTGCACTTGAAGATTCTTCTTTTAAGATTTTGAATTTTCCCAGTTCACAGGTATTTTTTACATGCGGGCCTGTGCAAATTTCTTTTGAAAAACCGCTTACTGTATAAACTGATACGCATGAACCATATTTATGTCCAAAAGAGCCTAATGCTCCTTGTTTTCTTGCTTCCTCCGGGGACATTTCTTCTCTAATTACTTCACAGGATTTTTGTATTGCTGCATTAACTCTGTCTTCAATTTTTTGGATTTCTTCTTCAGTTAATTTTCTGTTAAAATTAAAATCTAATCTTAATCTTTCAGGGGTAATGTTTGAACCTCTTTGAATTATTGAATCATCTTTTAATTCCATCCTTATTGCTGATAAAAGTAAATGTGCTGCTGTATGAAGTGCTGTTGTTGCTTTTGAATTATCTGCTAATCCTGATTTGAATGTTCCTGCTGATGCTGTTTGTGAAAGTTTTTGATGTGTTGAAAATTCTTTTTTAAAGTCTTCTTCATTTATTTTAATATTTTTTTCTTTTGCCATTTCTATTGTCATCTCCAGAGGAAATCCATAGCTTTGGAATAATAAGAATGTATCTTTTCCGGATAATTCTTTTTTTCCTTCTGTCATTTTATTAAATTGTTTTAATCCTTTTTCAAGCGTTAAATTAAATTTATCTTCTTCATCTTGTATTTTTTTAAATATCTCTTCTTTATTTTTTTCCAGTTCTTCATAATCATCGTAAATTTCAAAAACTGTTTTTGCAATTTTTACTGTAAAATCTTGCAGATCTAACCTTTTTCCGTAGATGATTGCCCGACGTATTAATCTTCTTAATACATATCCTCTTTCTGTATTTGATGGTGTTACCCCGTCAGCAATAATAAATACCGATGCTTTGATGTGGTCTGCAATAATTCTCATTTCTTTTTGATAATTTTCATATTTTTTGTTTGAAAGTTTTTCAACTTTTTTTATTATTTTTTCAAAGGAGTCTGTTTCAAATACATTTTCTTTATTATTTAGTATTGCTATTGTCCTTTCGACACCCATTCCTGTATCGACGTTTTGTCGTTTCATTTTTTCAAAATTCTCTTCTTTATTTTTGTTAAATTCCATGAATACATTATTCCAGATTTCAATTATTCTGAATTTATTTATTTCTTCGTCAAATGTTCCTTGCAATCCTCCTTTATTCGGAGAAACATCATAAAAAATTTCTGTGCATGGTCCGCATGGTCCTGTTTTTCCTGCGGGTCCCCACCAATTATCTTTTGCCGGAAGCGGAAAGATTCGTAAATTTGTATCTTTGCTGATTTTTTTATTATAATCACAAATTTTTGCATTTATGCCTGCTTTTTTGAATTGTTTTTTCCAGCTGTTTATTGATTCTTCATCTAATGGTGAATTTTTATCACCCATAAAAACTGTTACATAAATTCTTTTTGGGTCAAGTCCAAGCCATTTTTTTTCGGTTAAAAATTCAAAACTCCATTCAATTGATTCAGATTTAAAATAATCGCCAAGTGACCAATTTCCGAGCATTTCAAAAAAAGTTAGATGCCTATTATCTCCGACATCTTCTATATCCGGTGTTCTTATGCATTTTTGGGCATCTACAATTCTTTTTCCTAACGGATGTTTTTCTCCAAGTAAATATGGAACTAAAGGGTGCATTCCTGCGGTGGTAAATAAAACTGTTGGGTCATTTTCAGGAACTAATGGTGCCGAAGGGATTGCTTTATGTCCTTTTTCTATGAAAAAATCTATATATTTCTTAATTAATTCTTTTCGGGTTATCATGTTAAATTATAAGAAATATTACTTAAAAATTTTTGTGTTTAGAAATAATTACTGTAATGTTAACAATTTTTTTTGAATCTCTTCTAATTGTCTTTCTATATCATCACTATATTTCTTTTTTACTATTTCTTTTGTTTCAACTATTTCTTTTGGTGGTTGCGGTTCTTCTTTTTGCAGGATTTTTGGGATCTCTATCTTTGGCAAAATTCTTTTTAATCTATTAATATCCTGATGTATATCTGTAAAATTTTTTTGCAATTTTATTTTGGTTTTTAATTCCTGAATTCTTAATTGCTTATATCTTTGTATTATTTTTGCAATTTTTAACAGATTCATTTCTGTAATTAAAAAGTCTCTTTTAGCTATAATTGCTTCATCTGGTTCAAATTTAATATGGATTAAATTGTCTTCTTCCTGAACTTTTGCGTCTTTTATTTTTTTGTTCATTCTATCTTAGAAAAAATATCCTGATTAACTTTTTCAATCTGATTTTTTATTGATTTAAGTTCTTCTTCCCATGACTTTAATTCTTTTTCTTCTTTATCTTTAATATCCTGTGTTTCTTTAAGCATTTTTTCAATATCCATTATTTTCTCTTTTATTCTTTCAAAAATTCCTAAACTTTCTTCAAATTTATCTAATCGAATGAAAACCGGTTCTGTTCTTTTAACTTTCATTGATGCTTCTTTAAACTCAGAAGGTATTTCCTGTATTTTTGTTGTTTTTTGAGTGGGTAATGTTTGAGCAACTTGTTCATAATCTTCTTCTTTTGTTTTCGGGATTATTGATTTTTCCATTTTTTGAACAGGTAATCTTGGGATTATCTCATCATAACTTTCACTGGTTTCTTCTGGTTTTCCACGAATTGCTTCTTTTATTGTATTTTGTGAAAATTTGTCGCCTAAAGAATTATGCGGGAAACTTGGTAATTGGTGTATTTGTTTTGGTGAATCTTCTATTTCTTCCTCTTCTTCTTGAATTTCAGATAATCTTGGAAGTTCTGGTAATTTTGGGAATTCCGGCAACATTGGGATTTCTGGATTCTGATTTTCCTCTTTTTTATCAAACCAACTCATTTTATTTTATCCTCTAAATATTTCTTTTAATATAGAGCTTTTAACATATATAAAAGAGAGTTAAGGTTTAAAAATCCTTCTAAAGTTAATCAGATAAATTTTCTTAATTTTTTAGAATTGTAAAATTGAGCATATAAAATTCTAAAAAAAATGAAACCGAAAGGTATTTATTCACGTTCTATTTTAAAAATAAATGTTAAATAAATTATTAAGGGAAATTGTCGGTATTGTCGTGGGTAAAAATGTTGAAAGTATTGCTGATTTGTTAAATAGCCCAAAATATGTTAATGAATTTAATATTGCTAAAAAATTAGATATTACTATTAATCAAACAAGAAATATTCTTTACCGAGTTTCTGAATTTGGTTTAGTTTCATCTATTCGAAAAAAAGATAAGAAGAAAGGATGGTATACTTATTTTTGGAAATTTGAAATTTTGAAATGTTTAGAATTTTTCAGAGATCATTTAGTAAAATTAAGGGATGAATTAGGTACTCAAATTAATAGTCGTGAAAAGAATAAATTTTATATCTGTGAAAGATGTAGCATCGAATCTAATGAAGAAGAAGCTTTATTGAATAGTTATACTTGTAATGAATGCGGAGAGATATTTACAATTAAAGATAATGAAAAAATAATCAAAGATTTAAAACGAAATTATTCAAAAATTGTTGAGGAGTTGAAAATTGTTGAATCTGAAATTCAAAAAGAAAAGGCTATTCTTGAAAAAGTTAAACAAAAAGAAATAAAAAAACAAGAAAAAGAAACATTAAAGAAAAAGGAAGATGCTGCTCAAAAAAGAAAACTTGCAAGAGAAGAAAATGCAAAGAAAAAAGCTGCTGAAAAAGCTATTGTAAAAGTTCCTAAAGAAAAAGCTGAAAAAAAGAAATCTGTTCCTAAAAAAACTAAATCTTCAACTAAAAAATAGTTAAAAAATGGAAGGATCTTATCAAATTAATCCACGGGGGAATAATATCTTTTTTAAACTTAATTTAACTTTACAATTAATTATTTTGAATGTTTTTTTCTATATAGTTTCTTTAATTATTTTAGGTGTTTATGGCGAAACTTTCTTTTCTACGAATTTAGCTTTAAACCCTGCTTATATTTTAAATGGTGAAAAGATTTGGACTATTTTTACCAGCATATTTGTACATGGAAGTTTTTTTCATCTTTTTGCAAATATGTTTTCTTTATTTTTTATTGGAAATTTTCTTGAAAAATTAATTGGCAGGAAAAGATTTTTATGGGTTTATCTTATTTCAGGTTTAGTTGGGGGTTTGTTTTTTATATTTTTTAGTGTATTATTCGGGAATCCTGATGTTTTTGCTGTTGGTGCTAGTGGTGCAATTTTTGGTCTTTTGGGAGTTTTAGCATTATTGGTTCCTCATTCTAAAATTTATCTTATTGTTGGACCTTTATTATTAATTGTTGCTGAAGTTGTACTTACAGATTTTTTGCCGGGTAGTATCTTGCCTTTGTTTAGTTTTATAGTTAATATTTTATTTATCGCTATGATTTTTTCTTTACTTTTCCCTGTAAGTCCAATTCTTAGAAAATTATCTCTTCCATTACAATTGTCTATGTGGATGTTACCTTTTGTTGCAATTATTCCATTATCAATCATATCTTTATTTGTTCCTTTGCCTATTGGCAATAGTGCTCATTTTGGCGGGCTTGTTGTTGGTTTAATTTATGGTTTTTACCTAAGAAAAAAATTTCCGAATAAAACGAAAAGAATAAGTAAGCTTTTTAGTTAAGTATATTAAAGATGAAATCAAAAAAATTTAATTTAAAAAAAGAGTTTAATAAAAGTTTAAATTATATTAAGGAATCTAAAAATTTTATTTATATTGTAATTGGAATATTTTTCTTTTTTGCATTCATAGGTTTTTTCATTCCGACTCCTGATTCAATTTCTGAGCAATTGTTAAAATTTATACAGGAATTAATGGAAAAAACTGCTGGGATGAATCAATGGGAACTAATTCAATATATTTTTTTGAATAATTTACAAAGTAGTTTTTTTGGTTTAGTTTTGGGTGTTTTTTTTGGGATTTTTCCAATAATTACTACTATTGTTAATGGTTATATTCTCGGGTTTGTATCCATAAAAGTTGTTAGTGTTGAGGGGATTTTTGTATTATGGAGATTATTTCCTCATGGAATTTTTGAACTTCCTGCTGTTTTTATTTCGTTGGGTTTAGGTCTTAAATTTGGTTCGTTTATATTTCAAAAAAAGAAATTTGATTCATTGAAAGATTATTTTGTAAATTCGTTAAGGGTTTTTTTCTTTATTGTTTTTCCATTGCTTGTTATTGCTGCGATTATTGAGGGAAGTTTGATTGCACTTTTTGGATAAAGATAGGGAAAATAGAGGTTTGGGAATCCCCATTTTTTTGCCCAAGAATCAGCATTAACTTCTAGTTTGAGATTATCGCTTTTTTTCCAATTTCTATTTTGCATCACATGTCCAAATTCATGAGCAATTACATATTTTAATTTTTTAATAGATATTGATTTTGGAATTGTTAATTGCATAATTTGAAATTTTTTATCTTTGGGAGAAAAATGCATTACTTGTCCTAGGGCACCTTCATGTAGAACCATTAGTATAAGATTTTTTGTTGCAATATTAAATTCTTCGTCTGAAAATTTTTTTATAACTTCAATAAATGCTTTTTGAACTTTTGGGTATAAATGTAAGCTTTTTTGTGATTTTACAAATCTTTTTCCTTTAGATTCAGATACCATGTTAAATTAAAGATTGTTTTTACTTAAATAGTTTTATTGATAAAACAAACTTCAAAGTAAAGAGAAAAATTAAAACTTTCAGTCAATTTTTAGGGGAATTCCCATATGCATGTGAGTGATATATGAAGATTTTTTCCAATCTCCTAGATCATATTCCCAATATTTGTAATGATCTCTTTCAGGAGTGTCAGAATATTTAGTAATTGCATTCCCTCCTAAAAAAATAGTTCTTACTTTTAAAAAGTCTAAATTATCCGCTTTTAAAAAATGTTCAGTAGTTCCAGTTTCAATAATTTTTATAGGTTTACATAATCTATTAGATAATTCCCTCGCTGAATCAGAATAAACTTCTACAGATTTTGCTAATTCTTTAATTTCATTATGGTTCTCTGTCCCAAGTAGTTCACGTAAATTATATAATGCATTCCTTTTCTTTCTTGCAATACATCTTGAAGGACTAAGTTGGTCATAAATGTAAGAAGGCAAAAAAAGGATTCCTATAATGCTTAAAGCATAAAGTGGAACTCCATACAATAAAGGCATATTACTTCCTTCTTCTTCTATCCCAAAATTCTCTTCTATAATTTCTCCATTATTTGGGTCAATTAATAAATGAAGATATTGATGTTCTTTTCTGCCACTTTTAGGATTTCTTTCTATTTGTGGCCATCCAAAACATGAAATTTGTTTATGTTTTCCAATTACATGTAGTTCTTTATATCTCTTATTACAGTTATCTCCAACCCTTTGCGTTACAATGGGGCCTACTTTTCTTTCTAAAAGTCCTAATTGTATATCTGTAGGAATTGTCATAAACAAATGTAAAACTACCAGTATTTAAATCTTACTAGAAGTACGTAACTATAAAGTAGTATCCGGTTTGGTATTCACATATAAAAGAAGTTTATTTATGAGAGCATAAAATATTATTGATAATCTTCAGTGGTGTTCAAATTTAATCCCCTAAAAATATAATCTTTTAACTCCCAACTACATTGTTTTTTCCTTTCAAGTTCATCTTGTTTGATTTTAAACAAACTTCAAAGTAATAGAGATAAATTAAAATAAGAATTTCTTTATTCTTTTAAATCGCTTATTCCTAGAATTATAAAAAGAAGGCCTGCAAATATTAAAATCCACATGATTCCACCCTTTAGTAATTCAATTGCTGCAGTTCCCATACCCAGAAGATTCATCCCCCCAATGTATGTTACTGCTGTTAAGCAAATTAATCCAACAATAATTTCTAACCATTTATTCATTGTACGAGAAAAAATATTTCTGGATTTAAAAGGATTTTTATTGTAGAATATAACTATAATTGTATTTTTAGATGTTAAATTTCTATTATTCATACGCTTTTTGGTTTTTACAAAACACTTAAATATTATCGTTAATCTTTGAATTTATGAAAAAATCAAAAATTAATAATGAAGAAATTGCTAAAAAAAGCATTTTGAAAGAAAGTGAAAATGTTGAAGGGAAGGTTATTGAAGGTTATGATTTTAATAATGGTGTTAATTATGAAAAGATTATAGATAGTTTTTCAACTATGGGTTTTCAAGCTTCACATTTAAGCAAGGCAATTGATATTGTTAATGAAATGATTCAAGTTAATTCTAAAATCTTTTTGGGTTATACTTCTAATATGGTTAGTTCAGGAATGAGGGAAATTATTCGATATTTAGTGCAAAATAAAAAGGTAGATGTTTGTGTTACAAGTGGCGGAGGTTTTGAGGAAGATATTATAAAATGCTTAGGAGAAACTGTCTTAGGAGATTTTAGATTATCCGGTAAAGATTTACGTGAAAAAGGGATTAATCGAATTGGTAATTTATTAGTTCCAAATAATAATTATATTTTATATGAAGAATTTTGCATGCCTATTTTGGAAGAGCTTTATCAGGATCAATTAAAAACCGGAAAAGTTTATGCTCCTTATGAAATTATTTGGAAGTTTGGTGAGAAAATAAATAATAAGAAAAGTATCTGTTATTGGGCTTGGAAAAATCAAATTCCGATTTATTGCCCTGCTGTTTTAGATGGAAGTTTTGGGGATATGGTTTATTTTTTCAAATATAAAAGACCTGATTTTAAGGTTGATGTTGCTGAGGAAACAAAACAGTTAAATGAATCAACTTTTGGGGTTGATAAATCCGGGGTTGTAATTTTGGGTGCTGGTTTAATTAAGCATGCTATTTTAAATGCGCATCTTTATCGTGATGGTGCAGATTATGCTGTTTATATTAACAATGCTCAGGAATTTGACGGGAGTGATGCAGGTGCATTACCTGAAGAGGCTATTTCATGGGGAAAATTAAAACCTGAAGCTAAAGTGGTTAAGGTTTATGGGGATGCAACTATTATTTTTCCATTGCTTGTTGCTAAAACTTTTGCAAAAAAGTAATTTTATATTGTTTGGAATTAAAAACTAAAATTTTTATTATTAATATGCTTTTTTTATTGTTCCTACTATAAAGTTAATCGTCTTTTAATCTTCAACAGAATATTTTAAATAATTTTTTCAATTTTTCTGTCAAAAACCGAAAAATTTTAGAAAAGGTTTATATATTTTTGGTATTTTAATGAATTATGGAACAAAAAATTTCTCCAATTAAAATTGAATCAAAGCCCTCGTCGAGCAAAATGGAATTACTTGATATTTTAAAACTTCTTGCTCCCGGTACATCGTTGAGGAATGCTTTAAATGATATTCGTATGGCAAAACTTGGGGCATTAATTGTTATCGATAAAAAAGGTTTATCTGAAATGTGTTACGGGGGTTTTAATGTTGATTGTAAATTTACCCCTCAAAGATTAATTGAACTTTCTAAGATGGACGGTGGAATAATTTTATCTTCAAATATGAAGAGAATTTTGAGAGTTAATACTTTACTTGTACCAAATATTTCAGTTAAAACAAATGAAACCGGTACTCGTCATCAGGCTGCTGAAAGAACTGCAAAACAAATGGAAACATTAGTGATTGCTATCTCTGAAAGAAGACATAAAATTACAATTTATTATGGCAATCTTAATTATGAATTAGAGCATGAATCAAGTGTTAGAAGAAAAGCAATGGATACTTTGCAAACTTTGGAAAAGCAAAGAGAGATGTTTGATGATTCTATTGCTCATTTGAATATTTTAGAAATTAATAATCTTGTTACTATTAGTGATGTTTGCGGGGTTTTACAACGTATTGAAATTATTCAAAGAATTTACGAGCAAATGAAAAAGTATCTTATTGAGCTAGGTAATGAGGGAGTTATTGTTAGCATGAGATTAAGAGAATTGATAAAAAATTTGAATTGGGAAAAAGAAATGGTTCTAAAAGATTATTTCAAGGATTATGTTAGAATTAATAATTTATTGAAAACTATGAATTTTAATTTTTTAATTGAAACTTCAAATTTATCCAGAACTTTATTTGGTGAACTTCATGATAAGATGGTTGTTTCAAAAGGAAGAAGAATTTTAAGTAAAGCAAATATTCTTGAGAAGGATATTATTATTTTGATGAGGAGATATAAAACTTTAGATAATATTTTTGGTGCTGATAAAGAATCTTTGGTTACTATTATAAAAAATCAAAATGTTGTTGATGTACTTATGCCGGATTTAAAAAATATTGAAGAGAGGATTCGTGCAGGTAAAAAAGTTTAATTTTAAATTTTGATTCTTTTTGGCTAAAATCTACGATTTAATTTCTTACATAATTCCACTATGCGGTGAAATGAAATCATAGCATTTTATCTCAAAAATAATTCAAAATTTTAGAATATAAAGAGATGAAAAAGAAGAAGTGATGATTAATAATTTTTTGAATTATGGAAAAAAGCTAAAAATGTTAGATTTTAGAAACAAGGTTTAATTTTATAAAGTTCTTTTGTTTTGGGATTTAATGCAGAAGAATAATGAACTGAATCCAATTTTTAATATTTTAAAGACTGAATGGATATTTTTGGGTAAAAGAAAAAAGTTTTTTTTATTTTATGTTTCTTTATTTGTTATTTCCGGGACTTTGGGTTTATTGAATCCCCTAATAATTGGTTTAATTTTTAATTCAATTCAAGAAACAATTACTTCGCCTGAACAATTAAATCATTTAATTTTAATGATTTTCTTATTATTATTTATTCAAATTTTTAAATGGGCACTTCATGGTCCAGCAAGGATAATGGAGCAAATAACTGCTTTTCATGTTCACAGGAATTATACGAATTCAAAAATAAAAAAAGTTTTGGAACTTCCAGTTAAATGGCATAAGGATCATCATTCTGGTGATACTATTGATAAAATTAATCGTTCAAGAGAGGGTTTATATGATTTTTCTGAAAGTTTGACGATGACTATTATTTATGCAATGTTAGATATTTTTGGCTCTTTGATTATCTTATTTTTTGTTGATTTTAAGATTGCGATTTTTTCATTAGTTTTTTCGTTAATGATTCTTTGGATTGCGATGGGTTTTGATAAAAAAATAATTCAGTGTTATAAAGAGCTAAATTGTTTTAGTAATAAATTATCTGCTTGTATTTTTGATTATATTAGTAATATTTATACTGTTGTGACTTTGCGTTTAAAAAAAATTGCTGAGAACGAGGTCGATTCGCGATTATTTGCAAGTTATGATATTGAAAGAAAAAAGGCATTTTTACTTGAGGCTAAATGGGGTTTTGCAAGTATTGCTATTATGTTAATGACTGTTTTGGCTTTAAGCTATAAAGCTTATACTGATTATTATTCTACTGGTGTTATTTTGATTGGAACTTTGTTTCTTCTTTATAGTTATTTAAATCGTGTTGGTAATACTTTTTTTAATTTTGCAAATATTTATACTAAGATTACAAAATATGATTCTAAAATTCAAGGGGTTTATCCTATTGATGATGCGTATGAAGAAATAGAGAATAAAACTTATGAGAAATTACCTTCTAATTGGAAGAGTGTTAAATTTGAAAATTACAGTTTTACTTATAATGATGATGGTGTGAAACAGCATTTAAAAAATATTAATTTTGAATTTAAGAGGGGTCAAAAAATTGCTTTAATTGGTGAAAGTGGTTCTGGAAAAAGTACGTTGTTATCGTTAATGCGTGGGCTTTATCTTCCTGGCAAGGGTAAATCTTATATTGATGGGATTAAAACTCGAAAGACTATTGAGAGATTAAGGCAGAATGTTACTTTGATTCCGCAAGAGCCTGAAATTTTTAATAATACCATTTTATTTAATATCACTATGGGTTTGCATGTTTCAAAAAGTGATTTGCAAAAAGCAATTAATATGGCTCAATTTGATGATGTTGTCAGAAGATTGAAGGATGGCTTGGATACTAATGTTTTGGAGAAAGGTGTTTCTTTAAGCGGGGGGGAAAAACAGCGTTTGGCTCTTGCGAGGGGTTTACTTGCTGCGAAAAATAGTGATATTGTTTTATTTGATGAACCTACAAGCAGTGTTGATAGTTTAAATGAGATGAAAATTCATCAAAATATTTTCAGAGAGTTTAAAGGTAAAACTATTATTTCGTCGATACATCGTTTGCATTTATTAGATAAATTTGATTATATTTATATGTTTGATCACGGAAAAATTATTGCTGAGGGTAGTTTAAACGAAATTAAGAAAAATTCGAGATTTAAACAGATTTGGGAGAAGTATGGTGTTGAAAAAGGTAAGTAGGGAGTGTTAATATTTAAATACTTGCGGGAAATTATATTATTATGTTAAATAAATTTAAGGGATTAATCCTTGGAGTATTGGTTGGATTGTTTTCTATTCCTTTTTGGTTTGGTATTGGGTCTGGTCCTGATAGATTTTTTTTAGCTAAAGTATTCTTTAATTTTTATGTTAAATTTATTGGTTCATTATTTTCATTGATTATTCCTTGTTCAGGAGATGGATGTATGATTTTAATTTTTATTGGTCCTTTATTTACAATGATTTTATTTGGATTGGTTGGATATTTTCTTGGTTCTTTTTTGGATTGAAATGGGTAGTAGGTTCAAAAACTTTTTTTTGATAAATCAAACTTCTCTTTCATAAACCTTAAATAATCTTTTTGGTGATTCTTTAGTATGTTAACAAGTGAGCAAATTATTGAGATTCGTGAACATTTAGAGACTGCTCAAAATCCTATATTCTTTTTTGATAATGATCCTGATGGGCTTTGTAGTTTTTTAATTCTTCAAAGATTTATTGAGCGGGGTAAGGGTATTCCTATAAAATCTTTTCCAAAGTTAATTGATGATTATTTTAGAAAGGTTGTTGAATTTAATGCTGATTATATTTTTATCCTTGATAAGGCTGAAGTGTCTGATAAATTTTGGGAGAAAGTTAAAGAGGTAAATATTCCTGTTGTTTGGATTGATCATCATGCATTTAAATTTGAGGATATCCCTGACTTTGTTAATTATTATAACTCTTTTGATGCAAAGAATAATGATTCTGCAGGGGAACCTGTTACTTCTCTTTGTTATAAAGCTACTCAAAAAAAGGATGATGTCTGGCTTGGTGTTGCTGGTTGTATTGCTGATAAATTTGTTCCTGAGTTTTATAATGATTTTATGAAAAAATATTCTGATTTGGGAATTAAATCTAATGATGCTTTTGAAATTTTTTATAAATCTGAAATTGGGAAAATTGCTAAATTTTTTACGTTTGGTTTAAAGGATAGGACTACGAATGTTATTAATATGCTTAAATTTTTAATGAGTGTACATAGTCCTTATGAAGTTTTAAGTGAGGGTAGCAAGAATTCTGCGATGCATAAACGGTTTAGAGAGATTGATGAAAAATATCAAAGATTAATTGAGAGGGCAAAAGAAATTGGTAATTATGATGGAAAATTATTATATTTTCAATATGGCGGGGATTTGAGTATTAGTTCAGATTTATCTAATGAAATTAGTTTTTTATTTCCGGATAAAATAATTGTTATTGCTTATGTTTCGGGATATAAAGCTAATATTTCCGGTCGTGGAAAAAATATTCGAAAAATTATCCTTGAAATTATTGGGGGTTTAGAAGGGGCTACTGGTGGCGGACATCAGGATGCTGTTGGTGCTCAGGTTCAAATCGAGGATTTGGAATTTTTTAAGAAAGAGTTGAAGGAAAAGGTTGGCGATTAATTCTCGTCACAAAATCCTCTTTCTTGCGGATTTCTTTGTGCTTCGTAAAATATTAATTTTGTCCATCCTAAAAGTGGAGCGATTTTGAATGTTGCTTTGCCGATTAATTGTTCTGATTTAATGTCTTTTTCAATTGTTAATTGTCCGTTATTATTGTCTCCTATTGTTGAGAATGTGTATTCTCCATCTTTTTCTTTTATTTTTATTATTCTATGTATTATTGGTCTTCCGTTTCCGTTGAAAATAATTATATCTCCAACTTCTAATTTTTCAGGTTTTGCTCCTGTAATAAATAAAATGTCTCCTTTGTTAAATCCGTTTGTGAAATGATATTCCTGAAATTCTTTTTTTGTAACATCAAATTCTAAATATTTTTGTTCATGCTCTTTCCACCAATCGTCATAATTCGAAAGTAAATCTCCTTTATGATACATACTGCATGACTCAACGATTGCAAGTGGTATTTGCGTTCCTGTTATAAGGCTTAATGTTGGAAAAAATATGAATTTTATGAATATAAAAATAAAAATTATTGAGAAAATCCATCCTTTCCATGTGTCGTCTTTAAATAATAAATAGTAAGATTTATTATAAATTTTTTTTATCTCTTTTTTTAAATTCATATTCTAAAAAAGAATAAAGTATTTTTAAAGTCTTTGAACTTCCTGTAATGCCACTTGGAATTACCTCCGTTGGTTTCTTTTTGAAAAATTGTTTTGTTTGAAAAAGTGTGTCAAAGATTTTAACTATTCCCGAATTTCTTTTCTTGAATTTTAATTTCCCACATCCCCCAAATTATTACAAAAGTAATAATTTGCCTTTAAGCAGTTAAAATCTTGTTATTAAACACACTTTTTTATTTTTTTGTTTGAATTTAATGTACCCCTCCTTCTCGTAACTTTGCACGAAACTTTGCGAATTATCGTTTCTACCACGAAGTTACTCTACTCATAACCTATGAAAACTTGCTTTAAATCAAAAAAAAATTTGATTTATTGGCAATTTTCAAAGTTATTCGCCCCAAAATTATAAAATAATTATTTGCCTTTTAGCTATAGAGAATTATAAAATAATTCTCTAACACCAAGAATTTTTAGGAGAATGAATTCTTGGGTGTGCTCAAGAAACCCCTTTGCAAGTTTCTTGACAAAAGTAAATTAAACCAACGTTAATTCAATTAGTTTACTTTATTAAAATTTTATTATTAATACGCTTTTTTTATCGTTTCTACTATAATAATTTAATTCTTTTTTTCCTCACCGCAATATTTAAATAGTTTGTGTATACTGTAAGTGTATACGTTGATGAATCTATTCAACTTTTAATGATGGCGGATATATTTGATAATACCATTCTTTGCAAAAATTGTGGTATAAAAATGCAAAAAGGAAAATTAGTAAAAAATGGTTTTTTACTTCGTGCAATGATATGTCCAAAATGTTCAGAGCAAATAATTCATCCTGTTGATTTACAAGATTTCAATAAATTTATAAGTTTAAAAAATAAGGAATTTAAAGTTAAGATGAGACTTGTTGGAAATAGTTATGCTGTTTCAATCCCAAAAGAGATTGTCTCTTTTATGCAAGAACAAGAAAAAATGTTTGATGATATGGTAAGACTTTGTTTTGAAGAGTCCGGAAGATTGTCATTAAATTTTGATAATTCATTAAATCGAAGAAGAAAACAAAATGAAAGATAAGAATAAAGATAAAGATAAAAAAGCAGATAACAGCAAGAGTAAAAATCAAAAATTTGAATTGATTGTTGTAGAAGCTTTACAGGATGATGCGTATAAAGGAATTGCCCGTATTGATTCTGAAGTTATGAGGGAATTAGGCATTAAGCGTGGTGATGTTATTTTAATTAAGGGTAATCGTGAAACTGTTGCTATTGCTGATAGGTCTTATCCTGCAGATATTGGTGAAGGAAGAATAAGGATTGATGGTATTTTAAGAAAAAATGCTCGTGCAGGATTAGGCGATGTTGTTCAAATTTCTAAAGCGAATGTTCATGAAGCAAAAAAAGTTATTATTGCTCCTGCTCAGCAAGGAATTATGGTTCAGGGAGACCCTGATAGTTTACGAAGAGGACTTTTAGGAAGAACTTTGGTTAAGGGAGATGTTGTAATTTTAGGGGGTGTGCAAAGAAGAAAAGATTTAATGTCTGAAGGCATGGGTGATTTAAATGATATTTTTGGCAACCTTGGAGATATTTTAGGGGGTATGGGCATGGGTAATTTAGGTGGGGGTGTTACTCAAATTCGATTTATTGTTGTTTCAACTAATCCTTGTCTGCCTGTGATAATTACCGAGAATACTGAGGTAGTTTTAAATTCTAAAGCAGTTGATGTTAGTTCAGATAATATCCCTGAAATTAATTATGAAGATATTGGTGGTTTAAGTGAAGAGATTAAAAAAATTAGGGAAATGGTTGAGATACCGATGAAACATCCTGAAATTTTTCAACGGTTAGGTGTTGAGCCTCCAAAAGGTGTTTTACTTTATGGTCCTCCTGGTACTGGTAAAACTCTTTTAGCTAAAGCTGTTGCAAATGAATCTGAAGCAAATTTTATCTTGTTAAATGGTCCGGAAATTATGTCTAAATTTTATGGTGAGAGTGAAAAAAAGATTAGGGATATTTTTGATGAAGCTGAAAAAACTGCTCCGACAATTATTTTTATTGATGAACTTGATGCTATTGCTCCTAAGCGTGAAGAGGTTCATGGCGAGGTTGAAAGAAGAGTTGTTTCTCAAATTTTAACTATGATGGATGGTTTAAAGGCCAGGGGTAAAGTTATTGTTGTTGGTGCGACGAATAGAGTTAATGCTATTGATCCTGCTTTAAGACGTCCTGGTAGATTTGATAGAGAAATTGAAATTGGGGTTCCTAATAAAGAAGGTAGATTAGCAATTTTAAAAATTCATACTCGTGGCATGCCTTTAACTAAAGATGTTGATTTAGTTAAACTTGCTCAAGTTACGCACGGATTTGTTGGTGCAGATTTGGAATCATTAACCAAGGAAGCTGCTATGAATGTTTTAAGAAAGTTACTGCCTGAGATGAAACTTGATTCTGAAGAACAAATTTCCCCGCAAATTTTGGAAAAATTAGTTATTACTGCACAGGATTTTACTGATGCTTTAAGAGTTGTCAGACCTTCTGCTATGAGGGAAGTTTTAGTTGAAACTCCAAATGTTGATTGGAATTCTGTCGGTGGGCTTGATGATGTTAAAAGGGAATTAAAAGAAGCTGTTGAATGGCCTATGAAACATCCTGAAGGTTTTAAGCGATTGAATGTTCGTCCTCCTAAAGGTGTTTTACTTTATGGTCCTCCTGGTACAGGTAAAACTCTTTTGGCTAAGGCGGCTGCAAAAGAATCTGATGTTAATTTTATTTCCGTTAAGGGTCCTTCATTATTGAGTAAATGGGTTAATGATTCGCATAAGGGTGTTGCTAAAGTTTTTGAGAAAGCGAGACAAGTTTCACCATGTATCGTTTTAATTGATGAGATTGAGTCAATCGCTAGTAAGCGTGGTATGGTTGACAATGCGTCAGGTCAAGAGGGGGTGAAAGTTTTGAATCAATTATTATCTGATATGGATGGTTTAGAAGATTTAAAGGATATTTTAATTGTTGCAACTACTAATCGTCCTGATTTATTGGATCCTGCAATTTTACGTCCCGGAAGATTTGATAAAATTTTGCTTATTAATGCTCCTTCTGAAAAAGGTAGGAAGATGATTTTGGATATTCATACTGTTAAAACTCCTTTAGCAAAAGATGTTATTATTAGTGAACTTGCTAAACAAACTGAAGGTTATACCGGGGCTGATTTGGAAGCATTAGTTAGGGAGGCTGCGATGCTTGCTTTAAGAGAATCTGTTGATGCTGTTGAAGTTTGGAAAAAACATTTTGATGAGGCTTTGAAAAAGGTTAAGCCTAGCGTGAGTAAATCTACTATTGAAACTTATAAAAAGATTGAGGATAAATTCTTAGAGTCAGCAAGGGCTGCGATTCCTCAGGATAATAGTTATTTCGGATAAAAAGAACCCGTTGGTTCTTTTTGAATCTCCTCGAATTGCGGTTCGGTGGCATCATTATGAGCCTTTGTGGATGCCACAAGCACGACAATTATGTTTTTTGAAATTGATGTTGTCGTGCGTAAAAGACACCCCTTGGTTCCCTTTAACCCTCCTCGAAACATTGAAGGGTGGCATCTTTATGAGCCTTCTTGGATGCCACAAGCACGACGATTATATTTTAGAATTCATGTCGTCGTGCGTAAAAGACACCCTTGGTCTTTTGAGCTTCCTCAAATTGCGGAGCGGTGATATCTTTACTCAAGCCCACACTTGCAACTTTTAAAATTTGCTTTCAGAATTTAATGCAAGTGTAAACTTTCTACTCAAGCCCACACTTACAGCTTTTATCTTTACCTTTGGGATTAATGTAAGTGTAAACTTTCGGCCTTCTTGGGATGCCACATAGAATGTGAATCTGTTGGTTCTCTCAGAAAATTTGTAGAATTAAATTTTTTTACTTCTTTCACCGCAATATTTAAATAAAGTTATACTTTGTATAATTATGGTAATTAAAGTTAAAGTTAAGAAATGGGGAAATTCTATTGGGATTATTTTACCAAAGGAATTGGTGAAGAAAGAGGATTTAAAGGAAAATGATGAGATTAGAATTAATCTGGTTTATGATGCTGATTTAAGTAATGTGTATGGTTCATTAAAAGGTAAACTTAAAAAAAGTGGGCAGAAATTAAAGGATGAAGCAAGGAAAGGATGGAATTAGCTTATTTTTTTGATACTTATGCTTTTATTGAGATTGTTAAGGAAAATAAAAATTATCTTTCTTATGTCTCTGATGTTAAGGTGATAACTACAAGGTTAAATCTTATGGAGTTGCATTATATTTTGTTAAGAAATTTAAGCAAAAATGAGGCGGATTTTTATTATTCTCTTTTGTTGCCTTTTGCAGTTGATATTTCTGATGATGTAATTAAGAAAGCTAATGAACTTAAATTATTTTATAAAAAACGAAAATTGTCTTATATAGATTGCATTGGTTATGTTTTGGCAAAGATGCATGGGGTTAAATTTTTAACCGGAGATAAGGAATTTAGGGATTTGGATAATGTGGAATTTGTTAAGTAAAAACTTGCTGGTTTCCTCAGAAAATTTGTAGAATTAAATTTTCTGGGACATTCAAAAGACGATACTTTTGAAGTTTTTTTAAAATTGTTTTTAAGATTTAACAAAACCCAAATTTTTTAACTTGAATTTGCTAAGCAATAATTCTTTTAGAAATATCTTTTAATTCGGCGAAAAATTTATAAATACCTGTGTATACGTTTTGTGTATACATAAGGAGTTAATAATTAATGGGATTTTTTGATGACGATGAAGAAGAAGGAAGAGACCCTTTTGAAGAGATTATGAATGAGTTTTTTGGAAATCGTTCAAGAGTTAGGACTAGTTCTTCAGGCAATGTAGTTAATTCTGAAATGGAAGAAAGAGTAATTGATTATATTCAGGAAGATGATTCTATTTATTTTGTTTTTGAACTTTCAGGATTTTCAAAAGATGATGTAAAAGTAGATGTGAAGGGAAATATATTAGACGTTTCTGCACAAAAGAAAAATGCTAGTGGCATTAAAAGTTATTTGAAAGATAAGTTATCGAGGGGTGTTTCGTTTAGCAAAAGAATCCCTGTAAAATTTAAAGGTAATGAAAGCTGGACATTTAATAATGGTATATTGGAGGTTAAGTTTAAACGAAAATGACAAATGAAAAAAATACAAAAGAAGAGAAATATTTTTTGAAGGTTTACGAATCTTTACAAGAAGATGTTGATAAAGGTATTGCGAGAATTTCTTCAAAAGATATGGAAAAAATTGGGCTTGTTCCCGGTGATTTAGTTGAACTTAAAGGAAAAAATGTTTTAGTTGTTAAAGTTCTTCGTGCACTTGGCGGGGATAATTCTATCGGTAAAATTCGTTTGGATGGTAATGTTCGAAGTAATATTGGTGTTTCAATTGAGGAAGAAGTTGAAATTAAAAAAGTAGTTGTTAAAGAAGCTAAAAATGTTACTTTGGCACCTTTGCAAGAAATAAGATTAAGTAAGGAATCAAGTGGTTATTTGCATTCTAAATTTTTAGATCTTCCATTGACTACTAAACAAAAATTAACTATTTTGGCTAGCGGAAATAAGTTAAAATATATTGTTTCAAAAACTGAGCCTAAAGGTAGTGTTGTTGTTACGCCTTTAACTGAATTTATTCTTTCTGAAGAAGTTTATTCCGGTGAGAGTGAAACTCCTGGGATTTATTATGAAGATATTGGCGGATTAAAAGATGAAATTGAATTAGTTCGTGAAATGGTTGAATTACCTATGAAACAGCCTGAGATTTTTGAGAAGCTTGGTATTGGTGCTCCAAAGGGTGTTTTATTAACCGGTCCTCCTGGTACTGGTAAAACTCTTTTAGCCAGAGCTGTTGCTACTGAAACTGATGCCTCATTTTATTCAATTGCCGGTCCTGAAATTATGAGCAAGTATTATGGAGAAAGTGAAAAACATATTCGGGAAATTTTTGAGAAGGCTGATAAAAATGCTCCTTCAATAATTTTTATTGATGAAATTGATTCTATTGCTCCGAAACGTGGCGAGGGGACAGATCAAACTGAAAAAAGAATTGTTGCTCAATTATTAACTTTGATGGATGGTTTAAAATCAAGGGGACAAATTGTTGTGATGGCTGCGACAAACCGGCCTGATGATATTGATCCTGCATTAAGGCGTCCTGGAAGATTTGATAGGGAATTAAGAATTAATCCTCCTGCTGAAGATGCTAGAAAAGAAATTTTACAGATTCATACTCGTGGCATGCCGTTAGGGGATGATGTTAATTTTGATGAATTGGCAAATAAGACTATTGGTTATGTTGGTGCTGATTTAGAAGTTTTATGCAAGGAAGCTGCATTAAAAGCATTGAAGCCTAATTTAAAGAAATTTAAAAATTTGGATGAAAAACTTCCTGCTGAAGAATTAGATAAAATTAAAGTTTATAGAAATGATTTTATCGAGGCGTTAAAACAAATTGAGCCTTCTGCTATGAGGGAAGTTTTAATCAAGAAACCGAATGTTCATTGGACAGATGTTGGTGGTCTTAAAGAAGCTAAGGATAAATTACGTGAGTTAGTTGAATTGCCTTTATTACGTCCTGAACTTTATCGTGCTGCGGGTATTAAACCTAGCAAGGGTGTATTACTTTATGGTCTTCCTGGAACCGGTAAAACTCTTTTAGCTAAGGCTGTTGCAACAGAAGCGAATGCTAATTTTATTTCTGTTAAGGGTCCAGAATTGATTAGCAAGTGGGTTGGTGAAAGTGAAAAGCATGTTCGTGAAATTTTTAAGAAAGCTAAACAGGTAAGCCCTTCAATTATTTTCTTTGATGAGTTTGATGCTATTTCAAAACCTCGTGGTGGTGGAAATGGCAATGATGCTGTTGAGAAGGTTGTGAACCAATTATTAACTGAGCTTGATGGTGTTGAGGAGTTAGAAAATGTTATGATTATTGCGGCGACTAATAGAAAAGATTTAATTGATCCTGCAATTTTGCGTCCTGGAAGAATTGATTCACATGTTGAATTAGGTTTACCAGATTTAGAAACTCGTGAAGAAATTTTCAAGGTTCATACTCGTAATATGCCTTTAGCAAAAGATATAGATGTTAATGGTATGCTTAAGGAAATGGATGGTTGGAGTGGTGCTGATATTGAGGCTTTAGTTCGTAATGCCGGTATTAATGCTATTAAGAAAAATTATTTGTTAAAAGATATGTCTAAAATGATTGTTGATGGAGAAAATTTCAAGAAAGCATTTGCTGAATTAAAAAAGCAAAAAGAACCTGCAAGGTCTGAAAATCCTAAGATGCCTGATATGAATGATTTGATGAAAATGCTTCCTAAAGAAAAGGTTAAGAAAAAGAAAAAAGTTGTGAAGAAGGAAGAATAATTTTTTATTTAATTCCAAAACCAAAAAACTTTTCTTCTAATGTTTTTTCATTACTTGTTTTTATTGGCTGACCTGTATCTAAAAGTTTTTGTCTCATATTAATATCATTATCAATATAATCAGGGTATTCTTCTTTAATATTTTTTATAAAATATGTAATAAAATTATATCTTTGGACAATTTCTTCAATTGAAGAATATTTTGGTTCTTGGCAATCACTTGGATTTATCCCTAATGTTCCCCATTTGTTTTCTTTTTTGTAAATAAAAATTATATGCCCCATTGAAGGATTTGGTTTTTCTCCTCCTTTTTCTAACATGGTTAATACTAACGGTTCATATCCATCATCACTTAATAACGCTGCTGCTGTAAGTGCTCCTCCGTTGCAATCGTCTATTTCATTTTTATGAATGTGTTTAAATGATAAATAAATATTTTTTTCTCCATATTGTTCTTTGTCAGTTTTGTATGACAAAAATTCTGTTAAATATTTTGTTGCTTCTTTTGGTGTTTTTATTTCTTTTATGACTTCTTCATAATTCATATTTCGAATTTTTTTTGAATATTCTAAATTTTTTGAAAAAGAATTATTTGGCAGGAAAATGCTTGCTCCAAGAAGCGTTGAAAGTATTATATTTTTTAATTTCATTTTTATTTTAAAAAACTTATAAGATTCTTAACTTTTTCTATGAATTTTTTATTTGGGTTTCTTTGAAAAAAGCGTATGAAAATTTAGATTTTTGAGATTCCCTACTCAAGTCCACACTTGCTTTTTTCAATTTTACCTTTGGAATTAATGCAAATGTAGACTTTCGCTTCAAGTTCAAGCTAAAGCTTGAAGACCCGCCCTTAAGAATATTTGAATTTCCAATAAGTTAATCAAAAATTAAATTTTTATTATTAAGCACACTTTTTTTATTGTTTTTTAGACTTAAAATTATTCTATTCTGTTGTAATAATCACTTCTTTTTCATCAATTAATATTGTATTTTCTGCCTGAGAAACTTTTGCATCATTTGATTCAACTAATTGTGAAAAACGATGAAGATTTTCGTTTTGTGTTAATTGAGATAACCCAATTAATGCTTTTGTACCGAATTTTTTTACTAACCATCTTGAACAGAATGGTAATGTTTGATATTCCTCTAAAATAAAATCAAGCATTTCTCGTGCAATTGGGCTTCTGACATTTTTCGAATTGATAACCATATAAATTTCTGAAAGTTTTCCGTCGTGGATTTTTCCATTTCCAGTGGAAGCAAATGGTTCAATTGCATAAAGTCCTTTTGTGATTATTGTATTTTTGTTGTCATCAAAATTTGGAATTGTGATTCCTGCATGTAGTTCATATTGTTTCATTTCATGACCTGAAAGATTTATTATTGGTGAAAATCCATATGATTCTATTGTTTCCGAGATGGCTTTTCCAATCTCGCTAGTTCTAATATTTTCTTTAGCTTTTTTAATTGCATTGTCTAATGCTTTTTTACTTGCTTCTATTAATTTTTTGTTTTCTTCTGAATTTTCTAAGTCTATTGAAAATGCTGTATCTGCTGTCCACCCGTCAATATGCACTCCCAAATCTACTTTAAGAAGACCGTGAGCTTTTGTTTCGTCATTATATGTTGGGGTATAGTGTGCTGCAATTTCGTTTATACTAAGATTTGTTGGAAATGCCATTTTTCCTCCAAGTTCCATAATTTTATTTTCAATTTTTTCTGCGATTTCTAAAAGTGGCATATCTTTTTTTATAAATGATTTTGCATATTCTTTGGCTTCTTTTGCTATTTTTCCTGCTTTCTTTATTTTATCGTTTTTCATATTTATTGATTATCAATATTCTTTTTAAGCTTATCCGAGATTAATCCCCTTCAAAATAGGTTTTTTTAAATAGATATTTTTGTTTATATCTAATTTTTAAATAAGGTTAATATAGAGATTTTATCATGAAAGAAGATAAATTCTTAAAAGTGATGGAGGAAAATGTTGATAAATGGTTGAAAGCCCAGTTAAATATTAATGTTTTTGGAAAGACTCTTTCTACTACTTTAGATTATTTGTCTATTCTTTACAAAGAGGAACGGGATGAATTGCAATGTTTTTTGAACGGCATTCCCGACGAAAAACCAAATATTTCATTTAATAACGGCTTTTCAATTTTTACTTTGGTTGGTGATAAGAAACAAGGTTATGGTTGTGCAAGATCTGCAAGAGATTCTTTTCCAAAAGATGCTTCTTTACTCGGAAAATTAATGCAGGAGAGTTTAGATTTGGCAACTAAATCTGCTATAAGTTTTTATTTAACTGCTGTTGGTAAGAATGTAATTTATGATGAAGATTTATTTGTTAAACTTTCGAAAGAAACACCTGAAACTTTTTTAAGCAAAAGTTCATGTAGTCTTAAAGTTGATGATTCTGTAAGGAAAATGGTTAAAGATTTTACTGAAGAGATGTATAGTTCCGGGACTGTAAATGAATCTGATGGGGTTATTCATATTGTTAATGGTTCTAATAGATTTGTTGATAGTGAAGGAAGGAAAATAAGGGAATCTCGTAAATTAGGTACTATTGGTCTTGAGGGAAAATTTAATCATTCTGATGGTTCTTTATTAAATCATTTTGATAATTATGTTTTTACTAATAAAGTTGATCAGGAAAAACTTAAAACAGTTATGCAGAATTTTTATGAGACTGTTAATGAATTAAAGGTTGCTTCTGTTCCTGTGAGTAAACAGTATCCTGTTATTTTTGGGGGAAGTGCTTTAGGAACAATGATTCATGAGGCTCTTGGAGGACATTTATTATCCGGAAGATATATTCAAAATAAAATTTCAACGGTTTTCAAAAATCGTATTGGGTCACTCGTACTTCCTGAATTTATGACTATTATTGATAATCCTCAGCTTAAAGATTCTTTTGGATTTTATTTATTTGATGATGAAGGTGTTGCATCAAAAAAAACTGTTTTGATTAAGAATGGTGTTTTGCAAAATTATCTTTTAGACAGAGGTTCAGCTAATTATTTTGGTATGAATTCAAATGGGCATTCAAGGATGGAATGGGTTTGTAGACAATCTGAAGAGAATCCCGGAGTTATTGTCCCTGAACCTAGGGTTAGTAATTTAGAGATAATTAGTTCTAATTGTGTTTCAGAAAAAGAATTAGATCAAATTGTTCAAAATCATTGCAAGAAAGTTAATGAAGAATGTGCTTTATATATTGAAGCCGGTAATGGTGAAGTTGATATTCAAACTAGCGAATTTAGGATGTTTCCAAGTAAAGCATATAAGTTATTTCCTGATGGTAAAAAAGAACCGATACATAATTTTATGATTATTGGAAATGCATATGAATTATTGCAACAGATTGTTGTTACCAGTAATAAGCTTGCTACTACTTATGGGATTTGCGGTTCTTCTTCCGGAGGAATTCAGACTCAGGAAATTGCTCCAAGTGCTTTTATCCCAACGGTAAATATTCAAGCTATTGAATCTGTTAAATTAAAAAAAAGATTAATTTAATTTTGAAAATATTTTTAAACCTTTTTTATTTTGGGTTATTATGAATTTTATTGAATGTAATGCTGAAGGCAGATTTGTTTTTGTTGGAGATACTCACGGAGATTTAGATGCCAGTAAATATGTGATTAAAAATTATCCTGAGGATATAAAAGTTTTTTTAGGGGATTATGTTGATAAGGGTTTACATAGCAAAGAAAATTTAGATTTTTTGTTTAATGAACGAGAAAAGAATCCTAAAAAGATTTATCTTTTAAGAGGGAATCATGAAATTCCTTCAAAGAACTTTTCCAGAAAATATTTTTTTTGGTCAGAATTAAAATCTAAGGATTATAAACAATATTCCAAAATTGTTGAAGATTTTCCTTTGGTTTTTTCTGTAGGTAAGATTTTAGCTTTACATAGTTCTTTACCTGATATTAAAAATTTAGATGAAATAAATAATATCTCCTCTGGTGATGAAAATTGGGCTAAAATTTTGTGGGGTTTTGTTGTAAGTAGTGATTATAATTCTTTTTTAAATAAAAATGTTCCTCAATTAAATAGAATTGATTTTGATAGGATTATGGGGCAATTAAATAAAAATATTTTAATTCGTGGGCATCAAGTAGTAAAAAATCCTGTTGCTTTTGATAAAAGAATTTTAACTCTTTTTACTTGTTCTTATTGGAGAGATGATATTGTTGCAAATATCCCTAGAAGAATTGCAATTGCTGATTTTGATAAGAAAAGAGAAATTAATTCTATTGATGATTTAGTGATTAAGATTATTTAGTTGCATAACTTATTAATTTCTTTTTGATTTCTCGGGTCTTGCCATTCTGATGAAAATTGTACTGATGCATTTTCTAGGGGATTTATTTTTATTGTTTTATTTCTTTCGCAGGTTATTTCATAATCCTGACAAAAGTTTGTTTCATTACAAATTGCTTTAGTAAATTTTTTTGTTTGAATCTCTGTTAAACTTGTTGGTGTAACTGTTATAATTTGAAAAATTATAATTATTAGAATTATTGCAACCATTAAGGCTGTGCTGATTAAAAATATTTTTTTTCTCATTTGATAATATTTCTATTTTTCAATCGTCTATTTTTTGGAATAAAATTACTTATCTTTTCAAATGATGCTTTACCGCATCCTAAGAAATGCTCTTTATATTTTATAATGATAAATCCTTTCATTCCTGTTTGAATATCTAATTCTTCTCCCATCATCCATATTTCTGTTTGTTTTTTATCAAGCTCAAAAATATTTTTTGTTATTTGATCTTTGAGGATTTGTGTTCCTTCAATACTTAATCTTATTTCTCCTTTTTGCAATTTAGCAAAATATACTCCTGCTCTTTCAATTGGAATTAATCTTTCCAATCTTTGTAATTCCGGTATTGTTAAACTTCCCTGAAATAAAAATATTTTTTCTTCACTTTTTTGTAAAAGTGTTCCATAAATTGATTTTATCCCAAATGATTCTTTGAGTTTATTTTCAATTTGTTTTTTTTCTTTTAAACTTAATATCTTAAATTGTTTGTGAATATTCATTTTAATTTTTTGATAATCCATTTAATTAATAAAAATAATAATGTTATTCCAATATAAATTCCTAATAAATAAAATCCTAAAGCAAAAAGTATTGTTCCTGCAATAACTCCTCCTAATTCTCCGATTGTTAGAACTTTTATATACCAAAAAGATGTCCAGAACAAGATTAATATTCCTATTATCCCCCACATTATTTTTAGTGTTCTATAAATTATCTTTTGGGTTTTACTTTTTTTAGATAGTGGTTTTGAAGAATTTTTTTTTATTTGTTTTTTCATTTTATTTTATCTGTAAATTTATATATCGTATAAGGAATAATTGCCATAAGCCAATATCCTATTGTTTGAAATATTAAAAAGTAATTTCCTATTTTAATATTTGTAAATGGCATGTTTGTTATTATCCATGAATCTGCAAAGTGATTTAGATATTCTATTATTATCCCTAGGATGATTATGAATGTTAATAATGATAGTGTTTGGGAAGTTAGGATTGAAAATTTTTTCTTAAATATCTCTTCTCCAATCATAAAGAGAATCATTGTGCTAATTAATGGAATTTCCCATTCAAGGATATATTTTATTATTTCATCAAATAGTGTTGAGTACTGATAATTCCAGTAGTTAAGAACTAAACCAAGATGGTCAATGATTACGCATGAAATTAATAATGTTATAAAGAATATTGCATATTGTTTTGTTTTCCATTTGTGAAATAACTTTTCTTTTGCAATTGAGTTATATATTTGATATGTAATAAGAAATAGTCCTATTGAAAAGAATGAAAAGAAGTGTGGCAGTTTTTGGAAAATTGAAAAGTATATTCCGAGTGCTAAAAATAAAAGTCCTATTCCGTATATGATTTGTTTTTTCATTTTATTTTTTTGAATTTTGCAAGAAAAAATCCTTCTGTATTGTTATCCTGCGGATAAATTCTGCAACTATATTTTACTTCTTCGAAATATTCTTTATCTTCCCATTTTGTTAATCCTTGTCTGGGTTTTATTGGCAAATTAATTTTTTCAATTTTTATTTGGTCTTTAAATTCCTCTAATGCCCAACTAACAATTTCTTCATTTTCTTCCGGTGCATGAGTGCAGGTTGAATAAATCATTTCTCCATTTATTTTTAATATCTCGAATGCTGATTTGAATAATTGTTTTTGTAATTTTGATAATTGCTGGATTGTTTTTATATTCCACATAAGATAAGTTTGTCTTGAACTTCTTAATGTTCCTTCTCCTGAACATGGTGCATCAACTAAAATTTTGTCAAATTTGATTTCTCCATTTGCGAATTTTTTGCATAATGCTGATCCATCTTTTCTTGAGATTATTGTATTTGTTACTCCGCATCTTTCAAGATTTGATGCTAAAACCATTAATCTTCCCATATTTACTTCATTTGCAATTATTGTTCCTTTATTTTGCATTAAAGATGCACTTTGTGTTGTTTTACTTCCCGGTGCGGCACATAAATCTAAAATGATATCTCCTTCTTTTGGTTGAAGTGCAATTACTGGCAACATACTTGAAAGTTCCTGAATGTAATAATAACCTAATAAATGTTCTAGTGACCGACCTAATTCTCCAGGTTCTAATTGATTTTCAACAATCATTACTTCAGGTGAAAGACACCCGCTGGTTTCTTTCAAACTTCCTCTAAGGTCTGAACGGTGGCATTTTGTTGAGCCTCCTGTAATGCCACAATCCTGAAGTTTACCTTCAACAATCATTACTTCAGGAAAGTCTTTCCATGGTTGAGATATAACCCATCCTTTTTTTTCAAGAACTTCTTTTAATTTTTCAACTGAAATTTTTAATGTATTACATCTAATTGATTTAACAGGTTGAATTTTTAAGATTTCTAAATATTTCTTTAAATCTTCTTTGTTGTTTAATATTGACGTTATTCTTTCCAAATATAATGGTTTTAATTCCGGTATTTTTTGAAAACTCATAAAATTATTAAGAATAATCCCTTTTTTAAAGAATCTGTTTGGTCGGCTCTGTCCAGAATTAGGTTTTTTTGATTTTAGGATTCCCACTTCAAGTTTCGACATTTGTCGAAAGGCCCGCCCTTAATAAATATTTGAATTGCCAAAAGTTAGCTAAAATCAAAAACTCTGGGCAGAGCATATTTGGTCATAAGATATTTAAACGCCTTTCCATAATTTTTAATATGATTTGGTGGATTATTTTGGCAACTTTTATAGTTAGTTTAATTAGTTTAGTTGGAATTATAATTAGTTCAAACAAAATACAAAAATTTTTGTATTATTTTATTGCATTTGCTGCCGGAACTTTAATTGCTGCAACATTTTTTGATTTAATCCCTCATGCATTAATCGAAATTGAAGAGTTTGGGGTAGATATTGAAACTGGTTTTATATTTGTTGTTTTTGGAATTGTTTTATTTTTTATTCTGGAAAAATTTATACATTGGCATCATTGTGGTAAAGAAAAATGTCATAAGCCTACTGGTCTTTTAATTTTAACAGGAGATTTTGTGCATAATTTTATTGATGGTGTTTTAATTGCAGGTGCTTTTATGCTGGATTTTACTACTGGTATTGTTACTTCTTTTATTGTTTTAATTCATGAAATTCCACAAGAATTTGGAGATTTTGCAGTCTTGATGCATAGCGGTTATACTAAAAGTCGAGCATTATTCTTGAATTTTGTGTCTGCACTTTCAGCTATTTTGGGTGGTATTTTAGGTTTTTTTATGTTTGATATGATTGAGTCTTTTTCACCTTATGCTGTTTTAATTGCTGCAGGGGGATTTTTGTATATTGCAATGTCTGACATCATCCCTTCTATGAATGGGCATGAAGATAAAAAACGTTTAATTCTTGGTGCATTAATTTTTATTTTGACAATAATCTTAATGAGATTCTTCTTAGAAATGTTGCATGGAATTTAAAATTTTATAATAAATCATATCTTTCAAATTTATATTGTTTTAAAATTAATAGTCCTTTCCATTCTAAAATTAAATCTTTAAACTTTTGCCGAATTTCAGTAGATATTTCATCTAAATCATTACTATCTTTAGCAATTAATACGCAAGTAAAATCAAAATCTCCTAAAATAGAAAGTAGTTCTATACATCTTTTATGTTTTTGTAAATATAAAATAAATTTACCCCTTTCTTCTTTACTGACATTTTTTAATTTAATTTTAATATCTGCAATAAGTGGGTAACCTAAAGCTCTTGGTTCAATAAAAATGCCTGTTTCAAAAATCCTTTTTTTTAGCATCTCTTTAATTCTTTTATGTACTGAATCAATAGATAAGCCGACTTTTTTAGAGATTTTGTTTAATTGCATTCTTCCATCTTCTTGAAGCAACATAATTATTTTTTTATCTTTTTCGTCTATATCCCTTAATTTTAATGGTTTACCTATTGGCATAAATGAAATAATTAAGGTATATTTATAAAATTAACTAAAAATATAAGGTATACTATCAAATAAATTTAAAAGATTTGTTCATGTTACTATTGTAAGGTAATTAAATGAAAACAAATATAAATAGAAATCCTCAAGAGTATAATCTAATATTGTGTGACTTAGAGGAAACTTTGTTTAGTAAAAATGAATTGTATTCTTCCAGAGGAATTGAAGTTATTAGAAGTAATGCTTTAGAACTTTTAGCAAAAGATCCAATGTTGCAACTTACGAAAGAAGGAGAAGAGGTAATTGATTACTTTTATGCTCATCAAGTTCCAATTGGGATTTGGAGTTCATTTGCTTATCAATATGCAATTAATTTTATTGCATCATCAAAATTAAGAGATAAAATTGATTCTTCGTTAATTGGGCTTTCACATAAAAAAGCATGGGAAGAAATTTTTGGAGATGGGCCTTATCAAATACATGATAAAGATTATGATAAAATTGCAAGACGATTTTCAAAACCTTCGTCGATAATTGGGGATGAATTAAGAAAAAAAGCAGAAATGAAATATAATAAAATAATTTTGCCGGAAACCGTGTTATTAGTTGGAGATAATGAGGGAGATGAAAATGCTGCAAAAAATGCAGGATTTGATTTTTTATACATAAATGATATTTCAAAATTTTAGCTAGATAAAATGGAATCAGAAATAACAATTAAGGGTGTTACAGCTTCTTTGGGACAAGTTGATGGAGAAATATTTATCGTTAAGTCTTTTGAAGATCTTGTTAAATTTAAGGAAGGAGCAATCCTTGTTTCAATCACAACTGATCCTTCTTATACTCTGATAATGGGAAAATGCAAAGGAATTATCACCGCAATTGGGGGAATTGCTAGTCATGCCGCGATAATTGCAAGAGAAGCAGGGCTTCCATGTATTGTAGGAATTGGTGAAAAAGAAATACAAAAATTGCAAACAGGTGATAAAATTTTCATGGATGCAAATAGTGGGACAATCTACAAAAAAGAAAATAAAATAGATCTTTTTACTGAAGGTTTATTAAAAACAATGGCAAGATTAAAAGGAAAAGAGTATTGGCCATTTAGTCCTATCCAAATTCTTTCTTATTATGAATCTGAAGTAATCAAGCATTTTTATAAGCGATTTTATGAATTGAAAGATAAGGGTTATTCAGACAAACAAATTGCAGATCTTTTTGAGAATACTGATATGATTATTGATTTTTTATTTAATTTTGCATGTGTAAGTTTTAAAGTGGCACATGAATTTACGGATTTTAAAACTGAAATTTATGAAAGAGAAAAATTTTTTAATGATTTTTTTAAAATAATAAAATTAAAAGATTCAAATTTTTTAACAAAACCATTAGAAAGAAAATATTTTGAATACGACAAAATTAATGAGATATTAAATTATGATTTTTTCAACACAAAAGAAGAGAAAATCTTTATGACATTTTCTGCTTTTAAAATAGCTCAATTTTATTATAACTGGGCTATATATTATGATCTTTTTGCAGCTTATGGCAGTACCAGTCATGGACCCTATGAAATAACTTACAAGGATAAACAAGGAAAGTTGTTTATAGATGAATTTTATAATCAAAAACCTTTGGAGATTTGGGAACATACAAAAGAATGTTCTGTTAAAAAAATATCCATATATCGAATATTTGAGAATGATACTAAATATGATATGGATATTTCAGGAAGATTGAGAATAATGGATGATGTTAAAAAGAAACTTAAATATACGTTAATCATTGCAGATGGAAAAGTTTTAACTTTGGAAGAGATTGAGCAATTAACAACAAAATTAAATGAGTTAAGTCTTAAACAATATAAACATGTTCAAGAACTTGATGATTTAGAAAAAATAAAAAAAGCAATTCATATAACTTATTATGTCTATAAAGATTTTTTTGGTGAAGAATGGAAGGAATTAATGAATGAATCATTAAAGAATGTTGATTTTTTTAAAGAAAAATTTATAGAAGATTATAAAGATGACCCATTAAGTAAATTAGATAAAGAAAAATTAAAGGAAATGCTTTATCCATTAAATAATATTCTTCATACTTAAGTTTTTATTTTAAAACCATTTATTTAAATTATCCTGCTTTTTTCCGTCAATTATTTCTTTTATATTTATTTTAAATACATGAAAAATATTTTCTACTGCCGGTAAAATTTGTTTTTCAAGATAATATTCAATGTTGTATTCTCCTTTTTCATTTGGAAGTTTTACTTTTTCTCTAACAAGTTTTGCTTTTTTGTTTTCTGTTTCAGCTATATAATATTCTATTAAATCTCCCTGTGTAACCGGGATTTCCTGTTCTTTCATTTTTTTCGCGGCGATAACATGCGGTGAAATAGCTTTATATTCTGAAATTGGTTTTTTTAGTTGTGTTCTAATCATTAAATCTTTTTTGTCAATTTTTCGTTCTTTAATTTTTTTAATTAGCTCTTTGACAGATTCAAGAGCTTTGATTTCATTCCCGTCTTTTAATATCTGTCTTATAATTTTATTTTGTATGTCCCGGGATAATCTGCACCAATCACGCCTTACTGTTTCAAATCCTCTTATTTTCAAATTATTTTCTTCATCAAGCAAGGCATATTTTTTCTTTGCTCCTGTTGTTCCTCCTCGTGTAGTTACCCACAAACCTCTTTTAAAAAATCCTTCAAGTTCTAAATGCATTACTCCCGGAAGTTCGTCATTTAAGTATTGCAATAATTCTTTTATTTCTTCTTTTGTTTTTCCATTCATTAAAAATGCTATTGAATCTGTATCGCCATAAATCACCTGATATCCTTTTTTTTCTGTTTTTTCTATTGTCTCTATATTAAATTTTCTTACATATGCTAAGACTGATGCTGAAGATTCAATAGAATAATATCGTGCTCCAAAAAATCCTAAATAGCCGTGTGCTGAAGCTGAAAGAACTTTAAATGCATTACTTCTTGCAAGTGTAATTGAATTTTTATTTTTTTTATATTCTGCTTTATATTGTTTTCTTTTGTTAAATAATTCTTCTAATAATGACGGGAAAAATCCTTTTTCTTTTGAAAAATAAAATTTTGTTTTTTTTCCCTGCAATTCCAGTTCAGGGGATTCAAAACAATTTTTTTCTTTTTTTTCTAATAAAGTTGAACCTGAAATATTGTGTGTTATGATTATACTTGTATGCATAGATGTAAAATCAAACATTGCGATATTTTCATAAAGTCCTGGTTTGGGTTCTAAGACAAATGCTCCTTCTACTCCACCACTTGATTGCCTTTCTTTTATTTCATTGTATCCAGGTCTTTTTTGTGGGATTTCATTAAATTTATTTAAGTTTTGCAAGATATAAGATTCCATATATTTTGATAATCCTGCACGTGATAAATCGAAGATTGGTTCATTTGTTATCTTTGTAAATTCTAATAAATCCGGCCAAAACTTTTCGAAAAGTTTTAATGTTAAAATTGAATCCTGTAAGTTATATTCATAATACTTCTCCCAATTATGGTCTTCTATTTTTGAAGAGTGTTTTAATTCAAAATCAATTTTCGTGTCCTGTAAAAATTCTTTTGCAACTTCGTTTAATGAAAGTGTTTCGGATTTCATATATTGGGCATATGCTGTTCTGATGAATTTTAATATGTCAATATGTGTGATTCCTTTTATTTTTCCTGTGAGTTCTATCCCTCTTGAAAATCTGGGTTGTGAATCATCTAACCCCAGTGCTAGTTTTACTTTATGCTTTTCTGCCCGTGCCTGAATATATGGTAAATCAAATCCGTCTGAATAATAACCTACTAAAAAATCCGGAGAAATTTTTCTTACATGTTCTATAAATTTTTCTATTAGTTCTGCTTCGTCTTTTACAAATTCTATAGATTCTAAAAGACACCCGCTGGTTTCTTTTGAGCTTCCTCGAAGTTCTGAACGGTGACATTTTTCTGAGCCTCCTGTAATGTCACGATGTTTTTGTAAATTTTGAGGTTTTTTCCATGTAATTACTTTTTTGAAATTTTCGCTGACTAATGAGATCATTAAAATTTCTCCTTTGCCTATCTGTAATTCATCTGTTTCAATGTCATAAGCTAAAATTTTTGGATTAAATTGCTGGTCTTTTATTTCTTTTGAAGTTTCAAGTTTTATACAAATGTCAACGTCAAGTCCCATATCAATTCCTCCAAATTCTAATGAATTGTTTAAAACTTCTCCTGAAATTTCATACCAATTAAGAGGTTTAATTTGTTTTTCAATTATGTAATGTGTAATATATCCTAAATCATATCCCCTTCTATTTGTTATTTCTTTAATGTCTAATTTATCTGCGACATCGTGAAGATCTTTATAGTTTGTTGCAAAAATTTTGAGTGCTTTAACTTTTCTTCCCATGAAATTTTTTTCATGGAGTTCAACTGAATCAATTTTTGTTGTTCTTCCCTTTAATTCAATTTTTATTTTTTTTATTTTATCGATTATTTTTTCAATTTGATCTTTTTTTAAATTTTCTTCAAGTATTGCCCAGAGGTAAACTTTGCAGGTGTCAATAATGCAAATTCTTTTTTGATTGTCGTCTCTGCCAATTATTTTAATGTAATTTCTTCCTTTAAAATCAAAGTAATCGTAGTCAATTGGAATGAATTTTGTTTTCATTATTTTAAAAATGATTTGGAATATTTAAATATGTATTAGAATTGAAAGTAATCTTCTTGTTTCTTTTGAAAAATTGTTTTTAAGATTTTAACAAATCCCCATTTTAATATTGAATTTTTCCCACATTCTCGTAACCTCGCACGAAACTTTGTGGATTATCGTTTCTACCACGAAGTTACTCGCCCCAAAATCATTATTAATGATTTGCCTTTTAGCCGTTAAATCTTAATTATTAACACACTTTTAAATTGAAAGTTTTATATAATCATTATAGAATAAAAGATTATGAAAATTAAGAATAAAATTATTCAGGAAAGATTGTTGCAAAAAGGATTATCAAATCGTGATGTTAATTATTTAAGGGCTTGTGATAATTTGGGAAGAGAACCTGAAGAAGATCCATATTTATATGAAAAATTAAAGGTAGATCAGTTATATGATTTAGGAAAAATAAAATTTAAGTTTGATGGACCAAAATATTGAATGTGGGCTTTGTAAAAATTTTTAGATTAAGGTTTAAATCTTTTTTGGATTCCCTCTTCAAGTTTGGGCTAAAGCCCCCCCCTCCCTTAAAAAAACCTTGAATTGCCAAAGAAATTAGTCAAAAAATTTATTTTTACTTTTTACAAATTCGGAAGACAGGAATAAAATTTAAATATTAGTGAATCTTATCTATTATTATGATTCATAAAACACATAAATTGTTTAAGCAGATGAAATCTTCTCACCAAATTCTTTTTGCTTTTATTGGGGTTTTTGCAGTAGTTTCATTTTGGAGAGGCATTTGGGGTTTGTCTGAAATTTATTTATTTCCTTCTAATCTTGTTTTAAGCCTTTGGGTATCATTATTTTTGGGTTTTTTTCTTTTAATTGGAACTCATAGATTGGCTAAAGGTTTAGTTAGACTTTCCTAGATAAAAGACACCCGCTGGTTTCCTCAGAAAATTTGTAGAATTAAATTTTCTGGGACATAAAAATCAAAGATTTTTAGCATTTAAATTTCATTGAAATTTAAACGCGTTCAAAAGACGATACTTTTGAAGTTTTTGAGCTTCCTCAATTGTGGTGATATTTTACATATAGTTAATTATTTATATCTAAAATCATGTAATTATTTATGGGTCTAAGTATCAAGGATATTATTCCAAGAAGGGAGATTGAAATTTCTGATTTAAAAGGTAAAACTTTGTGTGTTGATGCATTTAATGCTTTGTATCAATTTTTATCAACAATTAGGCAGTATGATGGGACGCCTTTAATGGATAGCCATAAAAATATTACCAGTCATCTTTCAGGTATTTTTTATAGAAATATTGCTTTACTTGATGAAGGTATTAAATTAATTTATGTTTTTGATGGTAAGGCTCCGGATTTAAAATCGAAGGTTCATAAAAAGCGTCAGGATGTTCGGGATGTTGCTAAAGAAAAATATGAAGAAGCAAAACAGAGTGAAGATTTAGGGGGTATGAAAAGGTATAGTAGTCAATTAGTAAGATTGACTGATGAAATGATTGTTGAAAGCAAAGAATTATTAGAAGCTATGGGCATTGCTGTTGTTCAGGCTCCTGGTGAGGGGGAAGCTCAGGCGGCATATTTAGCGAGGGTTGATCCAAATATTTATGCAAGTGTAAGTCAGGATTATGATAGTTTACTTTTTGGTGCTCCTAAATTAATACGTAATTTAACTTTATCCCGAAAAAAGAAAACTTTTTCCGGATATGTTGAAGTATTTCCAGAGATAATTGAATTAGACAAAGTTTTGAATCATTTGGGAATTAATCTTGATCAATTAATTTGCATTGGGATTCTAGTTGGAACAGATTATAATCCTAAGGGTGTTCCGGGGATTGGGCAAAAAAAAGCTTTAGAGCTTGTTAAAAAGTTTGAACAACCAGTATTAATCTTTAATGAATTAAAAGAAAGAATTAATAGTTTACCTGTTGAAGACCAATTTGATTGGAAAGAAATTTTTGAATTATTTCATAAGCCTTCTGTTATTGAACCTGAAAATCTTATATGCACTGATGTGAATATTATAAAGAAGGGTAGTGAATGTATTGGGGGGAAAATTATTTTTCCGAGGGTGAATGAAAATAAAATTAAAGAAATTTTAGTTGAAAGGCATGAATTTTCTGAAGAAAGAATTGACAAGCAAATTGAAAAATTAGTCGGGATGAAAGAAAAATCTAAACAGAAGGGTTTAGATAAATGGTTTTAGATAACATTTAAATAATTAATTTTTTTGCTGAAAATATGATTGAAAATATTCGAGATATTAGTTCATATTTTAATGTTAGAAAAAAAGTCCGTAAAGCTTATGAGCAAGTTATAGATGAGTCTCCAAGAGATTTAAATGGCTTAAGCGAAAAATATTCTTTTAATCCTAAAGATAAAATTAATGTTCATGGTTGTTTTAGTAATCTTTATTCTGTTGAGAAAGGTAAAGTTGGAAAAGTTATTTATAAAGAGAGAAATGGCAGTTTTTTTCATGGGATGGTTGATTCTTTAGAAAAATCTTTTGATGTGACAATGTATGAATTTAATAAATTAAAATTGGCTTCTTTTTTGGATGTTCCTGTTTCTGAAACTTATGAAGTTATACTTGCTAAAAATGTATTGAACGAAGAACTTCGTTGCATGCTTGTTATGAGAGATTTAGGACGAGTGACTTTAGGGGAATATTATCGGGAGGATTACAGAGGGGATTACAAATTAGCTATTTCTTCTTGGGAAGATGCAAAATCTAAGCTAAGAAGATTTTTGGCGTATGAGCCTATTGATTTAAATGAAAGTAATGCTATTTGGGTTCCGGAAGATAAGCAAACTTATTTAATTGATAGTGCTTTTTGGGATTTTAAGGGGTTACCAAAATATTGGTATGATGCAAATAATTTCGATAATAACATTTAAATTATCTTTGAGATTATTTATTTTATGGAACCTCGTTCATATAATATTTTAGGCAGTGTTGCTATTGTGAATTTCTCTGATGATATTACTTTTTCCGAGAAAAAAAAATTTGCACAAAAAATTATGGAGAATAATAAAGTTGTGAAAACTGTTTTAGAAAAATCAGGAAATTTTAAAGGTAGATTAAGAAAAATGCAAACTAAACATTTGGCTGGTGAAAAAACTAAAGAGGTTTTATATCGTGAAAATGGCTGTGTTTTTAGATTTGATGTTGATGAAACTTATTTTTCTCCTCGATTGAGTCATGAAAGAAATGAGGTTGCATCAATGATTAAAAAAGGTGAAGAAGTTTTTGTTATGTTTGCCGGGGTTGGTCCTTTTTCAATAGTTATTGCAAAAAATTCTCCTGTGAAAAAAGTTGTATCTAATGAAATTAATCGTGTTGCAAATAAATATGCTAAACTTAATGTTGAATTAAATAATGTTAAGGATAAAGTTGAAATTGTTTCCGGGGATGTTAAGCGTGTTGCAAAAAAATTAAATCTTGAAGGCAGGAAATTTTCGACGATTGTTATGCCTAGACCTCGATTGAAAGACAGTTTTTTGCCTGAAGCATTTATGTTGAGTAAAAAAGGGACTAAGATTATTTATTATGATTTTACTCTTGTTGAAGAAATTGATAAAATTGTTGAGAAAATTAAAGATGAAGCAAAGAAAGCTAAAAAAGATATTAAAATTTTGAATTTGAAAAGGGCAGGGGAGATTGCTCCGTATAAAATTAGAGTTAGAGTTGATTTTATTATTTTGTAAGTTGCAAAAGCAATATTATATCTGCTAAAAAATTTCTTTGAAATTTTTGGCAATCTAAAGAATCTTTGGGACATAAAACTTAACTTCGCCTTCGCTTCAGATTAGAATTAAAAGTTTTGTTGTTATTTGTCCTCATGGAAATCTTTTTGAATTTTCAGGGTCCAATTCTAAGTGAAATTGATAATATTGCTAAAGCAATATTATAAATGAACCTACTGAGTGCTAAAAAATTTCTTTGAAATTTTTGGCAGCTTCAACTCAGGTTTGAGATTGAAGCTCAAAGAATCAAAGATTCTTTGGGACACAAAACTTAACTTCGCTTTCGCTTCAGATTAGAATTAAAAGTTTTGTTGTCATTTATCCTCAGGGAAATCTTTTTGAATTTTCAGTGTCCAATTCTAAATGTAAAATAATATTGCAAAGCAATATTATATATGAACCTACTGAGATTTGGACTCAGGGCCTCCGGCTCTCTTAGACTGTATCTATTGAGATAAAATAATCCTAAATGGATTAAGTTCATATAAGACCGGCGCTCTAACCAGACTGAGCTATAGGTTCATATTGTTTACCCATTCGCGAAGGCTGGTTAATAACCAGACCGAAGTATTACGCGAACCGACCTATAACCCTTGATGCAAGCGTGATGCTGAGTCAGAGCTATAGGTTCATAATTTTAAAATTGTTTTAATAACTTTTAAATTTATTCATAAAAGATTTAATTTTCTAATTTGGCTAATTTGATAATATAACTGAAAATGCTTCAAAAACTTTATATTTAATTGGTGAGTGACAAAAACAAAAGGTTTTTAAATGGAAAATTAATAACTTTTATTATTGTAAAGTTATTAACGTATCTAAGTTAGATTTTACTTTACAATTTATAAAATTCGGGACCCTTTCACGATGCATATTTTACAACCCAAACATACTAAATTAAGTGAAAAAGAAGCACAAGAACTTCTAGACAGTTTAAATATTTCTCCGTCGCAATTACCAAAAATTTTATTAGATGATGTTGCATTACCTGAAGGTTGCCAAATTGGAAATATAATTAAAATTGAACGAAAGGAGGATAGTAAATTATACATTTATTATAGAGTTGTAGTTTAAAATGAAAGACAATAAACATTTAATTGTAAAAGAATATTTGAAAGGACATTCATTAGTTGAATCAAATATAACTTCTTTTAATAGGTTTATTGACACAGGCATGCAAGAAATTGTTGATGAAATTTCTGCAGGGATTGATAATGAAGAATTTGAAATTAATTTAGGAAGAATTGAAGTAGGAAAACCTGTGATTGTCGAAGCTGATGGTAGTTCTTCTTTAATCACCCCTACTGAAGCAAGATTAAGAAATTTAACTTATGCTGCTCCTGTTTCTTTAGAAATTACTGTCAAAAAAGATGGACAAGTAGATTCAGAAGTTGTTGAAATTGGAAAAATTCCTGTTATGATTAAAAGTAAAGTTTGTAATACTTCCGGAATGTCTCGAGAAGAATTAATTAAAAGAAATATTGATCCTTTAGATGCTGGTGGTTATTTTTTAATTAAAGGTAATGAAAGAGTTATGGTTATGGCTGAAGATTTGGCTGAAAATCAACCTTTTATTGAACTTGATAATAAAGGAAATTTAGTTTTGAAAATTTTCTCATTAAAAGGAACTTATAGAATCCCAATGTCTATTACTGAAAGTAATGAAGGAATTTTTAATGCAACTTTTAGCCGATTTAAAGATATCCCAATTATTGTAATTTTGAAAGCTTTAGGTTTGACAAAAGAATCTGATATAGCTCAATATATCGGGAAAGAAACAGATAGTGTTATTGTTAACTTATATGAATTTGTTAATTTGGCTACAAAAGAAGATGCAATGATGTATATCGCTGAACTTGCAAAATTACAAGGTACAAAAAAAGAAATTCTTGACAGAGTAAAACAAAGAGTTGACTCATTTTTATTCCCTCATATCGGTAACAAAAAAGAAGACCGATTGAAAAAAGCTATTACATTATGTAAATTAGTTAAACAATTTTTAAGAGCTAAAGAAGTTCCTGAATTAAGAACAGATAAAGATCATTATGCTAATAAAAGGGTAAGACTTTCAGGAGATTTATTAAATACTTTATTTAGGGTAAATTTAGGTATATTAATTAGAGATATTCAATATTCATTGCAAAAAACTTCAAAGAGAAGAAAATTTTTCTCAATTAGAATTATAGCAAAATCAACTTTATTTTCTCATAGAGTTGAATCGGCAATTGCTACTGGTAGTTGGACTGGTGAGCGAAGTGGTATTACCCAAAATATGGATAAGACTAATTATTTAGCTACAATCTCGCAATTACAAAGAGTTGCAAGTATGCTTCCAAGTGACCAAGAAAATTTCATGGCAAGAACATTGCATCCCACTCATTATGGTAGATTCTGTCCTATTGAAACTCCTGAAGGTACTGAAATTGGTTTAAGAAAAAATTTAGCAATTTTAAGCAGAGTTTCAACAAAAGTTAATTTTGATGAAGATAGATTTGTGAAAGATTTAGTTTCATTGGGATTAATTAAAGATGGTAATGATGCAATTGATGTTTTCTTTAATGGAATTTTTATCGGTTCAGTAAAAAATGCCTGGGAATTTGTTAATTCTGTTAAAGAAAAAAGAAGAGGCGGAGAATTTCCTCTTGAAATGTGCATTAGAAATGATGAAGGATTCAAGTCAGTTATAATTTCTACTGAAGGTGGAAGGGTTTTAAGACCTTTAATTATTGCTGATAAAGGTATTTCAAGATTAAAGAATGAATATATGATTAAGTTAGAACAAGGAGAATTAACATGGAAGGATTTAATCAAAAATGAAATTATTGAATATTTAGATGCTTCTGAAGAAGAAAATGCTTTGGTTGCTTTGTATCCTGAAGAATTAACCCCTAAACATACACATTTAGAAATTGATTCTATGGATTTATTCGGTGTTGTTACAAGTTTAGTAACTTATGGAAATCATGATCAGAGTTCACGTTTAAACAGAGGAAGTAAAACCCAAAAACAGTCATTAGGATTATATGCTGCAAATTATTTATGCAGATTAGATACTGATGTAAGTATTTTGCAATATCCTCAAAAGCCAATTGTTAGAAGTTTTGTTTATGATACTTTACAAACATATCCTGCAGGTCAAAACTTAGTTGTTGCTATTATGACTTATGAAGGTTATAATATGGAAGATGCTTTAGTATTTAACAAAGGTAGTCTTGATCGTGGTGTTGGTAGAAGTTTTTACTTTAGACCTTATTCAGCAATTGAAATGAATTATGCTGGTGGATTAAAAGATGAAATTGCTATTCCTGAAAAAGAAGCTACAGGGTATAAAATGGAATCAAGTTACAGATTCTTAGATGATGATGGTATTGTTTATCCTGAAGCAGAAGTTGATGAAGGTGAAGTATTAATCGGTAAAATGTCTCCTCCGAAATTCTTATCAGAAGCAAGAGAAATTTCTGTGAAGACTAAAAAAGAATCAAGTGTTACAATGAGACAAGAAGAAAAAGGTACTGTTGAAGCTGTATTTATTACTGAAGATTCTGAAGGAAATAAAATTGTTCAAGTTAAAACAAGAGATCAAAGAATTCCTGAACCTGGAGATAAATTTGCGACATCTCATGGTCAGAAAGGTGTTATGGGTAGAATTATCTCTGAAGAAGATGTTCCATTCACATCAAAAGGTCTTAAACCTGATGTATTGTTTAACCCTCATGGTCTTCCAAGCCGTATGACTGTTGGATATTTATTAGAATTACTTGGCGGAAAAGTTGGATGTTTACGTGGAGAAGTTGTCGATGGTACTGCTTTTTCAGGTGAAAGTAAAAAAGAATTAGAAGATCAAATGAAGGAATTAGGATTTAGATTTGATGGTAAAGAAACAATGTATAGTGGTGTTACCGGTAAAAGAATGGTTTCAAAAATCTTTGTTGGTTGCTTATATTACCTTAAATTAAAGTATATGGTTGCAAATAAACTTCACGGAAGAGCTTCAGGTAAAGTTGCATTATTAACCAGACAACCAATTGAAGGTAGAAGTCGTGGGGGTGCGTTAAGATTAGGTGAAATGGAGCAACAAGCTTTAGTAGCTCATGGTGCATCATTATTATTAAAGGAAAGATATGACTCAGATAAGGTTGTATTACCGATTTGTTCACAATGCGGTGCTATTGCAATTGATGATACTATTCGAGATAAAGTGTTTTGCCCAGTATGCCATAGTGAAGAAGTTGAAAATATTGAAGTTTCATATGCATTTAAATTATTATTAGAAGAATTGCAAGGATTACATATCCATACAACTTTTGATTTAAAGGATAAATACGAATAAAATGAATAATCTAATAAAACAAATAAAAGATGAATCAGGGAGAGTTAAAGATTTTGAAGTTATCAAAGAAGAAACATCTTTAAATGGAAATTATGTTGGTAAAGAAATCAAACATACTATTGAAAAATATGGAGGATTAAAAAAATAAAAATGAAACCGATAAGAAAAAAGATTGGAGCATTGAATTTTACTTTACTTAGTCCTGAACAAATTAAAAGACTTTCATCAGCAAAAATTGTTACTCCTGAATTATATAATATCGACGGATATCCAGTAGATGGTGGTTTAATGGATTTAAAACTTGGTGCAATTGATCCCGGTGTTAGGTGTAGAACTTGCGGTGGAAGAATAAAAGAATGTTTAGGTCATCCTGGAAGTATTGATTTGGCAAGGGCTGTTATTCATTTGAAATATGTTCCGTTAATTGAATTATGCTTAAGATGTTTTTGCAGTGATTGTGGAAAGTTAATGCTTGATGATAAATTTTTAACCAAACTTTCTCCTGCTGAAAGGGCAAAAAAAGCTAAAGATTGCAAAAAATGTCCTCACTGTCAAAATGAGCAGGTTAAAATTAAGTTAGATAAGCCTACTAGTTTTTATCGAGATAAAACAAGAGTTTTCCCGACTGAGATTAGAGAAATTTTAGTGAATATTACTGATGAAGAATTAAGAAAAGTTGGGGTTAATCCTCGAACTTGTAGACCTGAGTGGGCAATTTTAACTATGTTGCTTGTTCCGCCTGTAACTGTTAGACCGAGTATTATTTTAGAATCGGGGGAAAGAAGTGAGGATGATTTAACTCATAAACTTTCTGATATTATTCGTGCAAATCAAAGATTATGGGAGAATTTGAATGCTGGTGCACCTGAAGTTATTATTGAAGATTTATGGGATTTATTGCAATTCCATATTACTACTTTCTTTGATAATAGTGTTGCAAGAATTCCTCCTGCAAGACATAGAAGCGGTCAACCATTAAAAACTATTACTGAGAGAATTAAGGGTAAAGAGGGAAGATTAAGAAAGAACTTAGCTGGTAAAAGGGTAAATTATTCAGCAAGAACAGTTATTTCTCCTGATCCATCAATTGAAATTAATGAAGTTGGTATTCCTTTCCAAATTGCTAAAATTGTTACTGTTGCCGAGACTGTTACTGAGTTAAATTTAGAAAAATTAAAAAAATTAATTGAAACTGCAGATAAATATCCGGGAGCAAATTATATTATTAGAACTGATGGAAAAAGAAAGAAAATTACTGAAGAATTGAAAGAAGAAATTATGAATGAGCTTAGTGTCGGATATAAAGTTGAAAGACATTTACAGGACGGTGATATTGTATTATTTAACCGACATCCAAGTTTGCATAAAGGAAGTTTAATGGCACACTATGCTAAGATTCTTCCAGGCAAAACATTCAGAATGCATCCTGCTGTTGCTTCTCCTTATAATGCGGATTATGATGGTGATGAAATGAATATTCATTCTCCTCAAACTGAAGAAGCGAGAGCTGAAGCAAAAGTGTTATTGGATGTTAAACAAAATTTAATTTCTCCGAAGAACAATACTAATTTTATGGGTTGTGAAGTTGATGCTATTACCGGTGGATATTTATTGGGTAGACATGAATTTTCAAAAGAAGATGCAAATCAACTTTTATTCCAATCTGGTGTTGATTTTGAATGCACTAAAAAATCTATCTCTGGTTTAGAATTATTTTCGAAAATTTTACCAAAAATTGATTTTGTAAATGATTCTATTACTATTAAGAAAGGTGAAATTACCGGCGGTATTATTGATAAAACTGCATTTGGCGGTGGAAGCGGGGAACTTATCAAAGAGTTAGATAAAACTGTTGGAAGAATGGAGACTTTTGAAACTATTAAGAAAGCTTTCAATTTAGGTAAAAATTATTTATCAAATAGGGGTATTACACTTTCTGTTGAGGATTTAAATTTGGATAAGAGAGTTGTTGATGCCGGTAAAAAAATTATTCAGGATGCTGAAGAAAAAACTCAGGAAACTTTAGATTTATATAACGCTGGTAAATTAGAAATTATTCCTGGTAAAACTGCGGAAGAATCAAGAGAGATTCAAATTTTGAAGATATTAAATGAAGTAAGAACAAAGGTTGGTTCATTAGTTAAAAAAGAATTCCTTGAAACTAACGCTGTTAATCATATGATTAAGTCTGGTGGTGGTGGTAATATTTTGAATATTACTCAGATGGCTAGTTGTGTTGGTCAGCAGGTATTACGTGGCGGAAGAATTGATTTAGGTTATAATGAAAGAACATTATCATTTTTCGAGAAAGGAGATTTATCTCCAAAGGCTAGAGGATTTATTAATAGTCCATTCATTAAAGGTTTAAGACCTGATGAATTTTTCTTTGGTGCGATTACTGGTAGAGATTCACTTATGGATACTGCTTTACGTACTCCAAAGTCTGGTTATTTATACCGTAGACTTGCTAATGCTTTACAAGATTTAAGGGTTGAATATGATGGTACTGTAAGAGATAGTAATAATCGAATTATTCAATTCCAATTTGGCGATGATGGTATAGATGTTTCACAAATTCATAAAGACGGACAAATTGCTCCGGGTGAAGCTATTGGTATTATTACTGCTCAGTCATTTGGTGAATCTTCAACTCAGATGGTTTTGAACACTTTCCATATGGCTGGTGTAGCTGAAATGCAGGTTACAAGTGGTTTACCTAGAATTATTGAAATTTTTGATGCCAGAAAAACTCCTTCTTCTCCGAAGATGGAAATTTATTTAGATAAAGAGTTTAATAATGAAGGAAATGCAAGGGTATTTGCTGAGAAAATCAAGGAAGTTACATTAAAAGAAATTTCTTCTGAAGTTAAATTAGATTTTAGCAACAAGAAAATTGAAATTGTTATTGATAAAAAAGGATTGAAACAAACTCATACTACTATTAAGAAAGTTGTTGAAAGATTAAATGATCTTGGATTTAATGTTAATGAACAAGCTGATTCAATTACTTTGAATGCTTCTGAATATAGTTTTAGGGAAATTTATAAATTAAAAGAGAAGCTTAAAGCAACTATTATTTCTGGTGTTAAGGGTGTTAAACAAATTTTAATTGTTAAACGAAACAAGGATTTTGTTATTATTACTCTTGGTACAAATTTAAAGGAGATGTTAAAGTTAAAGGAAGTTGACAAATATAGATTAATCTCTAATGATTTTTATGAAGTTGCAAAAGTTTTCGGTATTGAGGCTGCCAGACAATTAATTATTAATGAAGTTGTTGAGGTATTAAATTCTCAAGGTTTAGATATTGATTACAGGCATTCAAAGTTAATTGCTGATGCTATGACTGATAATGGTATTGTTAAGGGTGTAACTCGTATGGGTATTATTACTCAGAAATCTTCAATTTTAGCGAGGGCAACTTTTGAAACTCCGGATAAACAATTTGTTAATGCTTCAATTAAGGGTACTCAAGATAAATTGACTAGTGTTATTGAAAATATTATTTTGAATCAGCCTGTTCCAATTGGTGCAGGGTTACCTGGATTATTTGTGAAGGTAGTTGGTCCTTTAGTTAAAGAAGAAAAAGATAAAAAATTGGCTAAGTCAAAGATTGTTGAAGAAGCTAATAAATAGGAAGGGTTTTTCTGGTTTAGTTAATCTTAAATAGTATAATTATTCTATATTTTTGTAGACTAGGTAGCGGATTAGCCCTCCGCTTTATTGCAAATGGGCTTTATGGCAAGCTGCAATGAGGGGCGTGATTAATGCGTAAAAAAGTCTTTATTCCAGACGTTGACGCTTTGTCTGCTTTGATCTTGCAGATGCGAACTGGGTCAGGTGGGGAACCAAGCAGCCCTAAACATTTGATAAGGTGCTTAGCAGGTAGCAGAGCTGAGAATGGGTGAAGGTAGCTTTTTTATTAATTATGAGCAAACCTCAGAGTCTACTAAAAGGAACCCCTTGGTTCCTTTTGAACCTCCTCGAATACTTGAAGGGTGGCATCTCTTTGAGCCTTCGTGGATACCACAAGCACGACGATTATATTTTAGGATTAATTCCGTCGTGCATGAAAGACACCCGTTGGTTCCTTTTGAACCTCCTCGAAACATGGAAGGGTGATATCTTTTTGAGCCTTCGTGGATACCACAAGCACGACAATTATGTTTTTTGAAATTGATGTTGTCGTGCGTAAAAGACACCCCTTGGTTCCTTTTGAACCTCCTCGAATACTTGAAGGGTGGCATCTCTTTGAGCCTTCTTGGATATCACAAGCACGACAATTATGTTTTTTGAAATTGATGTTGTCGTGCGTAAAAGACACCCCTTGGTTTCTTTTGAACCTCCTCGAATACTTGAAGGGTGGCATCTCTTTGAGCCTTCTTGGATATCACAAGCACGACAATTATGTTTTTTGAAATTGATGTTGTCGTGCGTAAAAGACACCCCTTGTTTTTTTTTGAACCTCCTCGAATACTTGAAGGGTGGCATTTTTTGCAAATGTTTAATTAATTGATTTATTTTAAAAAGTAAATTAAAATGGTTCGGATTGTAAATTCTATTAATTATTTTATGAATCCTTTTGATAACTTATCGGATTCTAAAAAAAATTTAAGAAATTTAATCTTTGAAGAGATTGATAATGGATGTTTGAAATCTGTCTCTGAAAATTATGTTTTTCCGGAAAAAGGTTTTATTGTTTCTTCATTAAATAAAAAATGGAAATTAGTTTTAGACATTTTAGATTATGAATTAAATGGAAAAATAATTTTAGATTTAGGTTGTGGTTGTAATAGTGGAAATGTTGAATCGTCAAGATATCCAAATGAATATGAACCTTGGTTTTCAAGGTTTGTGCATAATACTTGTGATAAAACCGGTTTGAAAATTTATGGTGTTGATGTTGGAGATTTATCCGGAGAAAATTTTCCTTTTTTGCGGGTCAATCTTTTAAAAGAAAATTGTTTAATTGATTATTTTTCAAAAAATTATTTTGATTTAGTATTAGCTTTTAAACTTTTTAATTCTCCGGAGTTAGAATTTCGTGTTACCGGTAATAATTATTTAAATGCAACTAGAAATTCCGCAGAAAAATTAAAAGAAAATATTTTACCTCAATTAGAGCAAATTGTAAAACATAACGGAATTTTTTGCTGTATTGGTGGAGATTTGTGTTTTTAATGAATCTATGAAAACATTAATAAACTTAAAATTAATTATTTTATTATGAGAAGGGATGATAAACGTGGACAATTTTATTTAATTGCTGCAATAATTATAGTTATATCGATGATTGGTTTTTTTTCAGTATTGAATTATTCAAAAAGAACTAGTTTTGTTAATCTTTATGATCTTGGAGAAGAATTAAGAATTGAAAGCGGAGAAGTTTTAGATTATGGTTTTTATAATGAATTTAGTGAAACAGAGATTAAGCTTTTACTTGAAAATTTTACTGAATCTTATGCAATTTATGCAGGTGAAGGCAAGAATTTATATTTTATTTTTGGAGATGAAGAAACAATTGTTGTTGCCGGTTATCAGGAAACAACAGGCAATATTGTGGTAAATCTTGGTGGAGCTTCTGAATCAGATATGCATACTTTTGAAATTGAAGGTCAGACTTATGATGCAGTAACTTATTATCCTCAAGGTCGTGAAGTGAAAGTATTAATCGATGGAATAATTTATCCGATTGATTTAAAATCTGGTGATTATTTTTATTTTGTAATCTCTCAAGAGATTGAAGGTGAAAAATATTTTGTTGAAGGTTAAAATGATTAATAATAAAAATAAAAGAGGTATCAGTATTATGATTGGGTATATTTTATTAGTTACCGGTGCAATTGTTATGGGTTCAATTGTTTATCAATGGATGAAAACTTATGTTCCTGCTGATTCTTTGACTTGCCCTGAGGGTATTTCAATTTATCTTTCTGAATTTGAATGTTCTGGAACTAGTTTGAATATTACTTTAAAAAATAATGGGCGATTTAATGTTGCCGGTTATTTTATTCACGGGGCTAATCAACCAGATCAAGAATTAGCAACTATTGATTTATCTTCTTATTTTGATATTGGTCAGGGTATAATTGTTGAGCATGCAGTTTTATTTGCATTAAGCAACGAAAATACTTTAAATATTAATGAGGATAAAACTGATAGATATATTTTTAATGAAACAATTTATTCAATAGCAATTACTCCTATCATCTTCAGCAAGGATAAAAATGATAAAACTCGTATGGTTAGCTGTACTAATTCAAGAATTAAAGAAGAATTATTATGCTAAAAAATTTCAATTAAATTTAAAAAGTAAAAAAAACTATATTAAATAAGATGGAAAAAAAGAAAGGTGTATCGCCGGTTATTGCAACAGTATTATTAATTGCAATGGTTGTTGTAATTGCATTAATTATCTTTTTATGGTTTAGAGGTTTAACTAAAGAAGCAATAACAAAATTTGATGGTCAGAATATTGAATTGGTTTGTATGGATGTAAGTTTTGAAGCAAGTTATTCAAGTGGTGTTTTATATATTGCAAATTTAGGAAATGTTCCAATCTTTGGAATGAAAATGAAAATTCTAAGTGATGGTAGTTATCAAACTGTTGATTTAAGCAGTGGTTGGCCAACATCCGGATTAAATCAAGGTGCAACATATTCAGGAGATGTTTCTTCTCAGGTTTCAGGTGGAAGTAAAATAGTTTTAATCCCTGTTTTAATCGGTGACTCAAAAAGTGGTCAAAGAACTTTTATGTGTAGTGAAAAACAGGTTGGTTATCAATTAGATATTTAAATTTTTAAAAATTCAAAATGATTTTAAATAAACGTGGTGTTTCGGGAATTGTCGCAACTGTTATTATGATTGCAATGGTAATTGGGGCTGTCTCTGTTGTGTGGGTAATAGTCAATAATATGATTGGGTCAGAGTTAGAAGAATCTGGTTCTTGTTTTGGGATTTTTGAACAGGTTACTCTTAATGGAAGATATACTTGTTTTAATTCATCTTCTAATCAATTTCAATTTTCTTTAAATATTGGAGATATTGATGTTGATGAAATTGTTATTGGGATTTCCAGTGTCGGAACAACAACGAGCATGAAAATCAGTAATGTTGAACAAACTATTCCAAATGTTTTGAATTATCCTTCTGGGACTAATTTAATTAAATTACCTTCTAAGAATGGTGGTTTAACTTATGTTTTAACTGGTGTTACCAGCAAGCCTGATGCAATAAAAATCGCTCCAATTATCAAGAAGCAACAATGTGAAGAATCTGATCAATTAACTTCAATAGATAATTGTTTTGTTTTTTCTTAATTTTTTATTTAGGTTTTAAATAATCTTTTGGTGGAATGAAATTTTTTGTATAATTTATTTTAATTTCTGAGCATTATTTTTAAATAATCTTTTTGAAAAACAATTTTTTTGAAATTATCGACGAGAAATTTGTTTTATTTTTAAATTAATTATTATGACCAATAAAATTTTATTTTTTTAATTTTAGAAGATTTTTTAAATGATATATTATTTAATTAATCATGAAAAGAGGTCAGGTGTGGGTTGAAACTGTGATATATACTTTAATCGCTTTTGTTATGATCGGGAGTGTTTTAGCTTTTGTTAAACCTAAAGTCGAAGAGATGCAAGATAAAGCTATTATTGAACAGTCTATTGGGATGATGGAGGATATTAATACAATTGTTCTTTCATTAGTCCATGGCGGTGCAGGAAATAAACGTAAAATTGAATTAGGAATTAAAAAAGGTATCTTAATGATCGACGGACAAAATGATAAATTAATTTTTGAAATTGAAAGTAGAAATACATACAGTGAACCGGGAGAAGATATTTATTATGGTGATATTTTAGTTCATACTGAAAAAAATGGAAAGCTTAATATAGTGACTTTGACTAGTGATTATAGTGAGGCGTATAACCTTACATTTCAAAATGGGGATGTTATAAAAACTTTAAGTAAAGGTTCAACTCCTTATAAATTATTTATATCTAACGAGGGCAAAGTAAATGATTTGACCGTCTTAGATTTTGAGGTTGATTAAATGGAAATTGCTGGAAATACAAACACTGAAATACAAAACTTTGAAAGAGTATACATTAACTTTACTCCTAGTATTCCTCCATTAAAGAAGGTTAAGGATAAAACAACTATTAATGTTAGATATTGTGTAATTGAACCTTTTGCATATATTCATATTTATTGGGATCCAAAAATTTCTGAGGTTATTTATAAAATTGAGGAGCCTGTTTTAAGTCGGGAAGAAAGCAAGTATCTTGAGCAATTACTTCTTGCAATGAGGAGTTTAATTAATTATGATAGTGTTGTTGAAAATGATCAGGAATCTTTATTGGATCATATTGATAAGCGTTTAAAATTTTTAGCTGTTGAGTTAGGAATGACTATGGATTATGAAAGTTACAAAAAAATTTATTATTATCTATGTCGGGATTTTATTGGATTTAATGAAATTGAACCGTTATTAAGGGATTATTTTGTTGAAGATATTGAATGCAATGGTGGTACTACTCCTGTTTATTTAGTTCATCGTGTTTTTAGAAATTTAAAAACTACTTTGGTGTATAAAGATCTGGATAAACTTGGTGGTTTTGTTGAAAAATTGGCTCAAAGATGCGGTAAATATATTTCTTATGCTGATCCTATTCTCGATGGTAGTTTGCCAGATGGTAGCAGGGTAAATGCAACTTATACTAAGGATATTTCAAGTAAAGGTCCAACTTTTACAATTCGTAAATTTACAAAAACACCCTGGACTCCTCCTCAATTAATTGGTTTTAATACTTTAAGTCCTGAAATGCTTGCTTATTTATGGATGATGGTTCAATATAAAATGAATATCTTAATTGCTGGTGGTACTTCTTCAGGTAAAACTACTTTGTTAAATGCCATGGCTTTCTTTATTCCTCCTGAAGCAAGGGTTGTTTCAATTGAAGATACTCGTGAATTAAACTTACCGAGGGATAATTGGTTACCTAGTGTTTCAAGAGGTGCTACTGGTGCAAAGAAAATTGGTGAAGTAGATTTATTTACTTTATTGAAAGGTTCTTTTAGACAAAATCCGGATTATGTTATTGTCGGTGAAGTAAGGGGTAAAGAAGCGTATGTATTATTCCAGGGTATGGCTTCAGGACATTCATCAATTAGTACTATTCACGCTGATTCTGTTGATGCTGTAATCAGGAGATTAGAAACTCCTCCAATTGAATTATCTCCGTCGTTATTAAATGTTTTAGATTGTGTTTGCATTATGACTCATGCTATTGTTAATAATCAAGAAACCAGGCGTTTAAAAGAAATTGTTGAAGTTATCAATGTTTCTTCCGAAGGTGTTGCAACTACTAACACTCCATTTGTTTGGAATCCTGTTGATGATCAATTTTATTTTAAAAGGGATAGTAAGATTTTAACTAAAATTGCTCAACGACATGGATTAAATTTTGAAGAGATTGATCTTGAGTTTAAACGAAGAGTTAAATTAATTTATCAATTATATAAAAATAAAATTACCGGTTTTGAAGAAGTTCAAAAAGCTGTTAATGATTATTATAAACATCCTAAAGAAATATTAGAAAAGTTTGGTATTGAATAATATCATAACCTTTTTATATTATAATTCTTTAATAAACAGAATGGTGAAAGAGGCGATTTTAACTGAAGAGAAAGCAATTTATTTGGGTCAATTAATTGATTCTTTGCAAGAAGCTGAATTAAGGCTGGAAGAGTCTTATGAAAAAAAAGATTATGCAATGTTTAATAAATTAAAAAAATATATTCTGGATGTCCAAGGACGGATGGATCAAACATTAAAATGACTCTTCCAAATGATTTTAGTTCAATGAAGGAGGATATTAAAACTCAAAAAAAAATTGTTAAAGAAATTAATTCAATTTTTAAAGATATGAAAAATTTGAAGGATAAAACTGAAAAAACAATGGCTTTATCTCAAGTTGAGGAATTAAAAAAGTCTTTAAAATTAGTTAATCAAAAATTTCCTGTTCATCTTAATAATATTAATTTTGTTCAGCCTTTAAAATTATCAAAAGTTGATTTAGGAATTTCTTCAAAAATCGGCGGTGATTTTTCTGAGTTTGATGAAGCTCAGTTTAATAAAATTAAAGATCTTAATAATATTACTCCTGTAAAATTAGAAGAAGAAAAACAAAAAGTAACTTTAAAGTCACGTCAAAATAAACTTTCTCGTGGGGATTTAAAAAAACTTCATGAAGGGATTACTGATTTGGAAAAAGCAAGTTTGAAGAATCTTCTTAATAAGAAAAAAGATGTTGTTGTAAAAATGGAAAAAACTCCGAGTAAATATGTTAAATTTGCGAATTCTCTTTTTGTAAAGCGAGCGAAAGTTATGGAAAAGAATGATTTTTTTAAAACTTTAAAATTGGATTTGATTCGGGCAAATTTAGAGTTTTTACCCATGAGTTATATTTCTGTTATGCTACTTACTACAATGATTGCCTTTTTCATCGGTATTTTTTTGTTTGTGTTTTTTTTGTTTTTTAATATTGGTCCTGAATTACCGATAATTACTCTTATGAATAGTTCTATTCTTGATAGATTTATTAAAACATTTTGGATTATTTTTGCAGCTCCTATTGGTACTTTCCTTTTAATGTATGTTTATCCTAGTTTAGAAAAAAGTTCAATTGAAACAGGGATTAATCGTGAATTGCCTTTTGCAACTATTCATATGTCTGCTATTGCCGGTTCAATGGTTGATCCTAGTAAAATTTTTCAAATTATGCTGACGACGAAAAATTATCCCTTTTTAGAAAAAGAATTTACTAAAATAATTAATGAAGTTAATGTTTATGGTCATGATTTGGTTAGTGCTTTACGAAATGCTGCATATCATAGTCCTAGTGCGAAATTGTCTGAATTATTTAATGGTCTTGCGACGACAATTACTTCCGGTGGTGATTTAACAAAATTTTTCGAAAAAAGATCGCAAACTTTACTTTTTGATTATCGTCTTGACAGAGAAAAACAAACAAAGTCTGCTGAAACTTTTATGGATATTTATATTAGTGTTGTTATTGCTGCTCCGATGATTTTAATGCTTTTATTGATGATGATGAAAATAAGCGGGTTAGGGGTGTCTTTAAGTACTTCAATGATTACTTTAATAATGGTTTTAGGTGTATCTGTTGTCAATGTTGGTTTTTTGACATTTTTACATTTAAAACAATCTAACGAATAAAAAGAGGAAACAAGAAAAAAAATGAAAACAAAAAAATTTTTGAAAAAATTTTTAGCTTTCATTTTTATTGAATGAGGAAACAATAAAAAAAATGAAAATAAAGAAATTAGAAATTTCTAATTTTCATTTTTAACGGAGTGAGGAAACAAAAAAAAAATGAAAACAACCGCAATACATTGGGTCGCTATAGGAAGTTCAATTTTAATCTTAGCTTTAGCTGTTTATCTTATGGAGACTAAAGCTTTTTTTGTTTTGATGGGTGTTGCGGTTTTAGTTGGTGTTTTGCCTTTTGTATTGGGAATTATGTATGAAACTCGTGTTGAGCGGGAAAAAGAACAAATGTTTTTAGAATTCGCGAGGAATTTAGTTGAAAGTGTTAAGGCTGGAAATCCTATTAGTAAAAGTATTACTAATGTTAAAGATAAGTCTTATGGTGTTTTGAGTCCACATGTTAAAAAATTAGCTAATCAAATCCTTTTGGGTATTGCATTAAATACTGCGTTTAAGACTTTTGCAGATGATATTGGGAATAAATCAATTTCTCGTTCAATAACTTTAATTGGTCAGGCTGAAAGGGCTGGGGGAGATATTGGCGAAATTTTAGAGGCTGTTGCTGGTGCTGTTAATACTTCAGATAAGTTGAGAAAAGAAAGAGAAGCAAATATTTCTGCATTAGTTGTTCAAGGTTATATTATCTTTTTTGTTTTTACAATTATTATTTTGGTTATGCAATTTAAAATTTTACCTTTGGTTGAAGGTATTGCATTTACCGGTGATATTACTAATCAAGGTTTGAGTAGCCCGAATGTTGCTGGTGGTAATGGTTCACAAGGTGAATCTTTTACTGGTTCATTTTTATATCTGTTATTAGTGCAAGGTTTTTTTAGTGGTCTTGCGATAGGTAAACTTTCCGGTGGTGGAGTTAAGTCTGGTGTTAAACATTCTTTCTGGTTGATGTTTATGTCTTTCTTTATTTCGGCAATTGCTGGGTTGATATTCGGATAAAAAGAACCCGTTGGTTCTTTTTGAATCTCCTCGAATTGTGGAGCGGTGGCATTTTGTTGAGCCTTCGTAAATGCCACAAGCACGACAATTATGTTTTTTGAAATTGATGTTGTCGTGCGTAAAAGACACCTGCTGGTTTCTTTTGAATCTCCTTAAATTGCGGTTCGGTGGTATCTTTAAACTCAAGCCCACACTTGCGACTTTTAAAATTTGCTTTCAGAATATTATGCAAGTGTAAACTTTCGGAGCCTCTGTGGATGCCACATAGAATGTGAACCCCTTGGTTCTTTTTGAATCTCTTCGAAACATGGAAGGGTGATATCTTTTTGAGCCTTCTTGGATATCACATAAAATTATAAGGGAGGTAAACTTTAGAGGATTATGGATTTGGAAATAATAAAACTTAATAGTAAAAGTAAAATAATTCTTTTTTTAATTTTACTTTTAGTTTATATAAAGAATTATTTTAATCTAGGTTTTTATTCTTCTTCTATATTATTTATCCAAATTGGATATCCAATTATAGCAATTTTATTTGTTTATTTTGGTGCTTGTAGTCTTGGATATGTAATAGATTTTCTAGTAAATAAAAAGAAATGAATTGTCAATTATTAGTTGACTAAGATGATTTTGAGGAAATTTTTAGAAAATTCTTCCTTCCAAAGTTTTAAATAATTTGATTTGAGATAATTTATATGAAAAAATTACTTTTAACGTCTACAGGATTTGCAAATGAAAATATAATTAATCAATTTAATAAATTGATAGATAAACCAATTTCCCAAATTAAAATTCTTTTTGTTCCGACTGCTGCAAGGAGCCAAGAAGAATTAAAATACGTCGAAGAATCTAAAAAAGAACTTTTTGAAATTGGTATTTTTAAAACAAATTTAAGAATTATTAATCTTGATAAACCTGTTTTATTTGAAGATGTAAAAGATTTTGATATGATTTATGTTTGTGGAGGAAATACTTTTTATTTATTAAAAAAAATTAGAGAAAGTGGATTTGATAAAGTAATAAAGAAATTTGTAGCACTTGGAAAATTATATTTTGGTGTGAGTGCCGGGAGTATTTTAGTTTGTCCGAATATTGAAATTGCAAAACCTTTTGATGAAAATGATATAAATTTGACGGATTTAACTGGATTAAATTTAGTTGATTTTGTCATTTCTCCTCATTACTGTTTAGAAGATAAATCAATAATTGACGATTTTAAGAAAAAATATAATGTTATCCCTTTAACAGATAATCAAGCATTATTAATATTGGGTGATAAAATAAAACTAATTGAGTAAATATCCGCCAGTCCAATGTTTTGTAACTAAATCATCTTTTTCAATTTCTGTTAAACATTGATAAATTTTTTCGGAATTATATTCTGGATGTTGTCTTAATGAATTTTTAATATCTTCTTTTGTTGCAAGATAAAGATTGGGTCCACTGCATCCTTCTATTTGACATTTAGAGGTTTTATTCGTATTATGAAATCTGTTTAATTCTCCAATTGTCGTTAATATTGCTTCACATAAGTTTGTGCCTTTCCATTCAGATGCATTTTTTATTTTAAATTCTAACATTTTATTTTTTTAATATTTTAATTATATTTTTCATATCGTTATTGACTTTATAAAACTTTCGATATTGTTACTACTGAAGAATTAATCAGTCTTCTTATTTTTTGAATTATAAATTCGTTTATATAGAAACTTTCTGAATTAAAATCATATTTTTATTTAATAATTTCTATAGATTCTTTTAATTGAATGCAATATAGTACTCCTTTTTTTGTATCAACTTCAATTAAGTCTGAATAGGGATATAAAAAATTAGTTACACCTACTCGAAATCTTTGAAGTCCATTTTCAATACTTTGATTTTTTATTATTGGTATTTTATTTTCGTAAATTCTTTTTGTATGTTCTGATTTAAAATAATCTCCTGAATCCTGAAATCCATAGCAAATACCTTTTGATCCCATGAATAAACCAAATTTTATTGGTTCAATTTGTTCTGGATTATGAGAATAGCAATTTCTAATTGCTTCCATTGGAACAGATAAAATTTTTCCTGTATCTATTTGATTAATTTTTGCACTATAATTATAATTCTCTGCTATCTGATAAATAAGACCTGTTAGAAATGATTTCATAAGTTTTTCTTCCTGTTCTTTTTTCATTCCTTTTTGGAATAAGGTATATGTTGTAATTGGTATTTCTTCATCACAAATTGTTTCCAATATTCTTTTTGAAGGGTAAAATAAATCTATCATAATTTGAGAATTATAAAGTTTTTTGATTTAATGAATTATTAGCATTTTTCCATGTTGCCCATGATTTTCTGAAAATGCCGTCGTCGTTATATTTTTTTGCATGTTTTTTTAAGAATTGCTGTGTTGAAGGATCAGAAGTATATCCTGACCCAATTTCGTCTCCGTATTTTTCTCTGAGTTTTTGCATTTCTTCTTCCCTGACACATTTTGCTAATATTGATGCTGCTGAAACTGCTATGTGGTTTTCATCTGCTTTATGCTCGCAACTAATCTCGAGATTAGAAAGATTTTTTATTTTTGTTTTTAATAGATCATTCCATTTTTTTATTCCTGTTGACGGGCAATCAATTACTACTCTTATTTTTGTATACCCCTTGTTAATTCTATTAATTATCTCTGCGACCATGTTTGCTTCAAGGTTATTAAGGTTTGTTCCTTCTGTATTTAGATGATAATCAATTTCTATTGGTTTAGAAAGGACAATTTCAAATGTTTCAATTTCTTCTTTGATCTTCTCAGATAATATTTCTCTTCTTTTTTGTGTTAATTGTTTTGAATCTTTAATCCCTAATTTTTTTAATTTTGATTCTGTATTTTTATCCATTAAACATCCTGCCATAATCATAGGTCCTATTACGGGGCCTCTTCCTGCATCGTCAATCCCGAGTATTAATTCCATAATCCTTCGAATTTTACGGGGTATAAAAAGATTGTGGGATGTGATTTAATTGATCTTTTAAGATGCAAATCTTTATAAAGCCAATCAAAGTCTTATTCTTTATGAAATTTTTTGATTCATATGCATTTGATGAATTTAAGGAGGGAATAGGAGAATTTACCTCTGTTGTTCCGTATTGCGATTATGCAAGAAGATTAAATCTTGAAATTTGTTCAGGGAAAAATTCATATAAAGTAGGTAATATTATTTGTAAAAAGAAATTTAATTCTGAGAATATCTCTTGTGCTTTAACAGAGTTGAGATATAATGAAGATGGTGAAATTGAGGCTAATTGTTCTGTTTTAGGAGATAGGATTAAATTAAATAATTTAGAAAAAATTTAATCTTTGCAAAACTTTTATAAAGAATTCTTTTTTAGTATTATTGAGGGGTGTAAATTTAGTTTCAAAACTAACCTTTATCTATAAGATTTGGGGTAAAAGTTTTGAAGATTAAGAGATTAAAATCTCTGACTTTTGATTGCAGTGCAATCTTCAAGCAAACGCATTAAAGGAGGAGAAATGAAAATATGAGAACAAAAAAATATGTAATTAAAGAGGGTGGCAAGTATGTTCCAAGCAAAGATATGAAAGATATAGCTTGGGTAAGTGATGATAAAATTTATAGCGATGCTAAAAAAGATCCTATTAATTTTTGGGGGAATTTAGCAAGAGAGGGTTTAACCTGGGAAAAAGAATGGAATCAAACTTATGAAGAAAAGTTACCTTATTTTAATTGGTTTAAAGGTGGAAAATTAAATTTCTGTGTTAATGCTGTTGACAGACATTTAGATAAAGGTAATAAAACTGCTTTAATTTGGGTTCCTGAACCGATTAATGAAAAACCGATAAAATTAACTTATGCAGAACTTTATGATAAAGTAAATAAGTTTGCGAATGTGTTAAAAGGTTTAGGTGTAAAAAAAGGTGATGTTGTTTCAGTATATTTGCCGTTAATTCCTGAAGCATTGGTTACTATGCTTGCGTGTGCAAGATTAGGTGCAATTCATTCTGTTGTATTTTCTGCATTTTCTGCAGAGGCATTAAAAACGAGGATTCTTGACGGTAAGGCTAAAGTGTTAGTTACTGCTGATGGTTATTATCGAAGGGGTGAAAAATCTGAGTTATTTGGCAAAGCAAAAAATGCAGTAAAAGGTACAACTATAGAAAAAGTTATTGTTGTGAATAGAATCGGCAAGAGAATTTTTGGAAGAAAATTTTTAGATTTTGATGAAGTGTTGGAAAAAGCTGATTCATATTGCAAACCCGAAATAATGAATTCTGAAGATCCATTATTCATTCTTTATACTAGTGGTACTACTGGCAGACCTAAAGGGATTGTGCATGATACAGGGGGATATGCAGTTCAAGCATATTGGACCAGTAAATGGAATTTTAATTTGCATGACGACGATGTTATGTGGTGCACTGCTGATATTGGTTGGATTACCGGGCATAGTTATGCTTTTTATGGTCCGTTATTAAATGGTGCGACTACTTTGATTTATGAAGGTGCTCCTGATTTTCCGAATTTTCAAAGATGGTGGAGAATTATTGAAGAATTTAAAGTTAATGTTTTCTATACTGCTCCTACAGCAATTCGAATGTTTATGAGGGTTGGTGATAAACATCTTAAAAAATTTAAAATGGATAGCCTGAAGGTTTTAGGTACTGTCGGAGAGCCGATTGATAAAGATGCTTGGATGTGGTACTTTAATACAATTGGTAAAGGCAGATGCCCTGTAATCGATACCTGGTGGCAAACTGAAACAGGCGGAACTCTAATTAATGTTTTACCTGGTGTTGGGCCATTTGTTCCAACCATCTCCGGTAGAAGTTTTCCCGGAACTAAGCATATAATTGTTGATCCTAAAGGTCAGGAAATTCAAAAACAAGGTGTTGTTGGTGAACTTGTTCAGGTTTCTCCTTTTGCTCCCGGTATGCTTCACGGTGTTTATAAAAATCATTCAAAATATGTTAAGACCTACTGGAAAAGTTTCAAAAATAAATATGATACTAGCGACGGGGCTTATTATGATAATGGGTTAATTAGAATTACCGGCAGAACTGATGATGTGATGAAGGTTGCAGGACATAGATTATCGACAGCTGAATTAGAAAATGCATTAAATAATCATAAGTTAGTTAATGAATCCGGTGTTGTTCCTATCCCGGATAAAATTAAGGGTGAAGTCCCTGTTGCATTTGTTGTTTTAGAAAATTCTAAGGATGGATCTGAAAAATTAATTGCAGAATTAAAGAAGCATGTAGATTTAGCTATTGGTCCTACTGCAAGACCTGAATTAATTTATTTTGTTAGTGATTTACCAAAAACCAGAAGTGGTAAAATAATGCGTAGAATTTTAAAAGATATTTTGAATAACGAGAAGCCTGAAGGTTTAATGACTTTGGTTAATCCTGAGATTGTTGAAGAAATAAAAATGGTTGTAGCAAATCATTTGAGTAAGTAATTTTTTTAAAATAGATTCTCAATTAAATTTAAATACTATTTTTGATTTTTTATTTAAAGGGTTGATAAGAGGAGAAATGAAAATATGAAACTAAATATTTTAATTGGTGGTAAAGCCGGACAGGGTATTAATAAAATTTCCGAGATTGTTTCAGAAGTTTTAATTTCTTATGGATATTTTACATTCAATTATCGTGATTATCCTTCTTTAATTCGTGGGGGACATAATTTTAATATTCTTTGTTTTTCTGATAAAAGAATTGGCAGTATTGAAAGCAAGTTAGATTTTATTATTGCAATGGATGAAAACACTGTTAATGAGCATAAAAAAAATTTGAAAAAGGATGGTATTATAATTGATTATAAAAAATTTGAAAGTTTAGGGAGAAATTTGAATATTGCTTTGTCTGGTGCATTAATGAAAGTTTTAGGTTTTGAAGAAGATGTTTTATTAAAAATTATTCAAAAAGAATTTAATAATGAAGAATCAATCTTAGCTGCAAAAAAAGGTTATGATTCTCAGGAAAGAAAATTTAATCTTGTTAAGTTAAAAAATCAAGTTAAAATTTTAAGTGGTAGTCAGGCTGTGAGTATGGGTGCTATTAATTCTAAAATGGATTTATTTATTGCTTATCCTATGACTCCTGCAACCGGTTTATTGCATGAACTTGCTTCTAAGCAAGTTGAATCCGGGCATATGGTTTTCCAAAGTGAAAATGAAGTTGGTGCAATTAATCAAGCATTAGGTGCGAGTTTTACTGGTGCTAAAACAATGGTTGGGACTTCTGGGGGTGGATATGATTTAATGACTGAAGGATTAAGTTTTCAAGGGATGAGTGAAATTCCTTTAGTTTTATATTTATGTTCGAGGCCTGGTCCTGGAACTGGTCTTCCAACTTATACTATGCAAAATGATTTAGATATTGCTTTACGTGGCGGGCATGGTGAAGCTCCTAGAATTGTTATTGCTCCCGGGGACCCAATTGAATGCATTGAAAAAACTAATGAAGCATTTTGTTTATCTGAGGAATTTAATTGTTTATCCATTATTTTAAGTGATAAGCATTTGGCAGAGTCAGAGTTTAGTTCTGATAGAAAACCAAATAAAATTTTATCTGTTAAAGTTAAACGAGCTGTTCCGGGTAAGGGTGTTGTTAAGGCTACTTCTTATGAACATGATAAATTTGGTAATACTACTGAAGATGCAGAGATTGCAAGAGTTAGTGCTGATAACAGAATTGCAAAGTATAAAAAAATGAAGGATTATTGCAAGAAATTTGAAATGATTAAAATTTTTGGAAATAAAAATTCTAAAAATTTAATTATTGGTTGGGGTTCAACAAAAACTGTTATTCTTGATGCTATCGAGGGTGAAAATTTTAAATTTTTACAGGTTATTTATATGAAGCCTTTATCTAATGAAATTAAAAAAGAAATGTTAAAAGCTAAGAATGTTATTTTGGTTGAACAGAATGTTACTGGTCAATTAGGCAGATTGATTCGTGAAAAGACCGGATTAAAAATTGATAAAAGAATTTTGAAATATGACGGAAGACCTTTTACTCAAGATGAATTAAAAAAGGAGTTGTTGAAAAATATAAAATGAAAAAAGAAAATTTAAATACAAATTATGGAATAACTTGGTGTCCTGGTTGTCCGAATTATTTGATTCTTGAAAGTGTTAAACAGGCATTAAGTAATTTTAAGCATGAAGAGTTATGCATGGTTACTGATATTGGTTGTCATGGTAAAACTTTTGATTATCTTAATATTAGTGGTATTTATGGTCTTCATGGTCGTGCTTTACCTACTGCTTTAGGTGTAACTTTAGGAAATCCTAATTTGAATGTTTTAGCTTTTATGGGTGATGGTGCTCTTTATTCCGAGGGTATTGGACATTTTATTCATGCTGGTAGATTTAATCCAAATTTAACTTTGATTGTTCACGATAATCAAAGTTTTTCTTTGACTACTGGTCAGGCTACTCCGACGTCTCAAACAGGTTTTAAGACAAAAGCAAATTATCCTGAACTTGGGGAGTTTAATAATCCGTTTAATCCTATTAGAATTGCTTTAGCTTCGAATGTTAGTTTTATTGCTAGGTGTAATGCTCGTGATATTAAGCATACTGCAGAAATTATTGAAAAAGCAATTAATCATCGTGGATTTTCGTATGTTGAAATTATTCAAGATTGTATTATCTTTAATCCTGAAATGAATAATAAAGATAAGATGATGTATAAAGTTGAAGATAATTCTGATAAAAAAATTGCTGAAAAATTAGCTGATGAATGGGATTATAATTCTAAGGCTGGTAAAATTCCTTTGGGAGTTTTATACCAAGAGAAAAAATCTATTTTGACTGATAAGTGGCCTCAATTAAGCAAGTTAGAAAATAAAGGTGTTGGTTGGGTTAAAAGATAAAAGACACCCGCTGGTTTCTTCAGAAAATTTGTAGAATTAAATTTTCTGGGACATTCAAAAGACGATACTTTTGAAGTTTTTGAGCTTCCTCAAATTGTGGAGCGGTGGCATCTTGTTGAGCCTTCGAGGATGCCACATGGAATTTAGAACCCGTTGGTTTCTTTTTGAAAAATTGTTTTGTTTGAAAAAGTGTGTCAAAGATTTTAACAAATCCCCTTTTTAATCTTGAATTTTTCCCACATCCTCATAATCTTGCACGAAACTTTGCGGGGGTAAAAAAGCGTATGAAAATTTTTAACTATTCCCCTGAATTTCTTTACTTGAATTTTATTCCCCACATCCCCCAAATTATTACTAACGTAATAATTTGCCTTTAAGTCGTTAAAATTTTTATTATTAATACGCTTTTTTTTATCGTTTCTACCACGAAATTGTTCGCCCCCATTATTACAAAAGTAATAATTTGCTTTTAAGCTATAGAGAATTATAAAATAATTTTTATCCTCTCCTCGAAGCATTAAGGGTGGTATCTTATAAAACTTTTTACTTTCTTTTTTAAAAATTTTAATATTGAGTTTTATTTTTTTTATTTTTCCATTCGTCAAATAATTTTAGGCATTCTAATCTGTCTATCTCTGAGATTTCAATTTGTTTTCCTTTCTTTATTCCTTTGATTGCATCATAGATTAATTCGTCATCAAAATCAATTTTTGCTGCGTCTTTTCTTGTGCACCCAAAATAAAGTTTTTTTATTCTTGCCCAATAAATTGCTGATAAGCACATTGGGCAGGGTTCACATGAAGAATAAATCTCGCAATCTGATAAATCAAATTTTTTTAATTTTTTGCAAGCTTTTCTGATTGCTGTAATCTCGGCGTGTGCTGTTGGGTCATTTGCTTGTATTACTTTATTATGTGCTTTTGAAATTATTTTTTTATCTTTAACTATTACTGCTCCGAATGGTCCGCCTTCATTTCCTCTCATTCCTTTAATTGCTTCTTTAAATGCAATTTTCATAAATTTATTCATTTAATTTTTAAGAAGTTCAAATATATAAATTATTATTTTTTATTCAATTGTAAATCCTTCAATCCAATCTTTTGAAACTAATACATTTTTTAAAGAATTTATTTGTTTTCTTGGGCAAGAGATTAAATAGGTTATTGTGCTTTTTTTCTTTTTTTTGTCAATGTCTAAACAAAGAAGTTTCCATTTATGTTTTCCGAATATGTATAAGATTTCATCTTTTTCTATTATTCTTTTTGTTTTGATTATAAGTTTTTTCTGATAAGAACCTATTCCTTTTGATTCTAAGATTTTGTCTGTTATAATTACCAGCCAAAGTATAGAATAAGTAACTGTTCCGAGGATATATTCTTCAAATCCTATGCATAAACCGATGATTGCGAAAATCCAAATACTTGCTGCTGTTGTGAAACCAAAAATTTTGTCTGTTGTTTTTATTAATGCTCCTGCTCCTAAAAAACCGATTCCTGTTACAACTCCTCCGACGATTGTTAATGCGTTAGTTGCAGAAATATCCATTGACATTGATCCTAATGCACAAGAACCTACTGCGACAAAAATAAATGTTCCAAAACCTGTTGGTTTATGTGAGAGTTGTCTTTCTATCCCAAATAAAAATGCCATTAAGAATATTAATGTGAATTTTAAAATTATTATTTCTATCATAATTTTTGAAATAAAGATTTAGATTATAAGCTTATCTATTCTGGAATATGTTAATTTATTTTTTAAATTTGAATCTTGCTTTAAAGTGTCTTAATGAAAGTTCTTTTCCATAAATTACTTCTATCGGCGGGATTAAATGTCTTTTTTCGTATAATTCTTTTAAGCTTTCAGCTACTGAATCTAAATCTTTTTTTTCGTATCTTAATCTTGGGACTGCAAATCTTACAAAGTTTACTTCCGGAAATTTTTCTTCTTTTGTTTTTGGGTTATATGAACCAAATGCAAAGTTTCCTAATTCACAGGCTCGATGTCCATATGTTGCTAGTAATACTGCTGTTAATCCTATCCCTCCAAAATCTTCCGGTTTCATTTTTGTTCCTTGGAAAAATTTATTTACGTCAAGATAAATTGCATGTCCTCCTACGGGTGTTAATATTGGGATTTCTTTTTCCTGAAGTGATTTTCCAAAGTCTTGGACTTGTTTGATTCTATGATCTAAATATTCTTCTTTGGTTATTGTTTCTAATCCTACGCAAAGTGTCATTATGTCTCTTCCTGAAAGTCCTCCGTATGTTGGGTGACCTTCTGTTAATATTTGGTAGTTCATTAGTTCATCCGGAATTTGCGGATATTTTTTCATGAATAATCCTGTGTTTTTTATAAAGAGTCCTCCTCCCATATTTGCTAATCCGTCTTTTTTGAAACTTATTGTGAATCCGTCTGCATAAGAGAATGTTTCTTTTATTATTTCTTTTATTGATTTATTTTTTTGTCCTTCTTCGTAATTTTTTATGAACCATGAATTTTCTGCAAATCTGCATGCGTCTAAGAAAAATGGGATGTTATTTTTGTGGGCTATTTCTGAAACTTCTTTTATATTTTTTAGTGAGACTGGTTGTCCTCCTCCTGTATTATTTGTGATTGTTAGGTAGATTAATGGTATTTTTTCTTTTGATTCTTGGATTAATTTTTTTAGTTTTTCAGTATTCATATTTCCTTTAAATTGGCTGGTTGAATTTGGGTCTTTTAGTTCTGAAGAGAATAAATTGATTGCTTTTATTTGGTTGGCTTCTATGTTTGCTTGTGTTGTGTCAAAGTGCCCATTACTTGGGATTGTTTGGTTTTTGCTTAGTTGTCCGATTGTTCTGAATAGTGCATTTTCTGCGGCTCTGCCTTGATGGAAAATGAATGCGTTTGGTTTTTCAATTGATGGTTCGTTAAAAAATTGTTCTCCAAATATTTCCCTTATTTTTTGCATTAGGATGAAATATCCTCTGTTTGATCCGTATGATTCGTCTCCCTGATGTAATGCTGCCCATTGTTCGTTTGTCATTGTTGTTGTTCCTGAGTCTGATAAGAAGTCGCATCCTGTAATTCCAACTGATGGGAAAAAGAAAACGTTTAATCCTGCTTTTTCGAGCATTTCTGCTCTTTCTTCTGCATTAAAATTTTTTTTAAATTCTATAGAATGATTAAAATATGGTCTTGTTTGTGTTTTTAGATTTTTTTCTGAGGGGAATTTTTTTATTATTTCTTTGATTGTCATGAAATGCTGAATGTTTAAGAATTTTTAAGGATTGTTGTTATGTTTTTTTGATTTTTCCATCGCATACAGAAATTGGAAATTTCTGTCCCTCCAAAATCTAAGTCGTGTCTTCACATGACCTCAGAATTAAAGATTTTGTAGGTAGTGTTCATTGCACGTGTAATAACTCAATTTTTTCTAATCATTAATTTTAAATACTGAAAAATTTTCAGTTATTTATGCCTCCGTCGCATAGTGGTTATTGCACTCGGTTGCTAACCGAGGCCTTCACGGGCTCGCAGGTTCAATTCCTGCCGGGGGCGTAATAACATATCGCTTTTGCGATATGTTTTATTTTTTGCAGAAGTTTTAACAAAATTTAAGAATATTTCCACAGGTTCAATTACTTCAATTGCACTGTAAGTTGAATGTCCCAGAGAATCTTTGATTCTCTGAGCCTGCCGGGGGCGTTTTATATGGCTGTAAGCCATATAACTTTCTTGCAGGAGTTTTAACAAAATTCAGGATATACAACATTTAGTGTAATGATTAAAAAAAGTTAAACAATTCTCACAATATTACCATTTTGATCTATTTCAATAAAATGCAACACTTCTCTGCTTCTAAAAGAATCACACTGATTCTCCGCTAAATTATCTTCTTCTATTCTTGGAACATGAACTACATCAATAGCATAACCATCAATAACCCCAAGACATTGACTAAAAAATTCAATTCCTTTCAAGTTTTCTTGCTGATATAATTTTAAAGTTTTGTTTATTAAATCCTGTTGTTTAAGAGCATCATCAGGTATTTGCGAAGGATTTCCATGCTTTACATAAATACCTTTTTCATTTTTTATCCAAGAATCTTCATTTCCTCTAAAAATTAAAAAAATAATTATTATGATTGCTATAAAAATAAACCCGATTATTAGTTTATTCAAAATTTTCATAAGTTAAATAACTTATTCATTTATCTTTATAAAATTATAGAATTATTTAATTTTCAGTATTTAAAATTAAGAAAATTTATAGAGTTTATTCTCAAAATCTTCAATTTTACCCTTGTTAATTTGAATCCCTTCTTTTTTAAGGATTTTTATTTTATTTTCTGTTCCACTTGCAAATTTTCCAACTTTTCCATTTGAATTTACAACTCTATGGCATGGAATTTCTGGAGCAAAAGGATTTTTATTCATTGCTGTTCCAACTGCACGATAAGCTTTAGAATTAATTGCATGAGCAAGTTCTTTATAAGTTGTGATTTTTCCCATTGGAACCTCTTTTAATTTCAAATAACATTTATCTGCAAAAGAAATATTCAGTTTCATTAAATTTACTTTATTCTTTTTAATTCAGATTGTTTTAGTCTTCCAGTTCTAATACTTTTTTTTGAAAGATTTAAATTTTGACCTAAATAAGAAGCATGTGCACATAATCCCACAATTAATTCTTCCCCGCCATTATAACGATTAAAATAAGCTTCTTCAATTTCTTTTTTTGTAATTGAATAAACAGATTTTAAATAAATTATTTCGCTGCTTAAATACATTTCATATTCATCAACTAATCTTCTGCACTCTCTTGTGCATTCATGAAAGTCTCTTCTTAGTTTAATATCATAATTCTCTTTTTCAGTTTCAATCTTATTTTTAATATTTTTTAATTTTAACAATTGTAAAGTCATATTAGGAATCAATCTTTTTCTGGTCAAAAAATTCTCCTGATCCATAATTCCGTACATACGATTTCCGAGATTTTCTTCTAAATTACCCATATAAAACAAAAGACTCAAATATTTTTAAGATTATGGTATTTTGAGTATATAGCAAGTTTTAAAAGCAAAAAGACTTATCTAATAAACATAGCGAGGTGGAGCAGCCTGGAGTGCTCGTCGGGCCCATAACCCGGAGGTCGTGTGGTTCAAATCCCACCCTCGCTATTAATACTTTTTTCTCGTCGTGGCTATTTTCACTATATTTATAAAAAATAGACTGATTGCAAAAATATGAAGAGAGATCCATACAAAAACAAAGAAAGATGGGAAAGGTGGAAAGAAACACACTTTTCAAAGAATCAAAATGGAATTAGAAAGGATGATTGGAAAATTTTTATTGAGTTTTTGAATTATATGGAACTATGATTGAATGTTCTAAAAGAGAAAAATGGCAAGAGGGGCAGGAACTTTATTGAATCTTTCAAGTCACAATAATTTTTTTTGATGTCTTAATTGTAAAAATAAAATTATTACTATCAACATACCCACAAGTGAAGACCATAATGCAAGAAATTCTGGTGAAACATGAAATATTATGAAAAAATGAAGAATTTTATTCTTTTAAGGATTATTGTAAGGTCATTTATTTTTCTTTATTTAATATATCTTGAAGAGTCCAATCAACACCATCTTCAAGCCCTTCTGCAACATCTTGCATTTCTTCTAAAATCCAAATTAAAAGCCCATATGTAAAACTAGATGGCATTCTTTTAAAGAAAAAATGAAAGAATCTTCTAGGAATTTCATTTGAAGGTAAATCATTTAATGGACCTAAAAGTTCAAACCAATTGCTTCTTGGTTTGCACACCATCCAAAAATAAGATAAAATTGCTGGGTTCTTCTTTTTAACTTCTTCAAATTGAACTCTTAATCTTTCTGCATATTCTTTTAGATATTCTAAACATTCTTCTAAATGGTCTATCAATTCAAAAAGAATCTTATTTTCTGGGTCATCATATACAGATTTAAATCGGATATTATTCATATCAAACAAGGTTTGTGAAGATTTATTAAAAGAAACAACTCTATCCTTAAGTTCCCAAAGCAAATTGAAATCTGAAACATCCAGATTGTCATTTTTACATCCTTTTGATGAATGAAGAATAAAAATTATTTTTTCTATCTCTCTGAATAGATTATGGGAGTAAAAATATCTTTTAAGGTACTCTTCAACTTTGGTGTTCTTAAATAATAAATCTAAATCTTTAGAATTTAAAATTTCTATTTTAGGATAATTTGATAATTCATCATAAAATGGTCTAGTGGGATCCTTAACGAAAACATACATTTTTTTATTAAAAGGAGTTTCATAAAATTTTTTTAATTGATCTGCATCAGATTTTATGGGTTTGATTTTAACGCAAAAAGCTATCTTTTCATTATCTTTTTCTGCAAGTATATCCACTCCTCCCTCAACACTAGCTCCACTATCATGAAAATTAGTACATTTGTATCCTTTTGACTCATATGCTGAAATGATATACTCATGCAAATCCTCTTCTTTTAATTTCCAATTAAATAATTCCATACATCTAATTAACAAACAAGATTTATAAAAATAGTTATATTCTTTAAACGATGGAAGACAAAATGATTTTTTCAGGATTTATTGGAAAGGACAGAATAGAAAAAAAATTTATAGAAATAAAAAATAAATTGAACAAACCAGTATTTTTTCATTATTATATTCCAGATACAAGTTTTAATAATTTAAACTTGAAAGATATGAATGAAACATTAAAAGTTTCATGGGATCTCAAAAATAGTTCTTTTCAAATTTTTTTAAAATCTTTTTTATCTTCTTATTCAACCCAAAATATTTTTTGGAATATCAATAAAGAAAATATCCAGAAAGTTGGGATAAAAGACTTAGAAATTCTTGAAAAACTAAATGAGGAAGGAACTTTCTCCGTTTTTGTCGCAGAACAGGATGCCCTATTTTTATTTCAACAAAATTTAAGTTCAAAGAAATCGAAAATAATTACTTATTTTTTTAATTATCATCATTCTTATATAGACCTTATTAACTATTTCCAAAAAGATCAAAGGAGTAAGGGATTTGAAGTTGTTCCCAATAAAAAAGAAATAATCTCCATGAAATTAGGGCGAAATTTTGATTTGGGACAATTCAAAAATAACTTGGAATATTACATAAATCAGACTTTGCCAGATGCCCCAATAGAAACTCTTCATTCTAATTTTTGTGTCATAGGTGCTCAAAAAACTTCAAATAAGATATTGGATTCTTTTTCTCCTTGGATTGCATATGATAATAATTATAACTCTGATTTTGAATTCAAAACATATAGGATTTATCGCACAGAAACTCTGGAAACCGAAGATTTTGTTTTATGTGTAATTAATATAATTTTTGAAAGTGAAAAAAGATATGATATATTCTCAGAGAATATTTTTAAAATTAAAGAATAAGAGAGAGATTTCTTGATTAATTTCTGGGTCCAAAATCAAGAAGGATTGAAAAAATAAAATCAAAATATTTAAAACTATTTCACTTCTTGCCCTTATATGAAACTTATAGGAGGAATAATCTTATAAGTCATGCTAGGAAACTAGTTAAATAGTCCAGTCAGGAAAAACATACGATCCCCCCCTCGCGATATAATCTTAATAATAATATTTTTTTCTAAATAATTATAAACTTCTTTTTTATTTGAATTTTAAATGGTTGTAAATATTAAAAAATATTTAGAAGAAATTGTTGGAAATGATATCTCATTTGAAAAAACAGGTTTTACTTTTAAAGAAATTAATTTTATGAATAGCATAAAAACTGAAGTTTATATTCGGGATAAAAAGTTAATTGAAAATTTAAATCCTATAAATAATTATTGTGTTGTGTCTGTTGGAGCCTTACATGTTTTGACTGCTGTTAATAAGTTACAAAATTTAGGTTATTATTCTGAAATTTTTTCTCCAATAAAAAATGGATTTTCATCGGGGATGGTTGATTTAAGATTATCTTCTGAACTTTTAAAGGGTTTAGAAAAAACAAAAAATTCTCGAAAAAAAGCTTTGGTTATTGCTGACCGGCATACTATGATTTATAGTCTTCTTGGTGTTTTAAAAGAACCTGAAGAACTTTTAAATGACGGTATTGGCCAGGTTGATATTGGATTAGAACATTCTTTTCCAGGGAATGAATTAAAGTTTCTTTTTAAAAAAAGTAACCATTGTTTTCATGTGTATGATGAATTAAGAGATTATGCTTTAAGATGTTTAGATAAAAATCTCAAATTAAATCTTATTGGTTTAGAATGTCGAAACGACGGTAAAGAAATTTGTTGATTAAGCAGTAACTTGTTCAGCTTTTTTATATTCAATTTTGATTGTACCTGGTAATTTTGGTTTAATTTGTTTTATTACATTTCTTGCAAAAGCTAATTGCTTATCGTTTGAAACTCCAACAAAGAAAATTGGATTGCCTTTTTTTAAAATTGCTGCTTTACCCATGCATTTACCAAATGATAACTGCATTCCTGTTTGCATACGATCTGCACCTGCTCCAGTAAGCATTTTGTTTTCTCTTTGAATATGGTGAGGGTATGGTATAACTCTGAATACATATTGACCTGCACATTCTTTTTCTAACTTTTTATTAATAAACTGTCTGCATGCTTCAAGTGAATTATGTCTCACTTGAACATCTTCTTTCATTGTAACAATTAAATGATGTGGGAATTTACCTTTATTGAAAAGTTTTTCGTCACCCATTGAGAATTTAACAATTTTTTGAGGTGGAACTGTTTTAATATATGATTTATGTTTCTTTTTACTTACACGTGTATAAGGTGTAACTAATCTTTTTGAATATGCACTTGCTTTTCTTAGTGTTACCATTTTATTTGATCTTCATCTGGCCTAATTTAATTTGTAATTTAACTTTTTCCTGAAGTCCTTTATAATGCGGGCAGAAATCATAAGACGCTGATTGACATAATTCTGTTTTTTGATCTAATAAATCTTCATAATTTGGAGCATTTTCACCTAAGTCAATTAATTTTCGTGTATCTGGGCAGTCTATATCATCAACATACGGGCAATAAAAATTTCTTTCTAGATTCATTTTATGTTTACCTCTGTTGTGATTGCCTGACCAGGCAAGCCTTTTTCGAAAATTGCTCTGATTACACCTTTATTTCCATGTGGTGCTGAAACTTTACCCATGATAATTTTACCTGCTGGTGATTTCCATTCAACGCTTTTTCCAACAAATTTTTCTGCACTTTCTTTTGAATTTATCCCTTCAATTTCAATTAAAAAGTGCTTTTCATGAACTGTTTGTTTTCCACGTCTAAATTGTAATACTTTTCCTTTTGTCATTTTTCAAATTTTTTGTTTTTTATTTGGATGTGAAAAATACTAAAATTTACATCTTAGTAAATTTTTCCATAGTAAATTAGGGAGAAGATTAGTTTATAAAAGTTTTCATAATTGAGATTTTATTAAAATAATTAAAATTTGTTTAAAAATGTAATTTTTTAAGTTTTTATTCTATTAAAAACTCTTTTTCCCTCATTGCATAAACTATATAAATTAATTTTTGTTTTTAGATTCATGAGGGATGAGGTGATTGTTTTTGATATTGGGGGGACTAGTATGCGTTCTGCATTAATGAAAAATAATCAGATTTTAAAGTATGCAAGTATTCCAACTCCGAAGACAAAAGCAGAATTTCTTGAAAAAATTGTAGAGTTTATAGACGGATTTAATTCTTCAAATGTTAAAGGTATTGGTATTGGAATTGCAGGTCCTGTAAAAGAAGGTGTAATAAAAAATGCTCCAAACTTGGTATTGAAAAATTTTGATTTAAGAAAGTATCTTATGAAAAAATATCATAAGCGAGTTGAAATAAAAAATGATGCTGAGTGTTTTACCATTGCTGAACTTAAAAAAGGTTCAAGATTAAGAAATTTTCTTTTGATAACTGTTGGCACTGGAATCGGCGGTGGGATTGTTATTGACGGAAAAGATTATCGTGGTATGGGGTATGGTGCTGAATTTGGGCATATGTATATTCAAGATGAACAATGGGAAACTCTTTGGAAAAAAACTCGTGCCAGGATAAAAAAAGAATTTGGCAAGGAATTGCTGATTCGTGATTTTGTTAAAATGAATGATAAAAAATCAAAATTAATTCTTGATGAATGTACAGATTATTTTGGCAAGGGGATTGCTTCGCTTATCTCTGCATTTGATCCTGAGGCAGTTTTTATTGGTGGAGGGGTTCGTGATTCCGGAAAATATTTTATTGAAGAGGTTAAGAAAAAGGTTGAGAAATATTCATTTATTCCTAGAAAAACTCCTATTAAATGGACTACTCTTGAGAATCCGGGGATTATTGGTGCGTCGCTATTGATTGATTAGGATAAAAGGAACCCCTTGGTTCCTTTTGAACTTCCTCGAAACATTGAAGGGTGGCATCATTATGAGCCTTCTTGGATGCCACATAGAATGTAAACCCCTTGGTTAGTATTAAAGATTTTAATAAATTCCCCCATTTCTTTGTTTAAAAAAGTGTGTTAAAGATTTTAACAAATCCCTTTTTAATCTTGAATTTTTCCCACATCCCCAAAATTTTTGTAAACAAAAATTTCCCTTTAAGCAGTTAAAATTTTATTATTAAACACACTTTTTTATTTCTTTACTTGAATTTTAATTCCCTCACCTTCTCATTGGATTATCGTTTCTACCACGAAGTTACTTGCCCCTTCATTGCTTTGCAATATCTGCACCTTTAAGCCATTAAAATCTTAATTATTAAAATTCTCCATAAAAATTCTATTTTTTAGAACTTACAATCAAATTAATCTTTTGTCCAAACATTTTTGATGCTTTTTTTATATATTCTTTGATATTTTGCTTAAAGTATGGTTTATTTTGCTTTTGGATTTGACCTATTAAGTAATAGGAATATGCAATAAATCCCGCATAATTCAAATCTTTTGGAAGGGATAAATTTAGTCTATTTTTACCGAAAATGTTGTTTTTTTGTCCTAAACTAATAAAAAGTTCTGTATTTGAACTTACAATTGTTTCTGCATGTTTTGTATGTTCAAATGTGAAAACTCGTGCTGAGATTTTTGACCCGAAAAGTTCTTCAAATTTTGTTAATAGCATGTTTGATGCAAGATAGAACTTTTCCGGAATTATTATGTAAAATGCATCATATTTTTTCAAATCTTTTGGTATTTTTTTTGAATTTTCTTGAATAAATTTCAAAATTTTTGTTGGATTTTCACCTGTTTTAGAAAAAATCATGCTTAGATATGTTGAAATATTATAAGTGTAAGGTTCAGGATTTTCAGGGAAAATATATGTTTTGTCTGCATATTTTTTTGCAATTGCATTTGGATTATTTGTTAATAATACTATTTTTATCCCTTTTTCTTTGAGTTTTTTAGCGATTTTTGGTGCATGTTTTCCCCCAAAAGAAGAAATTATAACACTTCCATCAATATCTTTTAATTTCTTTAAATAATCACTTTCATCTGCAAAAACTGCATTTGTTCCTTCAAATAATATCTTTCCCACATGAAATGCATTACCGCTCCCAATAACTAATGGTTTTTTAAAAGTGCAGAATTTATCTATTTTTTTGATTGGTTTTTTGGTAAAAGTATTCAAAGCATTAATTACACCTTCATCCAAATTAATGATTTCCATTCTTTAAATTGAATAATTTAAGATATATAAATGTACTTTTTTAAACGATTTTTTTGTATTTTTATTTTTTTTAAGATTTAACAATCCCCCTGAATTTCTTTACTTGAATTTTATTTCCCACATTTTCTCGTAACCTCGCATGATGAAAAAAGCATACAAAGATTTTAACAAATCCCCTTTTAATCTTGAATTTTTCCCACATCCCCCAAATTATTACTAAAGTAATAATTTGCCTTTAAGTCGTTAAAATCTTATTGATTGTATGCTTTTTTTATTATTTCTACCCTGTTAAAAATAATTTTTTGAAAACTTTGAAATAAAACTCTCAGACAGAGCCCAAAATAAATGTACTTTTTTAAATGATTTTTTTGTATTTTTATTTTGAACTTGGAAAAATGTAAAGAAAAAACTGAAAATATGATGAATTTTGAAAAGCTTTTACTTTAAAAGAAACCTTTATTAACTTTATTTTGAATTTTAATATAAGGTAAAAGAGATGTGGTGAAAGTTTTGATGTTTGGCTGGGAATTTCCTCCGTTTCATACGGGTGGTCTTGGCACTGCTTGTGAAGGTTTAACCAAATGTTTAAGTAAAAACGGAGTTGAATTAATTTTTGTTTTACCAAAAAAATTGGATTTAAATGTTGATTTTTTAAAGGTTGTTTATGCTGATGATAATATCCCGATTAAAAAACAGTACTATTTTAATTCAATAATTCAGGGTTATACTACGCATAAAAGTTATGAAAATAAATATGAATTGGAAAAAGAGAAAGATTTAATTTATGCTTCTAATTTAAATGAAGAAGTTGAACGTTATGGTTTAGTTGCGAAAAGAATTGCAGAGGAAGAAACTTTTGATATTATTCATGCTCATGATTGGTTAACTTTTAAGGCCGGAATGATGGCAAAAAGAGTTTCAGGAAAAAAATTAATTGTTCATGTTCATGCTACTGAATTTGATAGATGTGGCGGACAAGGCTGTAACCAGCATGTTTATGATATTGAAAAAAAAGGTATGCAGGAAGCAGACCAGATTATTGCGATTAGTGATTATACAAAAAAACAAATTGTAAAACATTATGGCATTTCTCCAAAGAAAGTAATTGTTATTCATAATGGAACGCAATTTGAAGAATTTATTTTAAATGAAGTTTCTAATTTGAAAAAAAGTAAAAAGATTGTTCTTTCATTAGGCAGAATAACTTTGCAAAAAGGTATTGATTACCTTATATCTGCGGCGAGAATTGTTTTGCAGTATGACCGCAATGTAATTTTTGTGATTGCCGGTAACGGTGATATGTATGAAGAAATTGTTCGTAAAGTTAGTGATATGGGAATTGCTGATAATTTTATTTTTACTGGTTGGGTTAAAGATAAAAATGAGATTAAAAAAATGTATAGTATGGCTGATCTTTTCATTATGCCTTCTGTTTCTGAGCCTTTTGGTTTAGTTCCTTTGGAAGCTCAAATGTGCGGAACTCCGTCGTTAATCTCAAAACAATCCGGTGTTGCTGAAATTTTTTCTAATTGTTTGAAGGCGGATTTTTGGGATGTTAATGATATGGCTGATAAAATTGTTGCGGTGTTAAAATATAATGAACTTCATAAAACGTTAAATGAAAATGGTAAAGAAGAAGTAAAAAAATTGACATGGGATAAACCTGCTGTTCGTTGCATGGATTTATATAAAAAGATGATGGAGGAAGTAAATTAATGGTTTCTGTATGTTTTTATTTTCAGGTTCATCAACCTTATCGTGTTAAGAAATATACTATTTTTGATATTGGGAATAATTCAAATTATTTTTATGATGATGGTGATAACAAAAGAAATAATGAAAAAATTTTAAGAAAGGTTTCAAATAAATGTTATTTACCTGCAAATGCTGTGTTATTGGAATTATTAAATAAGTATCCTGAATTTAAAATAAGTTTTTCTTTCTCGGGGGTATTTTTAGAACAGTTAGAAGAATTTGCTCCGGATGTTTTGGATTCTTTTAAGAAATTGGTTGATACCGGGCAAGTAGAAATTCTTGCAGAGACTTATTATCATTCTTTGGCATTTCTTTATTCTAAGGGTGAATTCAGGGAGCAAGTTAAACTTCATGAAAATTTAATTAAGAGACTTTTTGGTTTGACTCCGAAGGTATTTCGTAATACTGAATTAATTTACAGTAATGAAGTTGCAAGAGAAGTTGAGGCAATGGGTTACAAAGGTATTTTGTCAGAAGGTTCAGATAATATTTTAGGCTGGAGGTCTCCTAATTTTTTGTATCGACCCATTAGTACAAAAAAAATAAAGGTTCTTACAAAAAATTATCGTTTAAGTGATGATCTTGCTTTTCGTTTTTCTGAAAAAAGTTGGAAAGAATGGCCTTTAACTGCTCCGAAATATGTTGAGTGGGTTAATGCAATTAATGGCAACGGGAATGTTCTGAATCTTTTTATGGATTATGAAACTTTTGGTGAACATCAATGGGAAGAGACCGGAATTTTTGAATTTATGAGGCATTTACCGGGTGAAATTTTAAAGCATCCTGATAATAATTTTAAAACTCCTTCGGAAGTTATTGATTCTTATAATGTTATGGGGGATTTTGATGTTCCTCATTTGATGTCTTGGGCAGATGTTGAGAGAGATTTAAGTGCCTGGCTTGGAAATGAGATACAGCATTCTGCAATTAACAAGGTTTATTTTTTGGGGCATAGAGTTTTGAAAACTAAGGACGAGGAGTTAATACATAAATGGAGAAAATTGCAAACTTCAGATCATTTTTATTATATGTGCACTAAATGGTTTGCTGATGGGGATGTGCATAAATATTTTAATCCTTATGAAAGTCCTTATGATGCGTTTATTAGTTTTATGAATGTATTACAAGATTTGGAATTAAGGTTAGAAAAATATGAAATGATGAATCCAGACGAGAAATGCAATTTATCCTCTTCAAATTTTAATAACATTTATAAATTTAATTCATTATTAAATAATAAAAGTGAGGGGATGATAAATGGCAATAACTAGTGAACAATATTTTTATGCATTGAATGGTGCAGTTTTAAAAAATAAAAATGATCTTTTAGAATTTTTAAAAACTGTTGATAGCAGTACATTTAAACATCATGTGAATTTAGAAAAAAATGATTTTGCTAATTGGATTGATGGTGTTCTTAAAGAAAAGAGGTTAGCAAAAAAAATTTCGCAAACTAATAATCCTGAAGAAATGATTAATTATATTGGTGAAACAATTAAACAAAAAGACCAGAAAAAAATGGATAAAAAATCTGTTATTACTTTGTTGGTCAATTCAATAAATGGATAATCCAAAAGTTTTTGGGATAGTTGCTCTTAAGGGTGGTGTAGGCAAAACTACTACTGTTGCAAATTTAGGTGCAGCATTAGCTCAGGAATTTAATAAAAAAGTTTTAATTGTTGATGCAAATTTTTCGACTCCTCATTTGGGATTACATGTTGGGTTAGTGAATCCTAATTATACTTTGCATCAAATTATGAGTGATAAGCATTCTGTTTATGAATCTATTTACCAGCATTCACTTGGATTTCATATTATTCCGGGGCAATTAGCTCCTGTAGGGTTGGATTATAATAAATTAAAAGAAAAAATTGAACCTTTAAAAGAGATTTATGATGTTATTTTAATTGATTCATCTCCGTCATTAAATCATGAGATGGCTGCTGCAATGGGTGCTTCTGATGAAATTTTGGTTGTGAGTTCTCCGGATTATCCGACTTTAAGTTCTACATTACATGCAGTAAAAATTGCAAAAGAGAGCGGGACTCCGATAAGGGGTATAATTTTAAATAAGGTTCATAAAAAAAGATTTGAACTTTGTTCAAAAGATGTATCTGAGGCTTCAAATGTAAAAGTTTTGGCAGTAATTCCTGATGATATTAAAGTGCTTTCTGCATTATCAAAGATGGTTCCGATTGTGAGTTTTTCTCCGAGTAATGAAGTTTCACATAGTTATAAAAAATTAGCCGGTTCTTTAATTGGTGTAAATTATAAGAGACCGATTTTTGGAATTAAACGAAAAAATGGAGGTGAAATTGAGACATATGACTGACAATAGTTTTGAACTTTTTATTAGTGATGTACCTTTGCATAAAAAATTTTATTGCCACGATGGTTCTACTTTTAAAAATTTGGAAGAATTAGAACAAGCATTTAAAAAAATGAGTCCTGAAACTTTTAGTTATCATGCAAATTCTGAAAAAAATGATTTTGCAAATTGGATTTATGATGTTATTGGCGATATAACTCTTTCAGATAGTTTAAGGGATGTTTTAGATTCAAAAGCTGCGGCAAAAAAGTTAAGGGCAAGGATTACTTTTATTCAAAAGAAGATTAAAAATTCTAGCAGGAAGGTTTAATGAAAAAATTTGTTGCGAATTTTAGTATCTATGAAATTTTTATATTTGTGAATAAAGGAGTATTTGAAAAATGACTCGTCCTATAATTCTTGGTAATGGAAATATACTTGTTTGCTTAGATAAAAATGCATGTATCAGAGATTTTTATTATCCTTATGTTGGTCAGGAAAATCATGTTTCTAGTAATCATCATAAGATCGGGGTAAGAGTAGATGGAAAATTTAGCTGGATTTCTGACGGGCATTGGAATCTTTTATTAAAATATAAAAAAGATACTCTTGTTAGTGAGGTTACTGCACATAATAATGAACTAGGTATCGAATTGATTATTAATGAAGCTGTTCATTGTCAAAAAAATATTCTTTTAAGAAGGGTTCAGGTTAAAAATTTATTTGAGGGGAAAAGAGAAATTAAAATATTTTTTTGTCAGCATTTTAATATTTCTGAAGATAATATTGGGGACACTGTTTATTATAATCCTATTGCTGAATCAATTATTAATTTTAAAGGAAGACGATATTTTCTTATTGGTGGTATGTATAATAAACAATCTTTTACAGATTATGCAACAGGTAATAGTGGTGTTCAGGGAAAAGAAGGAACATGGAAAGATGCAGAAGATGGTTTTTTAAGTAAAAATGCTATTGAGCATGGTTCTGTCGATTCTACTATCGGATTTACATTGTCGTTAGAAAAAAACCAGAGTGAACCTGTTGATTATTGGATTACTGTTGGAGAAAAGCATCAGGTTGTTTGTCAATTAAGAGATATTATTATGCAAAAAGGTTTAACTGAATTAATGAAGGAAACAGAAGAGCATTGGAAAAAATGGGTTCATAAAAAAGAAGTTAATTTTTATCATCTAGGTGAATCAATACAGGATTTATTTTTTAGATCTCTTTTAATTATTCGGGCTCAAACAGATAATCACGGTGCAATTATTGCTGCAAATGATACTCATACATTTCATTTTAAGAGGGATACCTATAGTTATATGTGGCCTCGTGATGGGGCGTTAGTTGCAAGGTCTCTTGATAAAATGGGACATCAGGATATTACTGCTATGTTTTTTCAATTTTGTGTGGGATTACTTAGCGAGGGAAATTATCTTCTTCCAAAATATTTGCCTGATGGTTCTGTAGGTAGTTCATGGCATCCATGGCTTAAAGGTGATAAATTACAACTGCCAATTCAGGAAGATGAAACGGGTTTAATTCTTGATGCTTTGTGGAAGCATTATCTTCAACATAAAAATCCAGTTTTAATAAAAAAAATGTATAAATCTTTCATACAACCTGCTGGAGATTTTTTATTAGATTTTAGAGATGCTGAAACTAAACTTCCTAAGGAGAGTTATGATCTTTGGGAAGAAAAACTTGGGGTTCATACTTTTACTTGTTCTACTGTATATGCCGGTCTTTTGGCGGCTAAAAATTTTGCAGATCTTTTTGGGAGTAAAACAAATGCAAATAAATATTTTATTGCGGCTCAAGAAGTTAGAGAGGCAATAATTAATTATCTTTATGATAAAGAAGAACAAATTTTTCTAAAAGGTATTTATTATGATGATAATGGTGTTATTAAAAAAGATAAAACTTTAGATATTAGTACTGTTTATGGTTTATTTGAATATGGTATTTTGAATATTGATGACCCTCGGTTAATTAGAACAATGGATAAGACTATTGCTAGGTTATGGGGAAATTCCGGTTGCAAAGGTATGGCAAGACATGAGTGGGATAATTATTATTCTCTTTCTAAAGATGCTCCTGAAAATATTTGGTTTATTTCTACTATGTGGCTTGCGGAGTATTATATCGCTAGGGCTAAAACTGTTGATGATTTGAAGCCTGCTGAAGAATTATTTTATTGGGTTACTGATAGGGCTCTTTCTTCCGGGGCATTATCGGAACAACTTAATCCTTATAACGGGGAGCCTTTATCTGTTGCTCCTCTTACCTGGAGTCATGCTGGTTTTATTATCGCTGTTGTTAAGTATATTGAAAAATTTGAGAGGTTAAATAATCTGGAAAATTCAAATAATAATTCGGGAAAAGATTAATAAATAACTTAAGCATATAATTATTAAAGATGGTAAAAAAATTCGCGAAAAATACGAATTTTAGTATTTTCCAAACACACTTGAGTTTTGGATTAAAGAGTATTTGAAAAATGAGAATTGCAATTAATGGTTTTGGAAGAATTGGCAGGGCTGTTTTTAGAAGAGCCATTGAAAAAAATTTAAATGTTGTTGCTATTAATGATGTTCATGATGTGCATAATGTTGCAAATTTATTGAGGTTTGATTCTGTCTATGGTCGATATAATAAAAAGGTTAAAGTTGTTGGAAATTATTTAAAAATTGATGGCAAGATGATTCTTGTTACTTCTGACAGAGATCCTGAAAAACTTCCATGGAAAAAATTGGGAATTGATATTGTTATTGAGGCTACTGGTGTTTTTGCAAATCGTGAAGGTGCAGCTAAACATTTAATTGCTGGGGCTAAAAAAGTTATTATTACTGCTTCTGCTAAAGATGTTGATTCTACAATTGTTATTGGTGTTAATGATAAGGCTATTAGAAAAGAACATAAAATAATTTCTATGGCATCGTGTACTACAAATTGTGCTGCACCTATAGTTAAAATATTAGATGATAAATTTGGTCTTGTGAAGGGATATATTACTACTGTTCATGCTTATACTTCTGATCAGGCACTATTAGATAGTCCTCATAAAGACTGGAGAAGAGGAAGGGCTGCGGGAATTAATTTAGTTCCGACAACTACTGGGGCAGCTAAAGCTGTTTGCATTGTTATTCCGTCATTAAAGGGCAAACTTGATGGTATTGCTATTAGGGCTCCTGTTGTTTGCGGGAGTATTACTGATTTTGCATTGGTGTTAAAAAAATCTGTAACTGTTGAGGAAGTTAATAATGTAGTAAAAGATGCTTCAAAAAAAATTTCAGAGGTTTTAGAATATAGCGAGGAGGAATTAGTTTCAACAGATATTATTGGTAATACTCATTCTTCAATATTTGATTCTAAACTTACAAGGGTTAATGGGAATTTGGTTAAAGTTTTTTCATGGTATGATAATGAGTATGGTTATAGTTGCAGAATTGTTGATTTATTAAAAAAATTATGATTCTATTTCTCTTAAAAATTTCAGCAGGAAATTTTTAGAAATTTAAAAATAATTCAAAATTTTGAAATGTTTTAAAGAAGGTTGTGAGAGAAAAAATAAAAAGGTTTATTTAATTGTTTTATATTATCTATAATAAGATGGTGATGAAATTCATTAAAGATTTTAATTTTGAAAATAAACTTGTTCTTTTAAGGGCTGATTTAAATTCTGATGTTAAGGGAGAGAATATTATTTTATCTCAAAGAATTATTGAAGCTTCTAAAACTATTAATGAATTAAAGAAAAAGAAGGCAAGGGTTGTAATTATTGCTCATCAGGGAAATCCTAAGAAAGATGATTTCTTGAGTTTAAGGCAACATGCAAAATTTTTAAATAAATTTACTAAAGTTAAATTTATCGAAGATATAATTGGTAAGAAAGCAATCAATGAAATTAATAAATTGAGATCCGGAGATGTAATTCTTTTAGAAAATATTCGTTTTATTAATGATGAATTTTTCCCTGAAAAAAAAGATAATAAGCTGTTGAAAATTTTAGCTCCGTTATTTGATTTTTACATCAATGATGCTTTTTCTGTTTCTCATAGGAATCAAACTTCTATTGTTGGTTTTCCCAGAATATTACCTAGTTGTGCCGGGCTTTTGTTTGAAAAGGAAATTAAAGCATTAGAAAAAATTTCTATGAAAAATTGTTTGTATATTCTTGGTGGGGCAAAACCTGAATCTAATATTAAATTATTGAAGGGTAATAAAGTTCTTTCTTGTGGTTTATTTGGACAGATGTGTTTAGTTGCCAATGGTAAAAATTTGGGGTATCAAAATAAGTTCTTAGAAAAGGCTACTTTGAATAAAGGAAATTATCAGGATTTTTTATTAAAGTTAAAAAAGAAATTAAAAAATGTTTTGACACCTATGGATTTTGCGGTTAATTTTAATGGCAAACGAAAAGAATTTTTGTTAAGTGAATTTCCAAATGATTATGAAATTGAAGATATTGGCGAAGAGACAATTAAAAAATATGTTTATGAAATTAAAAAAGCTAAAGCAATTTATATGAAGGGACCTGCTGGGTTTTCTCAGGATGAAAAATTTTCTAAGGGGACTGTTGAATTATTAAAAGCTATTTCAAAATCTAAAGCATTTACTTTGGTTGGTGGTGGTCATTTGAGTGATACGATTGAAAAGTATAAATTGCCGATAAAAAAGTTTAGTCATGTTAGTCTTTCCGGTGGAGCTTTGTTAAATTATATTGCCGGAGAAAAACTTCCTGGGCTTGAGGCGATTGGGTATTATAAATAAAAGGAACCCCTTGGTTCCCTTTAACCCTCCTCGAAACATTGAAGGGTGATTTAGTAATATTTTTAAAGGTTTAATCTCTTTTTATTTTATGAAAAAGTTTGTGTTTGTATTATGTTTCTTGTTTTTTAATATTTTTTTTGTAGGAGCCGATCTTTCTTGTGATGGTTACGAAATTTATAAAAAATGTGGTGATAGTCCTTTTAGTACTGATCATGAAGGGGCATTCATTCTGTATAGATATTGTGTTGATGGAGATGGTGAACTGAAATCCAGCGAAATAATTAATTGCTCAAATGGTTGTATCGATGGAGAGTGCATAGATGAATCTGTGGTATTATGTAACGATAGTGATGGAAAAAATATATACGAAAGGGGAATTTTAATTGATAATTTTCATAGGGGAGAAATCCATGAAGATTCTTGTATTGATGAAAATGGGTCTTCTACAAATAAAAGTTCTACTTTAGTTGAAATATATTGTACAGACCTTAAGGAGGTCGCTGGAAGATATAGCACAGGAGTAAGATACACAAACAAAATGATTATTTTTTCTTATGACTCTGAAGAATGTGAATTTGGTTGTGTGAATGGTGCTTGCTTAAAAGAAAATTCTGATATTAAAAATAATTCTGATATTGAAAATAATTCTTTTATTTCTAGAATTATCCGGTGGATTAAGAATCTTTTCAACTAGAACCCTTTAGAATATTATTATAGAGAAAGTAATGATTGGTTTTAATTTTTGAATAGGGAAATTATTTAAATAAATGTTTCTTAATTTTTTATGGAAAAATTAGATAGTATAAAATTAAAAATTGCAAGAATATTAAAAAACTATGGTGTTGTTCGTGCAGGGATTTTTGGGTCCTATGCAAGGGGTGAACAGAAGAAAGATAGTGATATTGATATCTTAATAGAGTTAAAAGAAAAAAATTTAGTCTCTTTGATTTAGTTGGTCTTGAAATAGAACTTGAAAAAGAGTTAGGACTTAAAGTTGATTTACTTACTTATAAGGGTATCAATCCACGTCTTAAAAAATATATACTTTCTGATGAGGTGAGAGTAATATGAAGAAAGAAGACTTGCCTATATTAAACAAGCAAGTTAAGAAAATTTTACACAAATAAAATAGAGAAAAATAAAAGCATTTTTAATGTTCATTTCTTTCTTTTTAATAGGTGATAAAATGGCATTTGATATAGTAACTTTTGGAAGTGCAGTTGTTGATACTTTTATTGATACTGAGTTTAATAAAAAAACTGGTTCATTTAGTTATCCTGCTGGTGCAAAAATTCTTGTTGAGGATTTAAAATCAGATATTGGCGGTGGTGCTACAAATGTTGCTGTTGCTTTTGCACGTTTTGGTTTTAATACTGGTTGTATTTGCAAGGTCGGTGAAGATAATGATGGCAAGGAGATTATTGACCTTTTAAAAAAAGAAAAAGTAAAATTTTTAGGATCTATTTCTAAAGAAAGAACAGGTCATTCAATTATTCTTGACAGCAAGGGTGAAGATAGAACTATTTTAACATATAAGGGTCCTGGGAATAATATTGATTTAGATGAACTTCCAAAATTTGAGACAAAATGGCTTTATTATTCTTCTATGATTGGCAAAACTTTTAAGACTCAAGAAGTATTGGCAAAAAAATTAGTTAAGGATGGAATTAAATTAGTTTTTAATCCGAGTGATTATTTAATTAAAAAAATGAATATTCTGCCTTTGTTAAAAATGACTTATGTTTTGGTTCTTAATAAGGAAGAAGCAGAAATGCTTTGCAAGAGGTATAATTTGAAAGGTGATATTTTAGATTGTTTAAGGGAATTTGGACCTAAGATTGTTGTTGTGACGAATAAAGATAAATTAACTTATGCTTATGATGGTATTAAAAAATATTCAATTAAACCTCATAATATCAAGGTTGTTGAAAGAACAGGTGCAGGTGATGCATTTGCTGCAGGATTTACTGCAGGATTGATGGTGAATAAGTCTTTACAGCAATGTTTAGAACTTGGTTTAAAAGAAAGTGAATCTGTGCTTCGATATTTTGGTGCTAAAAATAATCTTTTGAGGATGAAATTAAAATGAAAAAATTCATAAAAAATTCGAATTTTAGGATTTTCCAAATTAAAAAATGCAGAATTTTTGGAGAATTTGAAAAATGAAATTAAAAGGAAGAGGAAAAAAGCTTAATCGAAAAAGTTTAATAAAACAGCATTTGAAAATTCTTTCAAGTTTAAAATTTAAGTCCGGGCTTTTTTCTGCATCAAAAAAAACTGTTTCTACGGGGTATGATAAAGCTTGGTTGAGAGATAATTTTTATGAGTGTATTGCTTTTGAAGTATTAGATGATTGGAATACTGTTAAAACCACTTATAGGGCTATATTAGAAATTTTTAAGAAGCATGAATTTAAAATTGATTATGCAATTTCTAAAAAACCTGCGTATACTCATCAATATATTCATGCAAGATATAATCCTGAAACTTTTGATGAATTTTGGGAGGAGTGGGGAAATAAACAAAATGATTCTATTGGTTGTATTTTATTCAAAATTGGTGAATTAGAGTCTGCAAAAAAAATTAAAATTCTTGAGAATGAAGATGATTTTAGGGTTGTTCAAAAGTTAGTTGATTATTTATCTACTTTAGAATATTGGCATGACCCTGATTCTGGTATGTGGGAGGAGAATGAAGAAGTTCATGCTTCAAGTGTTGGTGCTTGTGTTGCTGGTCTTGAGATGATAAAAAATGTTAAAGGTATTTATGTGAATGAAGAATTAATTAAAAAAGGTTATGATGCATTGGAAAAACTTTTACCCCGAGAGTCTGAAAAAAAATTTGTTGATTTAGCTTTATTGTCTTTAATTTGGCCTTATGATGTTCTTAATAAAAAACAGATTGAAGAGATTTTGAAAAATATTGAATATCATTTATTAAAGAAAAAGGGTGTAATTAGATATAAAGGGGACCATTATTATAACAAGAATTTAGATAATTTTTCTGAAGAGGCTGAATGGACTTTTGGGCTTTCTTGGTTGTCTATTATCTATGATAAACTTGGTAAAAGAAAAAAGGCTAAAGATTTTTTAGAAAAAGCTATTGATACAATTAATGATGATGGTGAAGTTCCTGAGCTTTATTTTTCAAATTCTGATGAAAGTAATGCAAATTCTCCTTTAGGTTGGTCTGAATCTTTGTTTATAACTGCTTTATATTCTATTAATAAAAGTCATATTGGTATGAAGGATGAGAAATTGAAGAAGGTGGTTAAGAAAAAATGATTTTAAAAAAGAAATTTAATCTTTGGAAAATTCTTAGGAAAGGTAAAGCATTTTTTTTAGCTTATGATCAAGGGTTAGAGCATGGTTCAACAGATTTTAATCTAGATAATGTTGATCCTAAAAAAATTATTGATATTGCTAAAGAAGGAAAATTTACTGCCTTAATTTTCCAAAAAGGTATTGCTGAAAAATATATTTATGAGATAAAAAAATCTAAAGTTCCATTAATTGTAAAGTTAAATGGCAAGACTTCTTTAATTAAAGGTGATCCTGTGTCAAGACAAATTTGTACTGTTGAAGAGGCTGTTAGTTTAGGTGCGAGGGCAGTAGGTTATACTATTTATATCGGTAGTATTCATGAAGAAGATATGTTTTTGGAGTTTGCGAAAATTCAAGAACAAGCTCATAAAAAAGGGTTGCCTGTTATTGCCTGGATTTATCCTCGTGGAAAGGGTGTTAAGGGAAAAAATAAAAGGCATCTTTTAGCTTATGCATCCAGAGTTGGTTTGGAAATTGGTGCGGATATTGTTAAAATTCATTCTCATGGGAATAAAGATGATTTGGCATGGGCGGTTAAAAATGCCGGACGTACAAAAGTTGTTATTGCTGGTGGAGAAAAAACTGATGAAAAGACATTCTTAAAAGAAGTAAAAGATGCAATGAATGTTGGTTGCACTGGTTTAGCTATCGGAAGAAATATTTGGCAAAATAAAAAACCTTTAATTATTGCAGATAAAATTCGTAAGATTGTTTTTGGAAAATGAAATTAGAAACTGAACGATTAATTTTGAGGGAAGTTAAACTTAGTGATGTAAAAGAGATTACTAAAAAAGTTAATACTTTAGATGTTTCAAGATATTTAGGTGTAGTTCCTTATCCCTATTCAATTAAGGATGCAAAATGGTTTATTAATAAGTGTTTGAAAGATGCTAAGAAAGAGAATCGTGAAAGTTATGAGTTAGCAATAGAGTTAAAATCAGAGAATAAAATAATTGGAGTTATTAGTTTAACTAAAGTAAGTGATTTTCATAAAACTGCTACTTTGGGTTATTGGTTGGCAAAAGATTATTGGAGAAATGGAATAATGAAAGAAGCTTGCATAGAAATAATTAATTTTGGATTTAATAAATTAAAATTAAGAAGATTAAACGTAAAAATATATGTGGTGAATATCCCTTCAAATTCTTTCATTAAAAAACTTGGTTTTAATTATGAGGGGACTATGATTAAATCATATAAAGTTAAATCTACTGGGAAGATTCACGATGAAAATATTTATGGTTTATTAAAAGAGGATTGGCTTAAACATAAAAATAGATTATTAAAGGAAATGCAAAAATGAAACCAATAATTATAATTAATTTAAAAACTTATAAACAGGGAAAAAAAGTTTTAGAACTTGCAAAAATTATCGAAAAAGTTAATAAGAAAATAATTGTTGGTGCTCAACCTGAAGATGTTGCGATTCTTTCAAAGAAAACAAATTTGTCAATTTATAGTCAGCATGTTGATTATCAGGAACCTGGTAGAAATACCGGATTTATTTTGCCAGAGGGTATAAAGGCTGTTGGTGCAAAAGGTGTTTTTTTAAACCATAGTGAACATAGGCTTGATTTTAAAATAATTAAAAAAACGGTTTTGCATTGCAAGAAAGTAAAATTAAAAGTTGCAATTTTTGCTAAGGATTTAAGGCAAGCTAAAAAGATTAAGGAGTTAAAACCTGATTTTTTAATTATTGAACCTCCGGAATTGGTTGCAGGTGAAATTTCTGTAAGTAAAGCAAAACCTGAATTAATTAAAAAGATTGGGCGTGAATTAAAATATCCTTTTATTGTTGGTGCTGGAATAAAAACAAATGATGATTTGAAGATTGCGATGAAACTTGGTGCAAGGGGTATTGCTGTTAGTTCTGCAATCACACAAGCCCGTAATCCTGAAAAGAGTTTAAGGGAGATGGTTGGGAAATAATTTTAATGTTTTATTTTTTCTTTCTCATAACCTCGCACGAAACTTTAATGATGAAAAAAGCATACAAAGATTTTAACAAATCCCCTTTTAATCTTGAATTTTTCCCACATCCCCCAAATTATTCCTAAAGTAATAATTTGCCTTTAAGCAGTTAAAATCTTATTATTAAACACACTTTTTTATTTTTTACTTGCATTTAAGCCCCTTCTCGTAACCTCGCACGAAACTTTGTGGATTATTGTTTCTACCACGAAGTTATTCTACTCCTAACCTGTGAAAACTTGCTTTAAATCAAGAAAAAATTTTGATTTATTGGCAATTTTCAAAGTTACTCGCCCCCATCATTATTAAAATAATAATTTGCCTTTAAGCTATAGAGAATTATAAAATAATTCTCTAACAAGTAAACTAAACAAACGTTAATATCAATTAGTTTACTTTGTTAAAATCTTAATTATTAAAAAATAATTTTTATCTTGAAGTATTTATCACTTTAAATCCTAATTATTAAAAACTTTTTTTGGAGTCTTTTTTAAATGTTTTAATCCTTTGATTATTACAAATAAAACTATTATTAAAATGAAAATTATAATCATATATGATTTATCTAATCCTATCAAATCAGATGATAATCCAAATAAAGCTGGTCCGATGATTGCTCCTAATGCTGCGACTCCGTTTAATGAGCCATCTATTTCTCCAAGGTGAGTTCTGTCTGCAAATCTTGCGAGCATACCTCTGTTTGTTAAGGATAATAGTTCGAATATCGTACTTGCAAGAAAGACTATTAATAACATTATAAAATAATTTTTTATAACAATTATGCCGATGAAAATTAAAATGATTGAGCAGAAACTAAAAATATAAATTCTTTCTCTTTTTTTATCTGCAATTTTACCAAGATATTTTCCAAATAATGCCGGGGTTGCATATACTAATGCAAACATTGCTGAACTGACTAAACTATTTCCATCTATATAATAAGAAATTGGAACAAAGAAGTAGATTGATGAACTAATTATTCCGATTATGAATGCTAAAAATAAAATAATCTTTAATTCATTATTAAAATTTTTTACATTGTTGAATAGTTGTGTATATGTCTCTAAAATTCTTTTTTTATCTTTATTATTTTTTTTCTTTTTTTCTTTTAGTCTTGATAGGATTAAAGCTGAAATAATCGCACATGGGGCAATGAAAAATAATAGCCAATGAATTGGTACTGATAAAAACTTTACAAGGCAAAATCCTATTATTACTGACAGAACCCACCAGAATGTTGTTATAAAATCAAATTTTCCAAACATGCTTGAAATTTTATTTTTCGGAGAATTTCTTATGATGTAAGTTTCTCTTCCAACCTGATCCAGTGAAAATGCCAGTCCATTTAATCCTCTTGCTATTATTACAAAAATTATTGCTCCTGTTATTCCTGCTAAAAAAAATCCTAAGCCAATTAACACATATATCATTAGTCCTGCAATAATCATGTATTTGATTTTGATATTATCTGCTAGATATCCCGCGAGTGGTATTGATAAGAAAAAAACAATGTTGAATACTGAAGTTAATAATCCTGTTTCTAGAAAGTTTGCAGAGAACATAAATAGAAAAAGCGGAATAAATGCTTCTCCAAGTCCCCAGCCAATCCATCTAATTGATGTTGCTAATATTAAAAGTTTTATTCCTTTTGGGATTTCTTCTTTTTTTGACATCTATTAAGATATAAAGATGAATTTAAATGATTTTCTTATTTAATAAAAATTATAAATCTCTATTATCTTCTCTTCAAATGCATGAGCATTCTTTTATTGAAGCGATTTTAAGTAATATTGAAAATAGAGAAAATGTTTCTAAAATTACTATTGAGGTTGGTGAGTTGGTTGGAATTGATGCTAATCATTTAGGTGAACATATAATTGAGAAAACCGGTTGGGATGTAAGTGTATCTGAAAAAAAATCTAAAGTAAAATGTGAATGTGGTTATAATGGAGAAGCAAAAATCTTACAACGTTTGCATGATATGGTTATTTTTGAATGTCCTAATTGCGGAAATGCTCCTGAAATTTTACAGGGAAAGGATATAAAAATAATCAATGTAACTTATAAATAAAAATTTTTTATTTTATTGATAAATTGTTTTCAAGATTTAACTAAAAGGAACCCCTTGGTTCCTTTTGAACTTCCTCGAAACATTGAAGGGTGATATCTCTAAACTCAAGCCCACACTCGTATCAGGGGCTATCATGAAAACTCGTGTAAACTTTCGGAGCCTTCGTTGATATCACATGGAATCCCTGAATTTTTTTGTTTGAATTTAATGCCCCACTCCTTCTCGTAACTTCGTATTGATGTCAAAAAGCGTATGAAAAATTTTAACGATTCCCCGTTTTTCTTTGCATGAATTTTAATTCCCACACTCCCCTGCACTTTTGTTCCACAAAAGTTTGCCTTTAAGCTGTTAAAATTTTTATTATTAATACGCTTTTTTTATCTTTTCTACCATGAAGTTACTCTTTCTCGTAACCTCGCACGAAACTTTTTGGATTGTTTCTACCACGAAGTTACTCGCTTAACCTGTGAAAACTTGCTTTAAATTAAGAGAAAATTTTGATTCATTGGCAATTTTCAAAATTACTCGCCCTTCATTCACAAAAGTTTGCCTTTGATATTTCATATCGAAAATCAATTAAAGTATCATTTATATTTATTCTATATGTGTTTAGCAATTCCCGGAAAAATTATTGAAATAAAAGAAGATGGTAGTTGTATTGTTGATTATGAAGTAGAAAAGCGTGAAGCTAAAATTTTTACAGATGATATTGGTCTAGGTGATTATGTTATTGTGTCAAATAAAATTGTTGTTTTGAAAGTGCCTTTAAATCAGGTTAAAGATTACTTGAAAATGATAAAGGGGGATTAAAATGGTTCCTGAAGAATTTTTTTTAAAATATGCTTTTCCGTGTGCTCATGTTCTTTTAGAAACCGGAGTTATAAATGAAAAAAGATATAAGGAATTAGAAGATTGTGCAAAAACCGGAAATTTTTTGTCTAGAGAAGTTATTGAAAATTCTTTCCCTGCTGCTTTTAGGAGGATAAAAATTTTGGCTGAAAATATGAAAAAGGATTATTGGGATATTGAGGTTATGAAAGAATACTGGTATAATTATCATAATAAAATTATTGATGAAGGTGAAGGAAACTATGGTTTGGCTCCTGAATTTTTTCGTGATTTTTGTAAAGTGCATATTGCGAAGGTAAAAAAAATTCTTCCGGAAGAATTTTTACTTGTTGAATATGACGATAAAAAAAGACCTGTTTCTAGAGTATATGTTCCTGAAGCAAAAGTTGGAGATAAAGTTAGAATTCATCATGCTTATGCAATTGAGATGGTTGATTAAACTTCTTTGATTCTTTTTTCACTTTTAGTTGAAATTATTAAGTATGCTCCAATTAATATTATTGTTGAGCCAATTAATTGTATTGTTGAAACTTGTTCATTAAGCCATAAAATTCCAAGTATTAGTGAAATTACCGGGGATAATAGAAGGATGGTTGAGGCTTTTGATAAATTAATATATTTAAGACCCCAATACCATGTTAAAACATATAAGAACAAAAGGAATCCTGAAACTCCAATGTAAATTAATTGCTGAGATGTTAATGATAAAATTAAATTAATTTTTCCTGTTAATATTATTATTCCAAATAAAAATAATGAACCGAAAAACATTCTTGAAAAAGTTACAACCCAATTGCTTTCTTTATTAAGCATTGCTTTTTTTGAGATGACATTTTCAACTGCCCAAAGTATTGTTGCTGATAATACCAAAAAATCTCCGATTTTTATTTCATTTGAAATTTTTGTTAATTCCATTAAGACTAAACCAAATAACATTATTCCCATTGCTATTAATTGTTTTTTTGTTATTTTTTCTTTGAGAAAAATAAATGCTAAAATTGTTGCATAAATTGGTAATGTTTTATGTAAAAATGCTGCTCTTCCTCCAAGTGTCATGCTTAAGCCTGAAAAGAATAACCAAAATGCAAGCCCTCCTCCAATAATTCCTATTAATAAAAGGATACTCCATGAAGTTTTTTTGAATTTTTCTTTATGTTTTTGTGAAAAATAAAAAGATATTGCAAAAAATATTAAACCTATAAAAAATGCTCGCAATGCTGTGAATAATAAAGGGTCAATACTTACTACAAAAAATTTATTTGCGATAATTGAAAATCCCGAGATAATTGCTGTTAATAATATTAATATTGTTCCAAATAACTCTTTTTTTCCCACTTCTTTCATTATTAATTCAAATCAAAAATCTTTTTATATCTTTTCTAATTAATACTTTATATGGTTAAAATTTTATGCTTGGGTAATGAATTTATTGAAGATGATTATTTAGCAAAAAAAATTGGTGAGTTGTTAAAAGAAAAGTATGATGTAATTAATGTTAATGATAGTTTTCAGTTAATAAGTTTACTAAATGAAAATGAAGATTTAATTATTTTAGATGTTGTTCAGGGTTTAAGTGGGGTAAAATTAATTAGTGTTGATGATTTACGAAGTGATTCAATATTAAGTGCTCATGATTTTGATGCGGGATTTGTATTTAAATTAATTGATAAACCTGTTAAGATTATTGGAATTCCAATGAATGGGAATGTTAAGGAGATTTGTAAAAAGGTTGAGGGGATGATTTAAAAAATGGAAATAATTGATTTTTTAAAAAAGTAGATTTAAATAATCTCTTTGAATTTATTTAGTTTGCCAAAAAATGGCAATAACTTGCCAAAAAATGGCAAAGCTTAAATAATCTTTTTTTGTAATTATTTTATGAAAGCAGAAGAAAAAATTTATGAAGCATATTTAAAATTAAAGTTTGATAGATTGTATTTTAATCAGTTAAAGGAATTTACTCAATTATCAAATAGTTCGTTGCAAAATGCTTTGAATAAATTTGTAAAAAACGATATTTTAATCCAAGAAAAAACTAAATCAAATACTTTTTATAAAATAAAAAATAAAAAACTTTTTGCTATAAAATTTTCTGAAATAGCAATACGACAATTCAATGATTTAAATCTTGGGGTGAAAATTCCTTTAAGAAACTTTTTAAAAGATATTGCAAAAGAAATTTATACAATAGTTTTATTTGGTTCTGCTTCAAAAAAAGAAGAGCAAAAAAACAGTGATATTGATTTGTTAATAATTGTTGATAAAAAAATGAATTTAATGGAGAACAAAAAAAAAGCAGAAATAATCTCAAAGTATCCTTTTTCAATCTTTCAAGCAACAATTAGTCAATTTATTGAAAATAAGGATGATATTATTATTCAAGCAAGAAAAACTGGTTTTCCAATTTACAAAGAACAAAATTTTTACGAGGGAATATTAGATGGATATTGAGCGATTATTTAATGATAGGAAGTATTTGGAAAATGAAATAATCTTTTTTATAAGAAAAAAGCATATTAGGAGTATTTCAAAAAATAAGGAATTAGTAATTTCTCATCTCAAAAAAGCAAAGCATAACTTTGAATTTTATAAATTGAATAAAAAATATTCAAAATTTAATGACTGGCTTATTGTAACTTTATATTATGTACTTTATCATTCAGCATTAGCATTAATAACAAACAAAGAATTTTCTTCTAAAAATCATTATGCTACTATACTTCTTCTTATAAAAGAATATTCTTTGACAAAAGATGAAATAAAATTATTAAATGACTTATCTATAAATAAAGATGATGCAGAATTTTACACCCAATTAAAAGAGGATCGGCATGAAGCAAGTTATACTACAAATATTAAGTTTAATCAAGAAATAATAAATGATTATGAAGATAAAGTTTTAGATTTTATAAATAAAACAGAAGAATTGATTTCTCTTTGAAAAATATAATTGGTTAGAAACATTTTAATGAATATTCTCTATTTAAAGAGAGAGTTAAAAAGAATTTTATTGATTTAAAAAGTAGATTTAAATAATCTCTTTGATTTTATATTTATATGAAGAAAAATAAAATAAATTTAAATTATGCCGGATTATTTGCTTTTTCTATATTATTAATTATTGGATTTATTTCTCCAATTTATTATTATACTTTTTTAAGTAAAGATGCTTTGACTTCTACGGCTACTTGGTTTGATATTGTGTTAGATATTTTTAGTTCAAAAAATTTAACTTATGTTGATTTTAATAATATTTTTTATTTAATGTTTTTTTGTTTTTTTATTACTTTAATTTTATATTTTTTAAGCGGGTTTTTTATAATTGAAGAGAGATGGGCAAAATATGCATCAATTATGACTTTTGTTTATTTTATTCTTGGAATGTTATATGTTGCTTTATTTAATCAGAATGCTCCTAAATTATTTGGGTTTGAACTTTCACATTTGTATATTGGAGTTGGAATTTGGGTAGTTCCGATAGTTGGTATTATTTATTTGATGTTTTACAAAAAGATTAATGAACTATTTGTATAGTTAATAAAAAAGTGTGTAAAAGATTTTAACGATTCCCTGATTTTTTTTTGCTTGAAAAATTGTTTTTAAGATTTAACAATTCCCCTGAATTTTTTAATTTGAATTGAATGCCCCACTCTCCCCAAATCATTAATAATGATTTGCCTTTTAGCCGTTAAATCTTAATTGTTAAAACAATTTTTATCCTCTTTTTAATCTTGAATTTTTCCCCTATTTTCATAACCTCGTACGAGATTTTGTGGATGTAAAAAAGCGTATGATTTCTTATTTAAAATTTATTCCCAATTAACTTTCAAGAAATGTGTTGAACAACTAAAGCATGGGTCATAAGCTCGAATTAATTTTTCCATATGTTTTACTATTTCTTCTTTTGAAGTATTTTTTTTAAGCAATTCATTAACAAGTGCTGTAATGTCTTGCTCCATCATGTTTAAGTTTTGGCATGTTGGAGTAATAATGTTGCAATAAATTATTTTTCCATTTTTATCTATTTTATATTCGTGGAATAATGTTCCTCTTGGTGCCTCAACTGCTGAAACTCCATGTCCGCTGTGATATTTTATTTTTTGTGTTTCTTCTTTTTTTGGTGCATTTTCAATATTTTTTATTGTCCGATTTACAACTTCTAAAATTTCTATTGCCTGGCAGATGTTATTATAAAAAGGATTTTTTAATGGGAATTCTAAATCCTTTTTTTTCATTATTTCATTTAAAATTTTTTTTGTTTCGGGTTCTAATTGATTATGATTATTATTTATCCTTGCCATTGCTCCTAACATATAAGGTTTATTTTCTTTAAGAACAAATTTTGATGTTGCATATTCTTTAATGTTTTCAACTAAATGTTTTTTATAGTCTTCAGTTTCAAATTTTCCTGTATTTGATAATATTTTGCCTTGTATATATGCATAATCTTCTTCTTGATGGAGACTAAGATAATCTGTTTCACGTGATATTTCAGGGTAATTAATTTCAGAGAATAATTTTATTGTTCTCATTATTATCGGTTTTGTATTTTTTAGTTGCTGTAATATTTTTTCATAGTCTACTTCTTCCATTTCTTCTTTTATTTTTAGGAATGGATGCATCTCTCTTCCTCCAAATTTCTCAACAAGTTGATTTCCTAGTGTAATTATTTTTAATGCATCGTCTATTTTTGATTTATGTTCTTTTCCAATTTCTAAAATTGACGGAACATTAAAATAATCCGGCAATGCTAAAAAGTATAAATGTGTTGCATGGCTTCTTATTCTTTCTCCAAACATTAGCATTTCTCGAATAAATTTTTGTTGTGCTGTTGGTTTTATTCCTAGTGCATCTTCTAAACCTTGAATTGAACAAACACTATGTGCAGAAGAACAAATCCCGCAAATTCTGGAAACGATTTCCTGAATGTCTTCAATATTTTTTTCTATAACCAGAGCTTCAAAAAATCTTGCTCCTTCAAAAGCTTGCAATTCACATTTTTTAACTTTATTTTTTTCAATTTTTAAATTTAAATTTGCATGTCCTTCTATTTTGCAGATGTGATTTAATGTTATTTCTCTAGCCATGTTTTTCCTCCTTCTTGGTCTCTGAATTGCAAACCTGAAAATGTTCTCATTTTGTCATGCATTTCTTTTTTATTATAACCCATTTTTTTTAACATGTTTGTATAAGCGTCAAGATTTGCATCTTTAAATGGTCCTCTGCATCCGTAGCAAATAACATCATTAGACGGACAAAGTGCACCGCATCCTCCTAAAGTAATTGGACCTAAACAAATTTTATTTTGGTCTAGTAAGCATGGATTGCCTTTGCTTCTGCATTCAACACATACGGGATCATTATAATCTTTCCATACTTCGCCTTTTGCGATGCATCTTATAAAAGAAACTATTTCTTTTTTACTTGGGGGGCATTGCGGTAAATAATAATCGACTTTAATGTGTTTATTAATTGGTGTTGGGTCTTCTTCTTTTAATTCATTATGTGCAGGATAAACTAATTTTAATGTTTTTTCCTGATCAAGAAAATTTTTAATTGTTGGTACGCCTCCTGTACATGAACAAGCACCTAATGCTACAATATATTTTGTTCTTTTTCTTAATTTATTTAATACAATTATATCTTCGTCAAAGCAGACTGTTCCTTCTATAAATATATAATCAAAGTTTCCCTTGTAAGTATCTGACCTAACTAGAGGAAATGCTTTAAGATCTACTAATTCAATTAATTCTTTGAAGCATTCTTCATATAATACTGTTAATAAACATCCTGCACAACCTGTGATTCCGTAAACTCCAACTTTTAATTTTTCTTTCATTCTTTTTTGTTAGACCAATTTTCATTATTTAATTTTGGTTTTATTATATCATATCTGAAAATTGGTCCGTCTTTACAGACATAAACATCCTGAATTTGGCATCTTCCGCAGGAACCAAACCCGCATTCCATTCTTCTTTCAAGTGACCAGTAAACTTTATTATTTGTTATGCCTAATTTATGCAATTCTTCTGTTACTGTTTCCATCATCCCTTCTGGTCCGCAAAGAAGTGCTACAGTATTTTTTGTTTTTGGTTTATGCTTTTCCATAATTTCATTTATGAATCCTTTTTCATATTTGTGTGTTTCTTTATCTTGGGTTAAACCGACATGCAAATGGAACTTTTCTTTCCATTTTTCTATTCTGTCATTTAAGAGTATACATCTTTCATTTCTAAATCCAAAATAAATCCAAACTTTTCCATAGTTTTTTCTATTTTTTTCTACATAATTTATCATTGAAGTTATTGGTGCAATTCCTGTTCCTCCTGCGACCATAATTAAATTTTTTCCTTTTAACTTCTCTAAGGGAAATCCTTTTCCATAAGGTCCTCGAATTTGAATTGAATCTCCTGCATCTAAATTAAACATAGCAGAAGTAACTTTTCCGACATTTCTGGTTAATAATTCCACATATTTATTATCGTAGGAACATGATGCAAGCGGGCATTCACCGACTCCAGGAATTGAAACTTCTAAAAAAGTTCCCGGTTTTGGAGATAAGTTGCATTTAACTTTAAATAAATTTACATCGTTTGTGTATTTTTTTACACTTTTTATTTTGAATTTTTTTGGCATATATCCTATCATTTTATTTGTTAGTTTCTTTTAATTTTTTAAATGAAAATCTTGAAAAATTAAATAATGGTTTTCTATTCATTTTATTTATTGTGTTGACCCAATCAATTTTTGTCGGGCAGACTCTTAGGCATCTTCCACAACCAATGCACATTGGTCTTCCTTTTTGTTTTTTGAAATATAAAACTTTATGAAAAACAAAATGTTTAAATCGCGAAGTACGAGAATCTCTGAATGATTTTCCTCCTGCAACAAGTGAAAAATTTTTAGACATACATGAAGAATGAAATCGCTTGCTTTGAATAGTTTTTATGTCTGAATTTATTAATTCTTTTATATCAAAACAATTACATGTTGGGCAATATGCTGTGCATGCTGTACAACTTAGACATTTTCTTACATCTGCCTTCCATCTTTCATCTCTATAATATTTTTCAATATCCAGTGTATTTAATTTTTTGAAATTTTTTGGGTTTGGGATTTTTATTTCTTTTTTTAATTCCGGTAAATGTTTTACTAACTCTTCTCCTTTTTTTGAACCTATACTAATAATATAATTTTTCCCTTGCGGATAAAAATATAAATCATAAAAATCCTGTAATTCCATTGAGTTACAAAAACAATATTTATCCGGATTTTCACAAAAAAATCCTACAAGAGTTGTGTTTTTTCTTTTGTTAATATAATTTTTATCAAACATGACTTTATCAACCACTTGAATTGCATTTAAATCGCATTTTCGTAATCCGAATAAAATTGTTTTTTTAATTTTTCCTTCAATTTCAATTGTTTTTTTATCTTTGTGTTCAAGAAGTGTTTCTCCTTCAGGCATAAAATGGGTTTTTGCGGGAATATCTGTTAATAAGCAATCGTATATTTCATTTGGCGAATTTATTTTTTTAAAACGAGAAATTTTTGATTCTTTTACCGGTGCAATAATCTCATACTTTTTAATCCAAGTCTTAATTAATTCATTAAGATTTTCTTTAAGTAATATTTTTTGCATGATTCTCCTCTTTATGATTAAAGTTTGATGAATGTTATAAACTTTTTGTTGAATGTTTTATCTAAAACTTTGTAGTAAAAAAAGTGTATGAAAAATTTTAACATTCCCCTTTTCAATCTTGAATTTTTCCCACATCCTCATAACCTCGCACGAAACTTTGTGGGTGAAAAAAGCATACAAAGATTTTAACAAATCCCCTTTTAATCTTGAATTTTTCCCACATCCCCCAAATTATTACTAACGTAATAATTTGCCTTTAAGCCGTTAAAATCTTATTATTAAACATACTTTTTTATCGTTTCTACCACGAAATTACTCGTCCCAAAATCATTATTAATGATTTGCCTTTTAGTTATAGAGAATTATAAATAATTCTCTAACACCAAGAATTTTTAGGAGAATGAATTCTTGGGTGTGCTCAAGAAACCCCATTTGCAAGTTTCTTGACAAAAGTAAACTAAACCAACGTTAATTCAATTAGTTTATTTTGTTAAAATTTTAATTATTAAAAAACAATCTTTTGACTTTTTTCAAATTATTAAATAATGATTTGCCTTTAGTCATTAAAATCTTATTGTAGAATGTTCATTTCTCCAAAACAAATATTTCTCTTCCTACAATTTGTCCTTGTCTAAATTCTTTTATTGGGAATCCCTCTACTAATCTTAATCTTGTTCTTTCTAAAATTCTTTCAATGTTGCAGGATATTCTTTTTTTTCCGATTCTAATATCCGGGGCAGTAAAAACTATTCTTCCTGAAATTTTATTCTTTAAATTATTTATTACTTTAATCATTAAGTTCTCGAATCCTTCTTGAATCTCTTGTGCTTTTTCTTTTGTTGGAATTTTTTTTAAAATATCCCCTAAATCCGGTTCTGTTGCAATTGCATTTGCTTTATCAATATTAACTGAACTTGAATCATTACTTATTAATCGATAATTTTCTTTGTTAAATTTTGCCCAAGAGAGATTTTGATTTGCTCCTTTAATTGCTTCCCTGTCTTTATCAATTCCTATAACTTTTAAATTTTGGATTAATGATTCCTGTAAAATTACTCCTATCCCGCAAAAGGGGTCTACTAGTGTTTCACCTTTTTTTATGAGTGAAAGATTGATTAATATTTTTGCAAGTCTTGGGGATATTGAAAGTGATTCTCTTCTTACCGGTTTATTCATATCTCTTTTTTCGAGTTCTTCATAATTACATTTTTGTGTTATCTTCCCGAAATAATTTTCATCGTCTTTACTAAATAAGAAATATTCTTCTTCAATTAAATTTGATACAAGATTATCTACTATTTCTCCATTTTGAAGTTTAACTTTTCCTGTTAATTTTTTTTCAATTGCTTTTAATTTTTCGAATCTAAATTTTTGTTTTAAATAAATAGAAATTTCATCAATTTTTTCTTTTGAATAATTCCATAAAACATAATTAAATTTATTCTTTTGACCAGAGTAAAGTTCTTTACCGCTTAAGTCATTAGTAATCTCTTCTATCTCTCCCGAAGATAAAATTTCTCCTATTGCGATTACACCTCCTAAATTTTCAATAATATTATTTAATTTCTCTTTGACTTCTATTAAAATTGCATTTTTGTTAATTGAATAATTTAGTAAAGGATTATTGATTCTGATTAAGTAAGATTCTACTTCTTTTACTGATAATTCTATATTTCTTCCTAAAATTATTAAGTATTTCATGGAAATAAAAGAAAATCTTTGTTTAAATAACTATTTGGTTATTAATTATTCCTTAATTTTTTGAGAAAATTATTTTTAAATATCTAATAAGTCTGAATTTTATAATTCTCCTGAATCTTTTTGCTTAAATTTTTATTTTCCATAAAAGAACTCCTTGTTCTTTTTAAAAATTGTTTTTAAGATTTAACTAAAAAGAACCCTCTGGTTCTTTTTGAATCTCCTCAAAATATTGAAAGGTGGCATCTCTTTGAACCTTCGTGGATGCCACGTGGAAATCCCCGAGTTCTTCCCTTGAATTTAATGCTCCACTCCTTTTCGTAACTTCACACGAAACTTTGTGTATAAAAAAGCGTATGAAAATTTTAACAAATCCCCTGAATTTTTTTATTTGAATTTTAATCTCCCACATCCCCCAAATTATTACAAAAGTAATAATTTGCCTTTAAGCAGTTAAAATTTTGTTATCAATACGCTTTTTTTTATTGTTTATACCACGAAGTTATTCGCCCCCATTATTATTAGAATAATGATTTGCCTTTTAGCTGTTAAATCTTAATTATTAAAAACAATTTTTGAATTTATTAATTATTCCTTAATTGTTCTTCAAGATTATACTTTCTTAAATATTCTTTTGCTTCTTCTGCTTCAGGATGTGTTTCAATAAATCTTTTAATTTTTAAAAATTCTTTTTTTGATAATCTTGTTGTTTCTTCTAAATCTTTTGGTTGAAATAATCTTTCAATAAATATCCATGTATGTTTTTTTCCATATTCATAATCTTTTTGACTCATCCAGTATGGGGGTCCAAATGATATCTGATGAAAAATATAATTTTTTTCATTATCTTTTAATTCTTTTTCAAAGATATAAACATCGATTTCAGGTAATCCTGGAATGATTCTCTTATTTTTGTCTTGAATGTTAGTCTTTTGATATCCTTTATCTTTAAGAATTAATCCTGGTTCTAACCTTGATCTTTCAGATATCTTCTTTAGTTTGCTATATCTTTGATTGTGTCTTTGAAATTTATAAAAATCGTCTTTAGTGATTTCTTCCATTATTTTTATTTTTTAGATTTAATTTTATCTATAATAAGACCTATAATTGCACCGTATAAAAAATAAACAATAGGACTTAACCAAATTCCAATTCCTCCTGCAGTATCAGAGGTTACTTTTGGGATTAAAATACTTATAATTAGTGAGATTGGTGTCCATGAGGCAATTGCCAACAATACTCCGAGCATACTAGTAATTTCAATATTAAAAAGTGATAATGCAATCAATCCAATAATAAGCCCAATAAGTCCAATTTTTAACCAAAATGGTTTATTCTTTAAATCCATATAATTTGTATAAATTTAATACTTTATAAAAATTGTTCTTTCTTTTTTCTTAAGAAATTTTTAACATATGGCTCATCATACCTTAATTTTCCTTCAAGATTTTGAGATTTTAAAAAATCTCTTGCTTCTTGTGCTTCCGGATGATCTTCTAAAAAACTTTTTATTTGATTAAATTCTTCTTCTGTTAATTCTCGAATTAATAAATTATTGTTTACATAATTATATGTTAAACCTGATTTATCTGATTCTAAATCGCTTATCAAAAAATGTTTGTCTTCAAATTTCCAAATATGTTTTTTTCCTGGAATATAATTTTGTCCGTCTTCATCAAACATCCAAGAAGGGCGACCAAATGATACATTGCAAAAATTGTATTGTCTTTCATGTCCTTTTGATTCTATTTCTTTTATTAGAATATAAATTCCAATTTCCGGTAAACCCGGAATTGTTCCCTCCTCTTTATTTTTATCTTCTATTGGGATTGTTCTATATCTGGATTTTCCTAAAACTAATCCTGGTTTTAAGTTTGGTCCAATTAGTCCTTGATCTTGACAGTCTTTTGCTTCTTGCCAAGACTTATATCTTTCCCAACAGCCGGGATATTCACATAAATATTTTGGTTCCAAGATCTCTTTTACCATATTTTTTTTATAGTAGAACTTGTATTTAAGGATTATTATAAATTAAAATGTTAATTTAATCATAATAGTCATCCCATTTTTTTTGAAGAACTTTTTTTACCCAAGAATTATTATATTTTAATTGTCCTTCAAGATTTTGTGCTTTTAAGAAATCTCTTGCTTCTTGTGCTTCTGGGTGTGTTTCAATAAACCTTTTAATTTTATTAAATTCTTCTCCTGCTAATTCTTTCATATCTTCGATAGGATTTGTTACCCAACTAAATGTTAATTTTGATTCTAGTTCATCTGCTGAAATTGGTGTTTCATAAAATGTCCATTTATGTTTTATTCCGTGTTGATATTTTTTTCTTTCTTCTTGTGAAGAGAATATTCCTCCTGGAGTCCTAAAATTTAATTCATGAAACAGATAAACTTTATTATGACCTTTAGGTTTAGAATTTCCTGTTAAGATATAAATCTCTATTTCCGGTAGGCCTTCATCTAATCCGAATTTGTTTTCTTTATTATTTATATAAGTATTTTTGTAACCTTCTCCTCCTAAAACTAATCCTGGTTTTAAGTTTGGACCAATTAATCCTTGTGCTTGATGTTTTTGTGCTTCCTCTGGATTATTAGTTGAATAAAATGTGCATCCTGGAAATTCACAATAAAATCTGTCTTCTTTATGTTCTACTTTTTTCACCATTATTTTATTATGAATTATTCTGTTATAAATTTTGTTATACAAAAGATTTATAATTTATTTGTTTTTTATTTAGTGATGGTTATTTATTCAATTGGTCATAAGAATCCTGATACTGATTCAGTTTGCGGTGCTATTGCTATTGCAGATTTAGAAAATCAATTAGGAAACGAGACTATTCCTTGTATGCAGGGAGAATTAAATCCTGAGACAAAATTTGTTTTAAAAAAGTTTAATGTTTCAGTTCCAAAGATTTTAACTGATGGTGAAGGTAAAAAATTGATTTTGGTTGATCATACTGAAGTTTCTCAAACAGTTAATAATCTTGGAAAGGCTGAAATTGTCGGTATTATTGATCATCATAAATTGGGTGATATTACGACTTCTACTCCTTTAGAGGCTTTAATCAGACCTTTAGGTTCAACTTGTACGATTATTAAACAATTATATAATTTTTATGATAAGGTTATTCCTAAAGAAATTGCCGGGATAATGCTTTGTGCAATTTTAAGTGATACTGTTATTTTTAAGTCTGTGACTACGACTTTAGAAGATAAAAAGGTTGTTGAGGAATTGGCAAAAATTGCAGGTGTTAAGGATATTAAAAAATTAGGGATGGAGATGTTTAAAGTTAAGTCTGCAATTGAGGGGACTTCAATTAAGGATTTAGTTTTAAGAGATTACAAAGATTTTGATATGAATGGTCATAAAGTTGGTATTGGGCAATTAGAATTAATTGATTTAAGTTTAATTGAAAAGATTAAAGATGATTTATATGAAGAAATTAAAAGAATGAAAGGTGAAGGCAGACATAGCGTTTTTTTATTGTTAACTGATATTATGAAAGAAGGAACAGAAATGTTATATGTTACTGATGATTCTAATATTATTAAAAAAGCATTTAATAAAAAACCTGAAAAGAAAAGTGTTTGGCTCGATGGTGTTATGAGCCGAAAAAAGCAAGTTGTTCCTCCTTTAGAAAAGGCTTTTAGTTAAAACTTTTATACGAATCTATTCTGTAATTTCTTAATATAATCTGTTTGTATTATTCACTTATGGATGTTTTTGAAAACAGAATTGATGCCGGAAATCAATTAGCTGAAAAATTAATTAAGTATAAAGATAAAAAAGATACAATTATTCTTGGGATTCCCCGTGGGGGTGTAGAGGTTGCTTTTGTAATCTCTCAAAAGTTAAATTTGCCTTTAAGTGTGATTATAATTAAAAAAATTGGTGCTCCGAATAATCCTGAATTTGCGATTGGTGCTGTCAGCACTAAAACATTTCATTTGAATAATCAATTAACTAAAGAATTTAATATTGGCAAGGAATTTCTGAATAAAGAAATTAATTTAAAACAAAAAGAAGCAAAAGAAAGGCAAGATTTTTTATTGGGGGATAAAAAATTATCGTCTTTAAAAAATAAAAATGTGATATTGGTTGATGATGGAATTGCAACCGGAGAAACAATTAATCTTGCAATTAATATAATAAAAAAGGAAATGCCTAGTAAAATTATCGTTGCTGTTCCTGTTGCTGATATAAATATTTTACCACAAATTAATGCAGATGAAATTATTTGTATCCTTAAACCAAATTATCTTGGTTCAATTAGTGAATTTTATCAGGAGTTTTTACCTGTTGAAGATTCAGAAGTTAAAACTTTATTAAAAAATGCAAGAAGTTAAAATTAAAATTGAAAATATTGAATTAAATGGTCTTTTGGTAGTTCCAAAAGATGCAAAAGCAATTATTTTATTTGTTCATGGAAGCGGAAGTAGCAGGTTTAGTTCAAGAAATCAATTTGTTTCGAAGATTTTGAATAAAAATGGTTTTGCGACTCTTTTAATTGATTTATTAACATTAGATGAAGAAGCTATTGATGACAAAACCAGTGAATTGAGATTTGATATTGAATTTTTAGCAAGGAGATTAATCGGCATAACTAATTGGTTAAAATTAAATTATAATTATTTGAAAATTGGATATTTTGGTGCAAGTACCGGAGCAGCAGCTGCATTAATTGCTTCTTCACAAAATAAAGTCCCTTTTGCAATTGTTTCTCGTGGGGGTCGTCCTGATTTGGCTTTAAATTTTTTGAAAAATGTAGTATCTCCTACTTTACTAATTGTTGGTGGAAATGATTTTGAAGTAATTGAGATGAATAAAAAGGCTTTTGCAAAATTAAAAACAAAAAAGAAATTAGAAATTGTTTCTGGTGCTTCTCATTTATTTGAGGAAGAAGGAGCTTTAGAAAAAGTTTCATCTCTTGCAATAAATTGGTTTAAGGGTAATTTAAAATGAAATATTTATTAACTGAATCTGTAAAACATTTAAAAATTCCTTTTGTGAAAGTTGAGAAAAAGCTTTTTGCCGAAGGTGAATTATATATTAGGATAAGAGAAAATTTGGAAAATAAGCCATTAATTATTATTAGCAATATTACGACTGATAATTTTTTGGAATTTTTATTTACTGTTGATGCTGCAAAACGGGCTAAGGCTAAAATAAAAAAAATAATTATTCCTTTTATGAGTTATGCAAGACAGGATAGGGTTTATAATTCCGGAGAGTCTGTTTCCGGTGCAGTTATTTGTTCTGTTTTAAAAAATTTAAAAATTCCTATTAAAATTATTGAAATTCATAATGTTGATTTAATTAAGAATTTTGGTTTTGAAAATTTTAGTTTTCTTTCGATATTATTAAAGGAAATTCCAAAAAAAGATTATATTGTTGTTTCCCCGGATTTTGGAGGAAAAGGAAGAGCAAAAATTATTGCTGATATTTTGGGTTCTCCTTTAGTGATTATTAAAAAAACTCGTAAAAATCATATTTTAATGCAACTTAAAGAAAAACTTCCAGATAAAAATATTTTAATTGTGGATGATATGATTAGTACTGGTACAACTTTAATTAAAGCTTCTAGGTTATTAAAAAAAGCCGGGGCTAAAGAAATTTATTGTATTTCTACTCATGGGCTTTTTGTTGGGATGCGAAAAAGAATTTGCAAAAATCTTTTATTAAAAAGATTTTTGTTTCTAACACTTTAAATGTTCAAGGTTTAAAGCAAATATCTGTGAAAAAAATAGAAGATTTTCTTTTGAGGATTTAATCTTTATATTCTTTGTATATAAAATAGAGCGATACAATAATTATTGCTATAGCTAGATAATAATATCTTGTATCAATTATATAACCTGCCATTATTGATAATATTCCTAATGCTAAGAAAAAGAGAGAGTCTTTCATTAGTATTTATTAAATCTTAGAACTTCTTAATCTCTATGGAGTTTTTTGGATAAAAATTCCTTCTTAGGGATAATTTAGTGGTTTGTCCTTTTTTGATAGTTATAAACTTTTAAATAAGATTTTAATAACCTTTTATTTTATCTACAAAGTATGGTGATAACTATCTATAATCATACTATATCTTGTAGTCTGATAAAGCTATGGATTGTCCGTATTGTTCAAATAAATTGTTAAAAGTGACTGATAAACGGTCTTCCCCAAAGGGAATAAGACGAAGAAGAGAATGTTTGAAGTGCAAAAAAAGGTTTACTACATATGAGACAATTGAATCAAGTGATATTTATGTTATAAAGAAAAATAATTCAAGGGAAAAGTTTGATTGTGAAAAATTAAAAAAAGGGATTAATCGGGCGTTTGAAAAAAGGCCTGTTTCAAAAGAAAAAATTGATGAAATGATAAATTCAATAAATAATAAATTAAGAAATAAAGGGCAAAAAGAAATTCCGAGTTCTGCAATCGGTGAATTAGTTATGAAGAGTATTAAAAAATTAGATAATGTTGCGTACATTCGATTTGCTTCTGTTTATAAAAATTTTCAGGATGTAAATGATTTCAAAGTTGCTATGGGGGGTTTAAAATAAGATGGCAAAATATACCGGGGGATTAGAGGATTCTCTTGATTTGCCTCCTGCATCTATTACTGTATTGGAATCAAGATATTTAAATAAAGATCCTGAGTTTTTAAAAAAAGATCCTGAAACAAAAATTATTGGTGAAACTGCGGAACAAATGTATCGAAGAGTTGCAAAAGATATTGCTGCTGCTGATGGTTTATATTTGGAGGGATTAAAAGATAAAGCCAATCGGGATACTCCAACTGAAAAACTTTATGAAATTGTTTCAGACGATCCTAGGATAAAGGCAAAAGAAGAGCAATTTTTTGATTTGATGACTCAGGGATATTTTTTACCGAATTCTCCGACTTTAATGAATGCTGGTAATGGTTTACAGCAATTAGCCGGATGTTTTGTTTTGCCTGTTGAAGATGATATGAGAGGAATTTTTAATGCAATTAGGGATGGGGCTTTGGTTCATAAAAGTGGTGGTGGGACTGGTTATAGTTTTTCTCGGTTAAGACCTCGAAATAGTGCTGTTGGTTCAACTGGTAAAGTTGCGTCTGGTCCATTATCTTTTGCAAGTGTTTTTGATGCTGCTACTGAAACAATTAAGCAAGGAGGAAAAAGACGTGGAGCAAATATGGGAACTTTAAGGGTGGATCATCCGGATATTTTAGAATTTATTGATGCTAAAAAAAATAGTAACAAATTTAATAATTTTAATTTTTCTGTTGGAGCAACTGACGAATTTATGAATGCTGTTAAAGAAGAAAGAAATTATGATTTAATTAATCCTAAAACAAAGGAAGCTGTCGGGCAATTAAACGCAAAAGAAGTCTATAATAGAATTATGCAAAATGTTTGGGAAAATGGAGAGCCAGGTGTTTTATTTTTGGATACTGCTAACAAATATAATCCTACTCCTCAATTAGGGAAATATGAAACAACTAATCCTTGTGGAGAACAGTGGCTACTCCCTAATGAGTCTTGTAATTTGGGTGCAATTAATATGGGAAAAATGGTAACTCCAGAGGGAAAATTGGATAAAGAAACTTTGGAGAAAACTGTTAGAAGTTGTGTTAGATATTTAGATAATGTTATTGATAGATGTGAATATCCTTTAGAAGAAATTACTAAAATGGTTTTAGGAAATAGAAAAATTGGTTTAGGTATAATGGGTGGACATGATTATTTAATTCAAAGAGGTATTCTTTATGGTAGTCCTGAAGGTCGAGAAGCAGCTAAAGAGTTTATGAGTTTTATTCATGAAATTTCTCAAGATGAATCTAGAATTTTAGCTGAGGAAAGAGGTGTTTTTTTAAATTGGGAAAAAAGCATTTATGGTCCCAATGGTAAAAATATAAAATTAAGAAATGCTGCATTAACAACTATTGCTCCTACTGGTACTACTGCGATTATTAATAGGAATGCTTCAAGTGGTTGTGAACCTCTGTTTGATTTTGTTTATACTAGAAAAGTAGAAGATACAATTGGTACAAATTTAATTGAGATTAATAATTTATTTAAGAAATGGCTTATTGAAAATCATCCGGAAGGAGAAAAGATTATTGAAAGAATTTATGCAAAAGAATTTGTTGATGATAAAGAGATGATGTCTTCAAAATATATCCCTATGTCTGAAGATTTGAGAAAAAAAATGAAGTTAGATGGTTTTGAAAGGGCTGAGGAAATTTCTGCAAGAGATCATGTTTTGATGCAGGCAACTTTGCAAAAGAATGGTGTGGATAGTTCTATTAGTAAAACTATTAATGCTCCAAATAGTGCGACTGTAGAAGACCTTGCTAATTTGTATATGTTGGCTTGGGAAGAAGGTTGTAAGGGTGTAACAATCTATCGTGATGGCAGTAGGGATAACCAAGTTTTAAATTCTGGTAGTGTAAAAAGTGGATTAGAGAAAAAGGTTAATGGATTTCCTAAGAATAGACCTTCGAGTTTAGATGCAGATGTTTTTAAGTTTAATAATGGTGAAGAAAAATGGATTGCTTTTGTTGGTTGTTATGAAGGACGACCTTATGAGATTTTTACTGGTAAGTCAGAGGATGAAGTTTTAGCTGTTCCTAATAGTGTGCAAAAAGGTAGGATTGTAAAGGTTCAAAATGGTAATGGGTCACATTATGATTTCGTTTTTGAGGACAGAAATGGGTTTGAGTCAAAAGTTGGGGGTATCTCTCATCAATTTAAAAAAGAATATTGGAATTATGCTCGGTTGACTTCTGCATTATTAAGGGAGGGAGTTCCGATAATTGGTGTTATTAATACTGTTGCAAAACTTGTTGATGATGGGGGGGAAAATATTAATACTTGGAAGGCAGGAGTTAAAAGAATCTTGAGTAAGTATGTTGAAGATGGAACAGAGGTAAAAGATTTATGTCCTGATTGTGGGACAAAGTTAAGATTTGAAGAGGGGTGTATAGGTTGTTCTTGTGGTTATTCTAAATGTTCCTAAAAATTATGATAATAATTTTAAACTTTAATTTATTCTTTAAAAGATGATTATTGGTCTTACTGGTACGCTTTCTGCTGGAAAGGGAACTGTTTCTGAGTATTTGAAAAATAAAGGGTTTAAGCATTTTTCTGTTCGGGATTTTTTAGTTAAGGAATTAAATAAAAGGGAATTACTTGTTAATCGTGATAGTCTGGTTTTTTTGGCAAATCAATTAAGGCAGAAACATTCTCCTAGTTATATTGTTGAGCAATTATATGAACAGGCAAAAATTGCCGGGGGAGATTCTATTATTGAAAGTATTCGTAGTCCTGGGGAGGTTGAAAAATTAAAGCTTCAAAAAGATTTTTATCTTTTGTCTGTTGATGCTGATCAAAAATTGAGGTATCGTCGGTCTATTGAAAGAAATAGTGAAACTGATAATATTAGTTTTGAAGAGTTTGCTGAGAATGAAAAACGGGAAATGTCTTCAGAGGATTTTCATAAGCAGAATTTGCATTATTGCATTACTCATTCTGATTTTAAATTGACGAATGATGGTCCTGTTGAGGATTTATATTTGCAGGTTGATGAAATTTTAAATAACATTAAGAAAAAGTCTAGGTTAAGTTGGGATGAATATTTTTTAGAGATTGCAAAGGTTGTTAGTAGTCGATCAACTTGTGATAGGGGTAGTAGTGGTTGTATTATTGTTAAAGACCGACAAATTTTAGCAACGGGTTATAATGGTTCAGCAAAAGGGTTGCCTCATTGTGATGATGTTGGTCATGAAATTAAAACTATAAAACATAATGATGGTTCTTTTTCGCAACATTGCACTCGGACTATTCATGGTGAGCAAAATGCTATTTGTCAGGCTGCAAAATTCGGTGTTTCATTAGATGGTGCGACTTTGTACTATTTGATGACTCCTTGTACTGTTTGTGCTAAAATGATTATTAATTGCGGTATTAAACGAGTTGTTTGCGAGGAAAGGTATCATCGCGGGAAAGAGACTGAAGAATTATTTAAACAAGCAAATGTTGAGTTAAAAATCTTAAAAGATGATGTTGTTAAGTATAGTAATCAATAGCAATAATTTTATAAATTAGTTTTCATTGGGATAAATTATGGTCAATAATGACATTGTTCCTGAGTTAACAAAACAGGGATTTGATAAATATATTAAAGAGGGTTTAGTTCTGGTAGATTTTTTTGCGGAGTGGTGTATGCCTTGTGTTATGATGGGCCCTATTGTTGATGAATTGGCTGAAAAGTTTAAGGGGCGTATAAAGGTTGGGAAGATTAACCTAGAAGAAAATTCTGATTTAGCACAGAAATATGATGTTAGTTCAATTCCAAATTTTGTTTTATTCAAAAATGGGGAAGTTGTTGAGCAACTTATTGGTGTGCATGAAATTGAAGATTTTGAAGAAATTTTTAAAAAATTCATGTAATTTTTTTCATTTTTTGAAATAATTTTAATAAATAATTTTATAAACTAATATTTACATGGATTGATTATAATGGCCCCGTAGCTCAGCCTGGTAGAGCACTTGACTTTTAATCAAGGTGTCGCGGGTTCGAATCCCGTCGAGGTCATATAACCTATTTGTAAAACAAATAGGTTGATTTGTTGTGATTCTAACTTGAGTAAATTCAAAAAATATTTTAAAAGTCGCGGGCGAGTAACTTTGTGGTAGAAACTTAATTTTTCAAATAAGAATTCAAATATAAATAAAAAAGTTTCGTGCGAAGTTATGAGCAGAATCCCGTCGAGGTCATAATCTTTTGAAGATTTTAGGATTCTCACTAAAAGACACCCGCTGGTTTCCTCAGAAAATTTAAAAAAACGAAATTTTCTGGGACATTCAAAAGATGATACTTTTGAAGTTTTTAAACTTCCTCAAATTGTGGAGCGGTGACATTTTATTGAGCCTTCTGCAATATCACTTGGAACTCTAATTTTTTATTTTGATTTGAAGGTCCTAAAAAATTTCAAAGAAATTTTTTGGACTTTAATTGGCGTTACAATTAAAGTGTTCGAATCACTTCAAATGCACTGTCTTTTGAGGTATTGAAATTCCAACTGGGATTTAAATGCTAAAAAATCTTTGATTTTTTATGTCCCAGAGAATTTAAATAAAATTCTCTGAGCCTCGAGATCATAATATATTTTCTAAAATCTTTTTATACTTTTTTTAAATGCTTTAAGTTATCTTTTCCGTCGTTAATTATTTTTTTGTGTGATTTATTTTGAAATATATTTTTAAAAAACGAAATATTTATAAATGCATAATTTTTTAGATATTCACTTAAAACAAATTATATATTTTAAAAAATGGCAAAAGGAAAACCAAACATGAATGTTGTGTTCGTTGGACACGTTGATGCAGGAAAATCAACTTGTGTTGGACGAATGATGTTCGATTCAGGTATTATCCCTGAAAATGAAATGAAAAAGCTTAAAGAAGAAGCTATAAAGAATGGTAAAGCTGGATTTGAGTTCGCTTATGTTATGGATAATATTAAGGAAGAAAGGGAAAGAGGAGTTACTATTGACTTATCTTATAAAAAATTAGTTACTCAAAAATTTGAAATTACAATTATTGATGCTCCTGGTCACAGAGATTTTGTTAAAAATATGATTACTGGTGCTTCACAAGCTGATGCAGCTTTCTTAGTAATTGCAGCTCCTTCTGGAGTTCAACCTCAAACTACTGAGCATTTATGGTTATTAAGAACTATGGGTGTTAAACAAATTGCAGTTGCAATTAATAAAATGGATGCTTTAGAATATAGTGAAGAAAAATTCAATAAGGTAAAAACAGATATTGGTGCTTTGTTAAAAGGTGTTGGTATTAAGCCTGAAAATACTTCTTTTATTGCATGTGCTGGATTAATTGGAGATAATATTGTTAAAAAATCTGCTAAAATGCCTTGGTATAAAGGACCAACAATTTTAGAACAAATGGATTTATTTAGTGCCCCTGAATTACCTACTACACTTCCTATGAGAATGCCTGTTCAAGATGTTTATGAAATTACTGGTATTGGAACAGTTCCAGTTGGTAAAATTGAAACTGGTATTATGAGAGTAGGACAAAAAGTTAAAATTTTACCTGGTAGAATTTCAGGTATTGATGGTGAAATTAAGACTATTGAAATGCATCATGAAACTCATCCGGAAGCTTTAGCTGGAGATAATGTTGGTGTTAATATTCGAGGAGTTGGTAAAAAAGATATTGCTAGAGGAGATGTTATCTGTGAAGCAGCTCATCCAGTACCAATTGTTGAAGAATTTATCGCTACAATAACTGTAATTAATCACCCAACTGTACTTGCTAAAGGTTATACACCTGTATTCCATATTCACACTGCACAAATGCCTTGCCAATTTATTGAATTAATCTCACAAATTAATCCTGCAACTGGTGAAGTTATTAAAGATCATCCTGATTTCTTGAAAAATGGAGATTCTGCAAAAGTTAGAATTAAACCCCAAGGAAATTTAGCTTTAGAAACTCAAAAAGATAATCCTTTTATGAGTAGATTTGCTGTAAGAGATGCTGGTGTTACTGTTGCAGCGGGGATGTGTACTGAAATTACTAAAAAAAAGTAAATTTTGATTCTTTTTGATTTATACTTCGTTATTTTTCTGCTCATGTACAAAAGTACACTTCGCAGGAAAAATGCCTCGTCTAAATACAAAAATAATTCAAAATTTAAAACTAAGAATCTTGACTTAATTATCAAACTACACTGCAAAATAAAATATCTTGTTTAAATACAAAAATAATTCAAAATTTTGATTCTTTTTTTTCTTTATAAAAACTATTCTTTGAGATAAAGTATCTTGTTTAAATACAAAAATAATTCAAAATTTTGATTCTTTTTTTTCTTTATAAAAACTATTCTTTGAGATAAAGTATCTTGTTTAAATACAAAAATAATTCAAAATTTAAATTAGTCATCTTGACTTTATCAAACTACGCTGTAAAATAAAATCCTTGTCTAAATACAAAAATAATTCAAAATAGAAAAATTATGTTTAAAATAAAAATTTCTCAGTTAAATGCAAAAATAATTTAAAACTATTTAATTGTTAAATTATTATGGTTGAGATTTTAGTTTATACTTTTGAAAATTTTCCTCAAATAAATGAATTAAAAAATAATTTCGGTGATGTTTTTATTTTTAAAAAATTAAGAGAAGATATTGATTCATTTTGTAAAAAAATTATTGAAGTTAAACCTAAGTTAATTTTAGGCGTTGCAAAATCAAAAAAATATTCTTATTTTGAACCTTTGACAATAAATCGATTTAATAAATCTAAAAAGGTAATTAATTCTCTTAATGAAGAATTTATTCTCGATATTCCTAATTTAAATAATACAAATTTTTTAATTCGTAAAAGACCTACTACTTCATTTTGTAATTATTCAATGTATAAAATTAAAAATTTTTTAGAAGAAAATGGTTTAGAAATTCCTTTTTCTTTTGTTCATATAAAACAACAAGATATTAAATTATTGCCAAATTTATTAAATAAAAATTTTTTTTGAGGATTTAGATATGCAAAAGCATTTTTAAAGCACGATTTATTTTTTATTATATGGAAAATAAAAGGGTGTATAATTCTTTAAAAGAATCTTTTACTATGCTTTTTGGGGTTTTTTTTGTTGCATTTGGGCTTAAAGGATTTTTGCTTCCTAATGGTTTTATTGACGGTGGTGTTACAGGGATATCTTTACTTTTAAGTTTTTTAACTCCGTTTACTCTTCCAATTTTAATTTTTGTTATAAATATACCTTTTTTCTTTCTTGCACAAAAACAAATTGGAAAAAGTTTTGCAATAAAAACTGCAATTGGTGTATTTATTCTTGCATTATTTTTAAAATTCATTGAGTTTCCATTAATTACTCACGATAAATTGCTTGTTGCAATCTTTGGAGGTTTTTTTATTGGCACTGGAATTGGACTTTCTGTTCGTGGCGGAAGTGTTTTAGATGGAACTGAAATACTTTCAGTTTATTTGCATAAAAAAACCAGTTTTAGTATGGGAGAAATAGTCTTTTTCCTTAATCTTATTATATTCTCTATTGCCGCTTTTTTCCTCGGAGTGGAAATTGCACTTTATTCTATTCTAACATTTATTATTGCGTCTAAAACAATTGATTTTGTTTTGCAAGGTTTAGAAGAATACAAAGGTTTGACGATTATTTCAGATAAAAGTAAAGAAATAAGGATTGCTTTGATTAAAGATTTGAAAGGTGTTACTGTTTATTCAGGACAAAAAGGGAATATTCAGAATAAAGAAGAAATAGAAATTTTATTTACAGTTATTACTCGTCTTGAAATTACAAAAATAAAAAGTACGATTCTTTTAATTGATCCAAATGCTTTAATTATTGAGCAAAATATTTCTGAATTCCAAGGCGGATTTATTAAAACAAGAAAAAAACATATTTAAATTTATTTTTATATCTCTCTTCTAATCTCAATAATTCTTTTAAATGTGAATTCTTTTAGAATAACAATGGCAGAAATAGTTAAAGAGTTAGAAGTTCCTAAAAGATTTAACTATGATTATTCTAAAAAAGATTTGTCTTGTTTTTTAGGGAATCATTCAACAATTAAGTTTATTCATGATGTTTATTATAACATTGCATTTAGCAACATTTTTTGTGAAAATGGTGCAAGACCTAAAAAATCTTTTCTTCTTGAAGGAGAAAATGGTACCGGTAAGACTTTAGCAGTTAAATGTATCGTCGGTGAATTATTTAAACGAGGAATTAATACTCATGTTGAAGAATATAGTATTGGGACTCATGGTTCTCATTTTGTTGATAAAGGAAGTATTAATTTACAGGAATTTTTTACTAAAGCTCAAGATAAATTAAAATCAGAGAATGGGATTCAACGATTAATCTATCTTTTTGATGAGGCTGAAGTATTGATGGGGCAGAGAGGAGGAGAAAATCATGATGAAAATGATAAAAGAATTAATACTTTAATGACTAATCTTCAAAAGATTCATGATTCAGATTCTCAAGAATATTTATTTTTTATCACAAATGAACCGAAGCTTATGGATAAAGCAAGTATCCGTTCGCAAAGAATAGATCAAGTAATAGAATTTACTTTGCCTGAGGTTGGACCACGAAGACAGTTATTTCAATATTCTATTCAACAAATAAATCAAAGAGCAAATCGTGAGGTGATACAAAGATATGATGCATTTAAATTAGCAGAATTATCTGAGGATTTTAATTGTGCAGATTGTGTTGAGGTACCTGAAAGGGCTTTACAGCAGGAAATAATAAATTATATTAAAAATGGGGAGATCGAAAAATTGCCTCATATGTTTATAACTCAGGAAAAGTTATTAATCGAGATAAAAAATCAAATAGAAAAATATCGTGCAACAACCAAAAGAAAAATTGGTTTTTTTGGGTAGTTTGAAAAAAAATATTTATTTAGAATTATTCTTTTCTTTGCATGGATTCTCTATAATAACGAATTAAATCTAAATTTCCGCATACAATGTTTCCATTATGCGAAATTTTTTGGTATAAGCATGTTTGATTTTTTAATTCTTCAGGCAATATTTGAGTCCTTCTTTCAATATCGCATAATACTGTTAATCCTTGATTTTTATGAAATTCATATCTTGAGCAATAAGTTCTTATTGTTTCCGGAAGATTTTCTTTTTTAGGCAGTTCCATTTTAGTTTTATTAATTGATTAGAATTATCTAGCAGCGTCTGCTTGTTTTTCAGATTCATTTCTTTTCTTAAGTGCAAAACTTTCTTTGTTATCTTCATAAGCCATGATAATTTCTTCAGTTAATGTTTGGGCGATTGTTTTTTTCTTGTTAAATGCTTTATCTGATGCTCCGTGAACAAGGTGTTTTAAAGCTAAATTAACTCTTCTAATTGGCGAAACATCTACTGCTTGCGGATATCTTGCTCCCCCATATTCAATTACTGTAACTTCATCCATTGGTGCTGCATTTTCAATTGCTTTTACTAAAACTGCTACCGGATTTTGTTTAGTTTTTTGTTCAATTGATTTAAGAACTTCTAAGATAATTTTCATATTTTTTGAATATTTTCCTGTTGAGTGCCCCTGTTCAATTTTATGTTTTCTTCCTCTGTGTCCTGCAACAGCAAGCTTATTCATTAATCTTTCAACAATGTTTACTTTTGTTTGACCGAATTTTGTTACATTTCTTCCTTGGCTTTTTAAAATTAATTTTGGTTGTAAATTAATTACTCCTTTTAATCCTAAATCCTGAACAGTTACTTCTGATATATCATATAAATCAAATATTTTCATTGTTGGGTTTAATGTTTTTTCAGTCATTTTATCTTCTTCCTTTTTCAATTTTTTTATGAACTAGTCTTTCTAATTGCTGATCATTTACCTGAATAACGCACCATCTAACTCCTGGAATATCTCCTTTTGATCTTCCTTGTTTTCCTCCAATTCTTTCAATCATAACTTCGTCATGTTCATCAATAAATTTTTGTCCAAGGTTTCCTGGAATAAATGCTGTTACTTGTCTTCCGTTTTTCTTTAATTGAACTTTGCAACATTTTCTCATCGCTGAGTTTGGCTGTTTAGCTTCTTTTTGAACTTTTTGCAGTACTATCCCTTTAGCTTGATTTGCTCCTTCTAAAGGGTCAGATTTAGCATATAAATCGAGAGTTCTCACTTTGTATTGTCTGTCTTTCCATCGAAATTTTCTTCGATCATTCATTAATTTTGTTGCACTTTTTAATCCCATGTTATTTCTTGTTTTTGATACAAATATTCTTAATAAAACTAGTTTTTAAAGCTTATCATTTGCTTAAGTTTTATTAGGATTTATTTAAATTATTTTAAAATCTTTTTTAAAAAAATTTCTGACTATTTTTTGCATTTCTAATAATCTTCTTTTGTTTCTTCCAATTAATGCTGCTTTACTTTGACTTCCGGCTGTAAGTATTATTTCGTCTTCTTTTATTTCTAAATTTTGGAATGTTACGGGGCTTACAATTGAAGAAATGAACTTTTTTGCGTCACTAATATCTGTCGGATTTGGAATTATTTTAATTTTTCTTTTGACGATGCTACTTATTTGTTTTACATTTTTTCCATTTTCACCGACTGCTTTTGAAATTAATCGTTGAGGAACACAAAAAAAGATTGCTTCATTATAATTAAAACAGTATCGGGTATTGATGCCTGTGACTTTACTAAATAAGTTTAAGTGCCGTATGTCCTCCATATCTATTATATTTACCATTCTTTTCTTTGAAATTAAACTAAATTTTTAGTTTATTATAGATGTGATGAGGTACTTTGTTTTATAAAGTTTTCCGAAGTTTTTGGATATTGTTTTTTTTAGAATTATAATATTTTATTCTGATTTTAGTATTTCAGGAATATAAAATATTGTTTTTTCTTGAAAATAATTGTATCTTAAATTTTTGATGAATACGTTTGTTCCTTTTTTATTTCTTGGAATTAATATTTTTTTCTGAATTATTTTTTCTAGGTTTGAATTAGTTGAATTTTTTTCTTGTTCTTTATTAAGATATGTTTCTTTCATATATCTGTTAAATTTTAATTCTTTTTAATATTTTCTTTTGTAAAAATAGCTTATATATTCGTCATTGGTTTTTAATAAAAACTTTGTTTATTAATATAGAAAATGAAATATTTATTAAGAAAATTTTTTGGGGGTTTATTTTTATTAATCGGGATTCTTTTGATTATTAATTCTTTCTCGACGATTACAGGGTTTGCTATTGTTCAGGATTTAGATTTTAGTGTGAGTTCAATACTTTCGATGACTTTTATTATTGTGGGATTAGTTTTATTAGTTTTAAAAAAACCTTTTGTTCCGGAAAATTTAGCTCAGGAAGCTTTAGAAAGTAATGTTTTGCCGAATACTCGTAGTGAATTGATTAATATTGCTAAAGATATGAGATTTGAAGTTAAGGAAGATAAAAATGGTTATATTATATTAGATAAATATAAGGAACCTTTAATTAAAATTTCATTTGATGAAGAGATTACGCATGAAAAAGCAAAAAAGATTTTAAGACAATTATCTAACGAAGAAAAAAATTTTAAGCATCTTACATTAAAAAAATAATTTTAAGCATAACTTGGCATTCCGTGTGCTTTTTTGTAAATATCGTATATTGTGAATGTTGTGCTTACGGCTTTATTTTTTGCAATTTTTCTTAAATGATTTGATTCTACCCAATCATCTTTTTTGATTGGTCTTCCTCTTTTGTCTTCTTCTTTTTTTGGTTTTGTTTCAATTTTTTTATTATATAGTCCTAATAATGCTGAAAATGGATTTTCTCCTGAAACTTTTTTTGTTTCACCTTTTTCTTCCTGTTCTTTTTCGTCTAAGAAATCATCAATTTCTTTTTGCAATAATCCTAAACTTTCTGTTGTTGCTCCTTCAATTAATCCTAAGACATCCCCTATATCTGATTTATCTAATTCATATTCTAATCTTTGCAATTCATCTTCATTTAATGCATATCCTCTGAATGTTATTTCTGTTCTTCCTCCAAATGCAAAATCTCCTCTTTGGCTGACTTTTTGCGGAATTCCTCTGAAATTAAAATCGACTAAAATACATGCATAATAATTTCTACGTGTTTTGACTTTTGATAATTCCGGGGGTAATTTTACCTGGGTTTTGCCTAATAATGTTAATTCAAAAATTGTTGTTGAAAAACTTTTTACTAATGCCGGGTTTCTTCCACCTTCTTTTTGTTCGAGTTGCATTGATGCTTTTAAGTATGGTTTTGCCCAACGTGAATATAATTTTAAACTGTTTACCTGGCTTTTAAGATAATTTCTTTCTAATTGGTATCTTTTACGTAATTCTGTTTCTGATTCTTTTAACCAATTATTGAATTCATAAACTCTTTGGACTAAAATTTTTTTTACTCTTTCATTTAGATCTATTTTTTGTGCTTCGTCTACTGTTTTTGCAAACATAAATGCGTCGAGTAATGTTTGAAATCCTGTGATTCCCATAGCCATTGCTTTAATACTTGAGTTTTGTTTGTTGATGTCTACTTTGTCCAGCCAAATTTGTTTTAAGGATAATATTGCTGATTCTTTTTTTACTGGGTCTTTTAAATCGCTATAACTTTGCAATCTTACTTTAAATTCTTTTAAATCATAAATTAAATTTAGTACGCTTCTTAAGATTGCATTGACTCTTTCCATTGTTGCTGCTCCTTGCTGTTGCATTACCGAGGCTCGTTGCCCCATTTCTCCAAAATGTCCTGAACCCGGGCTTGACATGAAGTTGTCTATTAATTTTTCCGGTTTTAGGCCAAAGTCGTTCATTAAATCCAGTGTCCAGAAATAGATTGGTTCTAATGTGTCTGCTGCGGAGTCATAAACTATTTTATGTGTTGTTTCGGGTTTTACTCCGATTTTTTTTTCAATGATTTCATAAATATTCATTACTTCTGCCATTTTAAAATCAAAAGAATTAATACTTTAAAAATTTAAGTAATGAAGAATTTACTATTTTAAAAAATTATTAATTTTTTTGTTAAAGAATTTTTAAACATTTAATTATATACTTTTTTTAAGTAAAGATTATAAATCATTTATTCTTTGATTATTCATGGGATTATTTGGATCAAAAAAAAATGATAAGGTTGTTGATTTATCTAATTATTATCGTAAACAACAAGAAAGAAAAAATAGTCTTAAGGAAAATCAACAAATGAATGAAAGTTCCTCTTCTGTTCCTGTTGCATCTGAAAATTCAAGTTCCGGAATGTTTGGTATTTTTGGTGGTTCTACTCCTTCAGCTATACCTGTAGAAAATTCTTCTCAAGATTCACTTTCTGATTCTGAAGATAAAAGAAAAAAACTTACAAAGAGAATTTTGGATATGACTAATAAACTTGAAGAAGTCTCAAATCAAATTTATCATATGCAACAAAGAATTGAAGTTCTTGAAAGAAAATTAGATGTTAGCAGGTTCTAATTTATTTAATTTTTCAAATTTTTTAATTTATATAAATAGTGTAATTACTTTAAAAATTCTTTTTACTCCTCGTGAATTATCCCAAAATGACCGTAACGTTTAAATATGCTTAGTATTTTTTAAGGGCATAAAACGAGGTAAAAATGGACGAAGAATTTGAAGATGATTATGATGGCGGGGAAGAAGATGAGTTTGATATTGATTCGTTAGATTTAGACGAATAATAAAATTCATTAATTTATTTCATCAATTTCCAATCTTATTCTATTATTGTTTTTTTGCAGTTCCTCAGAGTTTGAATTTATTAAAAAATCCAGTGTTTTGACATTTATTACTGAAATCCAAGTATTATTCATTGAAATACTTAGACCGTATCCAATATCCAATGTTCCGATTGGAATTTCGTTTACTATTTTGTTATTTGCATAAATTAGGATTGTTGTATTCTCTGATTCTTTTAAGCCATTATTTCTGACGTTTATTGTTGTATCAAGATATCTTCCGTGCATATATGCTGAAACATTTTCTATTGCTAAATCTGTATATTGCGGGTAAGAATAAAGTTCGTTAATTAGTGTTATTATATCTTCTCCGATTGTTTGGTCGCAATTTGTAATATTGTACATGATATTATTTTGATTTTGTGAATGGTCAAATCCTAATGCGTGCAATAATTCATGAAGTGCTATATTTGGATAATGGCATGTTGATTCTCTTATTAATAATATTTGTCCGTTTAATATGACGTTAAAATTTTCTGTTTGTGTTATATTTGTTGGTCCGCCTTCTCCTGCAATAAATAATCCTTCTGATAATCTATTTTTTTCTTCACAGGTTATACTTAATTCTTCATTGCTTTTTACAGGATAAAATTCAAGGATTGTTTGATTTTGGATTATTTCAAATGCGTCTTCCATGTTATTTTTTTTGTTTAATGGACATCCATTTATTCTATATGAAATTTTATTACTTGGGAATCTCATATTTTCGTAAAATTGCATTGGGACTAATATTGAACTATTTAAACTAAAATTATTGTGGTTTACTTTTTGTCTGAATTGAATCTCCTGAAATGGGGAGAAATATGAAATGATTAATATTGTTGCTGTAAATATAATGAATAAAAATCCTAATATTTTTGAGAGTGTCATATATTATTTAAGAAAAATTGTTATATAAATTTGTTGATGAGTTTGACATAAATTTAAAAATTCTATATCCTTTTTTATTGAATGGTGATAAAGGAAAAAAAGGGTATTGCTATTGCATTATCTGGTGGAAGTGTTAGGGGGTTGGCTCATATTGGTTTTTTGGAAGTCATGGAAAAATATCATATTCCTATTGATCATATTGTTGGTACCAGCATGGGTGCACTTATTGGTGGAATTTATGCTTCCGGAAAATTAAATGAATTTAAGGAGGAGATTTTAAAACTTTCTGATAATAAGGCTTTGATTTTTCTTTTGACTCATAAGATTCGAAATGGTAAAGGAGATACTGAGGATTTGACTAAGATTTTGAAAAAGTTTGTTGATAAGAAAAAAATTGAGAACTTGAATATTGGGTTTACTGCAGTTGCAACTGATTTGAATACTGGTAAGGAGGTATTTTTAGAAGAAGGTAATTTGATAAAAAGTATTAATGCCAGTATTTGCATTCCCGGGATTTTTTCTCCTGTTAAAAGGGGCAAAATGTTGCTTGTTGACGGTGGTGTGACTGACCCTTTGCCTCAGGATTATGCTTTTAAAATTGCAAAAAAAGTTATTACTGTAAATGCTATGCCTACTAAGTTTAGTTATAAGAAAGATGGAGAGACATTTGATATAATCTCTGAGTCTGTTAGTATTTTAATTGGTCAACTTATTGGAAGGAGAATTAAACGGAAAAAGAATCTTTTGTTTATTCAACTTAAAACTCATGGTATTGATTCGTTTGATTTTAAAAATGCGGCAAAGGTAATTGATGTTGGCAGGCGTGCTGCAGAAGATCATATTAATCAAATAATAGCATTTACTTCTGAATAATTTTTGGTGATTAGGTAAGTTCCGGACTAATCACGCCTCCGTTTAATACAAATATCAATTAATAATTTAAATACATTTTTGTTTCTATTATTAAATCTAAATTCCATTTCTTTTAGATATAATGGATAATT